>Ga0193738_1001040_pt1 | contig 11743 bp, 25 predicted proteins | sample L2a1metaG_FD_144927 | JGI IMG/M metagenome (GOLD analysis project Ga0193738, IMG submission 144927) | Soil microbial communities from a riparian zone of the East river system, Colorado, United States - L2a1 | ecosystem: Environmental > Terrestrial > Soil > Riparian zone | place: USA: East River...
GGTATCGTGTGGCGCATGACCGCCGAGACGCAGGCGCCCCCCTCAGCGCCGCCTTGGGTGCCGTCGGACGCCACGTTCGCCGCACGGCTCGCGATGATCCGCCACCAGCTGGGCTGGAATCTCAAAGAGGCCGCACGGGCGTGCGCGGTGCCGGCGCAAAGCTGGCGACAGTGGGAGATCGACGGGATGCTCCCGCGCAACCAGGTCACCGTGGCGAAGCAGATCGCCGGCGCCGCCGGGTGTGACTACCTGTGGCTGCTCGCGGGCCCGGAGGGCAGGGGCGGGAAGCTTACCCGTGGGGCGGATCATGGCCGGGTTGTCGCGCCGGCCGGCCGGCCCGGGAGTGTGGCGGCGCGGGGCGCGGTTGTCGGGACTCGCCCGATCGTTCGGCGGCAGCAACCTGCCGTGGCAGGAGGCTGACATGACGGTGGGCGGGCTTAGCCGTGAGCATGTGATCATGAGCTATTTGATCGACGAACACGTTGACCACCTGCGGGCCCTGGGCCGCTCGCCGCGCACGATCGAGGACCGGGAGGATGTGCTGCGCCGGCTGCACGCGGCGTTGCCGCTCGGGTTGGCGTACGCCACGGTGAGGCAGATCGAGCAGTGGTTGGCGGGGTTTCAGCGGGCCGAGCGGTCGCAATGGACGTTGGTGGGCTACGACAAGCACGTTCGGGGCTTCTACCGGTGGGCCGACGGTCGGCACCTGGAGGGCGACCCGACCGCGCTGATCCCGACGCCGCGCCGGCCCGGTGACCGGCCCAACCCGGTCACGGACGAGGAGCTGCGCCTGGCCCTGGAGCGGTGCTCGGACTGGTGGCGGGTGGCGATCCTGCTGGGCGCGTTGGCCGGTCTGCGCGCCTCGGAGATGGCCCAGCTGCGTTGCGAGGATGTCACCCCGGAGTGGATCCGGATCCGGCGGGCGAAGGGCGGCGACCCGGCGACCGTGCCGACCCACCCGCAGCTGCGCGAGCTCGTCTCCACCTGCCCGCAGGGTTGGATGCTTCCCGCCGCCGCCGGCGGCGGGCCGGTCAACGGCCGCAGCCTGCCCCCGAAGGCCCGCAACTACTTCGATTCGATCGGCCTGCCCACGGTGCACCTGCACCGGTTCCGGCACTACTTCGCGACCAACCTGCTACGCCGCGGCGTCGACATCCGCGTGGTCCAGGAGGTGATGCGGCACCAGTCGGTCCGCTCCACCCAGGCCTACACCCAGGTGGTCGACGCCCAGAAGACCGCCGCGGTCGCGCTGCTGCCGGCGCTGACGCCGTGACGCGGGCCGAGTACTCGGGGTATCTGCTGGGGGCGGTGTGGCTGGCGTCCCAGTTCGCCCGGTGGGCCTACGCCTGGGTGGTGCGGCGTCAGGCCCGCCGCGGGGGAGATGATGGGCGCCATGCCGTTGTATCCGCGCCGCTGGGCCCGAACCACGGCCCAGGGCCCTGAGCGCCCGGCCGCGCTGCTGCCGTCACCGCGGCGGTGGGTCGTCTACGGCAGGCCGCCCGGCGCCCCGGCCTACGTGCGCAGGCGTGGTCGCCTGTGGTTCTGGCGGCGGGTGCAGCTCGACTTCTACCGCCTGTCCCTGCCCTAGCGTCGCGGGTATTCGCGGCGCCGGTAGCGGTGCGGGTGCACCCGGGCCACCGTCCGGCGTCCGCGCTTGCGTTCGGTGGTCCGGTAACGCTTCCCACCCACCCGGAACCAGGTGACGATCCTGGTGATTGCCTTGTCCAGCGCGGACGGCCTGGAGGCCTTTGCGGGCGGGGGCAGCGGCGGCCGCGGCCACGGAAACGTCCAGTCCCAACCTTCACCGCCGCCGTGGCGGCTGCGCGGCCGCGGCTTCCTTCTCCTCGCCACGCCCTCCTCCTAACAGATATCGATGCTCGTTGACCTACGAACGTTCACATCGGTCAATGGCTGGTGTTTGCTCGCCTCCCCCGTTCGGAGGAGGTGAGCAAACGATCACTCGTCGGGGTCCTGCGCCGGCGGCGCTGGGGCTTGGGCGAGCGCCTGCCGGGTGGCGGTGAGCTCGTCCATGAGCCGGGTGTTGTTGCCGTTGGTGTTGTCCTTGACCGCTTTGAGTTCGCTCACGCCCATGCCGCCGAGCACGGATACGACGATCAGCATCAGGTCGCTGGTGTCCGCGCCGAGCACACTGAGCGTGCCGATCACGAGCAGGGCGACGGAGACAACGATGGCGGTGGGCCAGGGCATCGACTTCACCCCTCACCCACCTGGATGGTTGCGCCGTCGATGGCCTGCTCCGCGCCGCGTTCGGCCGCGGCCGCGGTGCCGGCCAGTAACCGGGCCATGGTTGCGTCGTCGAGCACGATCGGCTGCGGGTACTCCACGCCCCACACGTCCGGGTCCCCGATAGACGTGAACACACCGCCGTTGTTGGACAGGTTGCCCAAAAGCAGGGCCTGATGCGCCTGGGCGTTGGTGATCGGCCCGTTGCCGGGGCCGGGGATCGACGCGTCGTCCACCCATTCCGGTTCGACCTTGCGCCGGAGCATTCCGTCGCACAGCCACACCTGGTTGGGGTCGTCCGCATCTGCGAACCGAACCAACATCTGTTTCACGTCGTCCTCCTCCGTTGCGCCGTTGAGCAGCGCGATCAGGTAGTCCCACGGGAACGCCGGCCCGGGGTCGGTGTGGTCGGTGACCCCGAAGGCCAGCCGTAGGTCGTTGTGTGAGGTGATGCCCTTGCGCTTGGCCTGCAGCTCGGCGACCGAACGCCGCTCCAGCGGGATGCTGTAGCGGGTCGCGTCGGCGCGCACGTACGGGGCCATCCGCGCGAACATGGCCCGGCCGAAGGGATCCAGCCACTCGTCGCGGGTCTGGCGGGCGAACCCGGCGAGCTCCCAGTTGATGCCGCGGTTGTTGCCGGGCCGGTTCCCCACCGTGTACGCGACGTCGGCCAGGGCCACGCACTGCACGACAGAGTCGTCATCGACGCAGTAGTGGCTTGACACCACCCGCCCGTCGCCCGGGTTGGCGAAGTAGGCCGCGGTTGATTCGGCCCGGCCGGAGTACTCGGAGGCCTCCATGTCGTGCATCACGATCCACAGTGGTGGGCCGTCCGGGCGGCCCCGGCCGTAGAACTTGGCCTGTACGAATGGCAGTCCCGGATGGTCGGTGCTCACGAGTTCTCCTTTCTCTAGACGCTGGGCACGCCTGATAGCGCGGGGTGTTCTGATGCCAGTCCGATGTCCTCCACGACGAGGGTTAGCGGAAGGTTTGCGTCGCCGTAGAAGCTGGTGGAGGCCGCCCCGTTCAACCGTCCATTGGTCACGGACAGCTTTGTGGTGACGGGGGAGCCCGTTGAGTTTCGGAAGTATCCGATCAGTGTTTGATAGGTGAGGTTTGCCGCCGCGGCGGTGGTGTACTGCGCCTGCCACCAACTCAATATCGTCCCGACGACGGTGGCGGATCCTTTGCGTAAAACGATCTGTGTCATGGAGTTGGTGGCCGCGGACGGGAAGCCTCCGAAGACGAGCGTTGCCTTCATCAGCCGTCCGGGGTCCACGGTGACTTCTGGCTCTGTCGCCCACGATGCGGCGGGAATTGCGACCTCGGCGCCGGCGCTGGCCGCGACAGTTCCGGCGGTGAGCTTGCCCGATCCGCGTAGTCCGCGGGGGGCGGAGAGGCTGTCGACGGTGAATGGGCAGGCTGCGTCGTCGAGTAGCAGCCCCGAGCCGCCTCGGAGCGCTACGCCGGCCATGTTGCCGGACTGGGTGCCGGTGAATTCCATCGCCGTGTCATTCATACCCATGACGACATCGCTGTTTGTGCGGCGGCTAAATTTGACGCTTCCCACGAACTGGTTAACGTCTAGCGTCATTTCCTCGAAAACGTTGACGCCGCCCTGGACGCTGCCGAAAGCGCGGCGCATAAGCGTGTTGAATGAGTCTTTGACCAGCACGTCGTACGAGTAGTTTCCGGCGCTGAGTCGGTACAGGACGCAGCCCACGATTTGGGGTGTGAGTGGGTCGGCTGCGTAGTAAGCGACCAGCTCTGCCGGCGGTTCGCCGCCGATAACTATCGCCGGGTCGCCGGGGGCGGCGCCGGCGGGGATGGTCAGCGATTGCAGGGTGGCAAACGGGGACCGCATCAGGCCCCCAGGTCGTAGATGACGACCATCTTCCCGATGGTGCCGGACGCCAGGCCGGTCCACTCGATGGTGAGCTCGTCGCCGGGGCCGACCCACACGGGCGGGTCGCCGGCGGCGGCGTCACCGGTCGGAACGAGCGGGGAGATGAGGGCCCCGTTGCGGCGCACCGAGCAGACCGCGCCCGCGCCGCCGGCCCGGGGGGAGACTTCGGCGGTGACCTGGGTGACCCGGTACGTGTCGGATCCGCGGGTGCGGAACGCCAGCGACAGCTCACCGGACGCCGGCGCGACGCCGGCGGCGGTGTAGGGCGGGTACTGGCGTTGGGCCATCAGGTCACCACCAGGAGACGACCCGGACCGGCCACGGTGGACGTTCGCCGCGGCGCTCCCACGCGTCGTACAGACACCACGAGCCGGCGGCGAAGAGCGCCAGCCCGGTGCCGACCGCGGCCGCCTTGGACCGGAACAGCGGCCGGCGCATCATGACGCGACCGGCTGTGCGGCGGTGGTGAACACGGCGATCGCGAACCGGTCGCCGGCGGCGCCGTACAGGGTGAAGGTGCGCGACGCCAGCGGCACCACGTCGGTCTCGCCGCCGGGGATCAGGAACGTGCCAGTGCCCGACGGTGCGCCCGTGCCGGGCCCGGCCGAGGAGACGGTGATGATGTTGGCCGCCACGCCCAGGTTGCGGACCTTCACACACCCGGCCGCCACCTGGTATTCGCGGGTGAACTGGCCGGTCGCGTCGAACGTGCCGGAGTAGACCTCCAGGCAGTGGTTGACGGTCTGCCCGGCCAGCCGCTCCAGGAATTCGGTCTGGGTTTGGGCCTGATGCCGGAGTGCCTCCAGCAGCTCGGCCCCCAACGCCCGCTCGGTTTCGCGTGCACTAGCCACCGGTCACTCCTTTCGTCATTGCCTTCACTTGCGGTTTGGCCATCCGGTACAGGCCCCACGCGGCCAGGCCGAGACCGGCGGCGACCAGGGCTGACTCGAGCACGATGTGCCGCACCCCGCCCAGCAGATCCCCGACCAGTCCGCCGGCGCTGGACAGGCCGGCGGTGACCAGGCCGAGGGCGGGGGCGGCGGCGGTGCCGATGCCGGACACCCGGCCGTATCCGGTGGGCGGGTTACCGGCCAGGGATTCGACTCGCACCTTGGCTCCGGCGTGGGGGGCGGCGATGATCCGGTTGTTGCCGATGTACAGGGCAACGTGGTGGGCCGGGTCGCCCCAGAACACCAGATCCCCCGGCAGGGGTTTGGCCACCGGTCTGGCGAAGCGCTGCTGCTGGTCGGCGATCCGCGGCAGAGACACCCCCACCTTTCCGAAGATCCATTGCATCAGCCCGGAGCAGTCGAATGTGGACGGTCCTTCGTCGCCGAACACGTACGGCTTGCCCAGCTCGGCCTGCGCGTAGGTGATCACGTCGTCGGCCTTGGTCATGACCCGATCACCGCCCGGCGTGCGGCGCGCCGCGGCGCGTCCACCCGGTGCACCACGGGGCGGGCGAGCAGGTACAGCCCGCCGGCGGCCAGGCCCAGCGCGACCACCACCGCGAGGCCCTCCAGGGCGATGTGGCGCACCCCGCCCAAGGCCTGGCCCTGCGCGGCGCCGGCGATCTCGTTGCCCGCGAGGGAGGGCCAGTTCCACGGCAGCCACTCCGGCCCGACCGTGGGGAACGGCCCGTCACCGTCGTCTGTGGACGCTCCGGCGGCGGACTGCGCGGCGGTCAGGTACTGGCGGTAGGCGCCCGTGTTGTACACCGACCACGGCCCGAAGTTGACCCCGCCGCCGGAGATGGCATAGGCGGCCTTGGCCTGCTCCAGGTCGGAGCCGGCCAGCCGGGTGATGTCCCGGTTAGATCCGGTGCCCGTGTCCCGTTTGAGGGTGCGGATCTGAAACAGCCCGAACGACGGGCCCCACGTGTTGTCCTGCAACCCGGTGTCGCCCAGGACCCGGTTGTCGTAGCCGGATTCGGCGCCCGCGATCGCGGTCATGACAGTGGCCGCCGCCGGGTCGAAACCGGCGGCGATCAGCTGCGCATAAACCTCGTTCGGGGTCCGCTTGGCCACCGGCTCACCGCAGCCGCACCGTGGTCGGGGCGCTCAGATACGGGACGTTGCCGTACTGCTCAGAGAAGCCCGACCGCCACTCCCATTTGATCGGCAGGCCCGGGTTCAGCGCCCGGATCGCGTTCAGGTCGGAGCCCTGCGTGTAGGCGATGTCGTAGATGTTCGCGCCGGCGGGGATCAGGTACGTCGAGGCCTGCGCCGGCGGCGGCGCTGGCGCCGGCGCAGGGGTTCCGCTGCCGGTTTGCTCGGCGGGGATGGCGGCCAGCCGGGTCTCCACCGCCGTGGTGAACTCTTTGAACTGGTTGTCCAGACTGCCCGAGTACTGGCCCAGCCAGGCCGCCACGTCGGTGCCGGTGGAGTCGAACGACCCGACCGCACCCGAGGCGTATGCGGGTGACGCCGCGGCCGCACCGACACCGCCGCCGGGTGCACCGCCGGTGCTGCGGCGGCGCCACCACACGATGGCGCCCAGCCCGGCCGCGCCGGCCACCCCGGCCCACGTCCACCGGTTACGCAGCAGCTCCCGCCAATCCATGTCAGCCGCCCATCCCGGCCCGGCCCAGCGGGTTGCCCGAGATCCGGGCCAACGCCGCCATGCCGGAGTTGTCCTGTCCGGTGCCCGGCAGGCCGGGCTGGCCGGAGGTCATCGCCCCGATGCCCAGCCGCCGCGCCGACGGATCGGCCACCGGCACGATGGCCTGCCCGAAGGTCTGCAACGGGTAGGTGGTGCGCCCGGCCCACCGGTTCACCCCGTAGCCGCGGTCCCCGACGAACCCGCGCGCGGAGGCGCCCGGCGAGTGCCGGCCGGCAGACGCGGCCGAGAACGTGTTGGTCACCATCCCGAGTGACGCGGCCTGCACCGCGAACGCGTCGGGCACCGCGTACACGGCGGTGACCACCCGGGCGTTGCCGGGGATGGTGCGCTTCAGCCAACCCACAACGTCACCGGCCCTGCAGGGTGCGCACGCCGCCGGAGTACACGCCGCCGGCGGCGGTGAGGAGCTTCCCGGCCCCGGTCGCGTTCGACACGACCAGGTAGGTGGCGACCAGAATCGCGGTCAACGTCAACAGTTGCTTCATCTCACGTTCCCTTTCTCTGCGGGATGCCCGCCACGTCCGGCGACAACAGCCGCCGCAGCCCCGACACGAACCAGCCGCCGCCCACCTCCGCGGCCCGGGCGGCGTTGGGCTGCACCGCCACATACACGCCGATCAACACCAGCGACCCGACCAGAAACCCGCGCATCAGCGCCTCCTCGGATCGGCCCAGACGGCCCGCCACGTCCGGGCGACCGCGCGGGGGAAGTACGACATTGACCAGATGCCGGTCCGCTTACCGCCCGAGTAGGAAGCCCGCAGACTCGAGCCGCGGCCGCCCTTGCCGCGCCGGCCGTACCGGGACACCAACGACGAGGTGCTGTGCCGCACCCGCTTACGAACCTTCCTGACCATCAGCGCCTCCGGAGATTCCGGCGGTTGCCGAAGATCCGGTGGGACCATTTGAGGAGAGGAAACGACCAGCCGCCCCACGCGCTTGGCCGGCCGCCGGTGTGTTTCGGGCTGCGCACCCGCCGGACCACGGTGCGCCCGCGGGAGGTGATGCGCTTGCGTCGAGTCATCGCCCGGGGTCCCCTCTCAGTTCTGCCAGCCGACGCCGGGCACCCAGGTACCGGGCTCGTGGAATGCGCCCTCGGCCTTGCCCTGCACCGTGCCGGGTTTGGTCGCCTCGCCGGAGATCCCCAACCGGCCCAACGCGTTACCGCCCAGCACCTGGGCGAGCAGCCACCCGGCGGCGACGACCAAGAGGAGCCCGCCGGTCATGACCGCCGCCGGCGGCGCATTGGCCAGCTCACCTCTGCCCGACTCTTGGCCGACGTACGCGGCCCTAGGCCCCGTACGAGGGTGCGGCTCGCGCTGCTGACCAATTTCGCCCCGGTAGAGATCACCTGATACGGGAAGTTCAGCGACTCAACCCAGAGCACCCGCCGCTTGGTCATGGCAACCAGCTCCCGTCGGGGGCCTTGTTCAGAAACTTGGCCTTGATCGTTTTGCGGACTTCGGGGGGTCCGCCGCGGACGAGGGGAAGGATGATCCAGCCCCAGAACAGCAGCCCGACGAGGAACCCCGCGCCGGTCTGGGCGGGGGTTTCCACGCCGGACCACCAGCGCCGCCCCGACCCGGCCTGCCGGGCACGCACGGGGGGTTTCGACGCCGGCGGGGTGGCCTGGGCCGGGGCGGGCGTTGTGGGGGCCGTGGCGGGCTTCTGGGCGGCGGCCAGCTTGCGGGCCAGGGCGTCGCGTTCGGCCTGGGTGACGGCGCCGGACCGGACCGCACCTGCGGCCCGGCCGGCGACAGCCCCGGTCACGGTGCTACGCCCGGTCGAGGTCGACGCCGAGCCGGGCCCGGCCGAGCCGGACCGACCCGGCCACGCCGGCGGCGCCGACGGTCACGAGCAGGATGACGCCGAACCACATCAGCGGGTTGTTGGGGTCGACCAGGCCCCGCCAGCCGGTGCGGATGTCATCGGTGCCCATGGCTTGGGTGGGGGCCGCCACCCCGTAGGACGGGGCCTGCGGTGTCGCCCCGTAGATGCTTTGCGCGTCGTACACCGGCCCTCCCCTCAGCTAGCCGGCGGCGCGGCCGGGTCAGACCCGGCCGGGTCCTTGTCCTTGGCCGGTGCTGCGGCCTTCTTGGCTGCGGGCGCGGCGGGTGCGGCCGGCCAGCAGGCGACGACGGCGGCGCGGGCGTCGTCTTCGCAGTCGTCGGCCGCGTCGAGGCTGTCGAACACCTCAAGGCCGGACTTGTCGGCGGTGAAGACGTGCACGGCGACGGAGCCGTTCTTGGCTACGTCGGTGACGATCGCCGGCGAGATCCGGTACTGCGGCTTGTCGTGTTCGTCCTGGCCGGCCAGCTCGCGCACGAGCAGGATCCGGCCAACGGTGGGTGTCTGCATTGGACGCTCCCGGGTCAGGCGCCGACGGGCGCGGCGAAGAGGGTTTCCTGGAGGATCTGCGCGTACCCGGAGGTGGGTGAGGCGACCAGGCCGATCTGCACCCGCAGGTCGGAGGTGGCGCCCTCGTCAACCACGTCGCGCAGCGCGAACTGGGACGCGAAGTCCCACAGGCCGAACCCCCACAGGCCGCCGATGTCAGTTCCGGCGGTGCGGATGTTCTGCGCCCGCAGGTTGGCCCCCGATGCGTAGCCCTCGGGCACGTCCGAGCCGCCGTAGGCCCAGCCGACCACGTTGAAGTTGGCCGCGTTCATGGCCAGCGGGGTTGGCACGGCGCCGGAGTACACGTTGTGGAGCAGCCGCATCAGCCGCCGGCCCACACCGGTGCCGGGCAGCACCGGCTCGTTGGTGCCCTGCGCCAGGCCGCCCTGCCGGTATTCGGCCAGCTGGTGGAACTGACTGAGGTCGGGCACGACGTAGTTGCCGTTGACGTTGGGGATCGAGTAGGCCAGGCCGGTGACCGACCAGGTCAGCGCGGAGGCGAAGGTGGCCGCACCGCCCAACGCCGAGACGATCTGCGCTTGGGTGGCCCACTGGATGTCCAGGGTCAGGTTGGTCGCGCTGGACTGCGCGTACACCGCACCCACGAGGGAGACGGGGTCGGCCGCCACCGGGATCATCCAGGTGAGGTCCACGGTGTAGGTGCCGATCGCGGCCACGTTGGTGCCCGGTGAGAGCGCGTTGACGCCGGAGGTGCCCCAGTCGTCGCACGGCAGCGCGAGCGTGCCCGCGGTGGCGGCGACGGCGGTGAACGTTTTCGTGATCCCGGTGTCGTCGATCTTCGGGTTGGTGATGAACTCCATGGCCCGGATCGACAGCCCACGCGCCCGGATCAGGTTCGACTGGCCGTTGGCGGACAGGCGGAACTCCTGCACCAGGTCAAACGGCCACATGTAGCTCATGGTCGTGGTGCCGATGGTGCCGCCGAAGGTGATCGAGCCGGTGACCCGCACCTCCAGGCCGGCCAGGATCGCGGTCTGGCGCAGCTGCACCGAGTCGGTCGAACCCAACCCGGCGATGGCCTTGAGCGCGGACATGGGGAACCGCAGCCGGCGGGTGGCGGCGTAGAAGGTGGCCGGATCGACCACAACGTTGGGACTGGTCACGCCCTGGATGAGCGGGGCGGACGGGGTGAGAGTACGAGCCGCCATCTCAGGCGCCATCCCTTCCGGGGCCACAGTGAACGAAATCGGTAAAACGCTTCAGCCCCGGAACGGGCAGCTTGCGCGCCGCCAGCTCCAGCGCGAACTGGGACAGGATCGCCACCCCGCCCACCGCCAGCCAGAAGCTGGCCTTACGACCGAACACGGCTCAGCCGCCCCGGCTCTGCTTGTACCGGTCGTAGCCGATCACCACGATCAGCGCGACGACGGCAGCGGTCACGATCGAACGACCAGACACCACAACCTCCTAGATCCAGTGGCCAAGAACCACATGCGCAGAGTCGCATATGTCGTGACCGAAAACAATCAGCCAGTCACCAGGCTTGACAACAGACCGCAGCACTACACCCTGAGCTTGTGACCGATATCGATCAGCACCCGCTAGGCGTCAGGATGGACATCAAACACGCCTGTCCGGAATGTCCGACACCATTTTCAGGAGGGGTCCAGCTACTACCAAACCCCTTCTGTACCTACTGCCGGGGCACCGGGCTGGTCACCGAAGCCGACCTAGCGCGCTGGCAGGGACGGCTGCAGCGAGAGATGCCGGTCTGATGGCGGTCCGTAAGAAGGGCTACGCGGTGGGCACCGGGCGGCGCCGCACCCAGGGCTACTGGAGCACCGACCGCGGCGAGGACCCCGGCCTGTGGCGCAAACGCGGCGGATGGAGCCGGGGACAGAGCAAACGCACCCGCAGCCGACACAAGGGTGGCCGGAAATCCACCACCAGCTACAACCAGCGGGTGGCCCATCGGAAACGGAACGGCGACATCGTGAGCTACGTGGTGCGGGCCTTTAAGCAGTGGTGGCGATGAAGGGGAAGAGCTCGCCGGGGCGGTGCATGGTGGCCGGGTGCGGGGCGGGTGCGGCGTGGGCGTTCCTCGCGGTGACCGGCGACCAGGTCGACAAGGTCACCGATGAGCACGGCAAGCGGGTGAAGGCCTGCCGGGGTCACCTGCGGTTCGTGGTCGATCGGCTGGCCGGGGCGATGCAGGCGCTACCCGGTGGCGGGCCGGCCCGGCTGCGGCCCGTCCCCTTGACCGTCTGAGCGTTCGTCGCCGGCGGCCCAGCGTTGGGTCTGCGTCACCACGTCTTCGGGCAGGGCCACGAAGTGCACCAGGCGGTGATCGGTGTCGTCGTCCTGCTCCGGTTTGGGTTCGCGGGCGTCGTAGCGCAGGTACTCGTGCACGGCCAGGTCGTGCACGGCGGCGTCGAGCTCGGCCGTGTTCCACCCGATGTTCTTGGCCACCCGCTGCCGGTCGTCTGAGTTGTTGAGCTCGAACACGTAGACCAGGTCGGCCTGGGCGATGACCAGCGGGTCGACAGTGATGGGCCGGGGGCCGCAGAACACGGCGGTCAGCTTGCGGTGCCGGGAGTGGTTGAGCACCCGGCG
>Ga0193738_1001041_pt1 | contig 11740 bp, 8 predicted proteins | sample L2a1metaG_FD_144927 | JGI IMG/M metagenome (GOLD analysis project Ga0193738, IMG submission 144927) | Soil microbial communities from a riparian zone of the East river system, Colorado, United States - L2a1 | ecosystem: Environmental > Terrestrial > Soil > Riparian zone | place: USA: East River...
ATAACGCCAATTGCCGGGACCAGTACTTAAATTTGTAATTAGGCCAACATGGACATAAACATTTCCCGCAAAACCCAACAACCCCTGGTTGCCTTTTGTAGCATCTACAGTGATAGCTACATTATCATTGTCTTTGGGAAATTCAGGTGTCCAACTAAGTAGTTGTGACCGGCAAAAATTTGCAAAGAGAAAAACACAAAGCAGTAGAAATATTCTTTTCATTGGCAAGTTTTGGACATTAAAGATAGGGATTGTGTACAAATTACACGATGCCGACCCTCTACTTTCTGCTGATCCGATTTCTTCAACCAAAAAATTATTTTTACTGTCTTAACTTTCAGCAATGTATAGCAAAGACCAAACGAAAAAATTGCAGGCAGATACCACTGCCTTAATTAAGAAAAAAGATACCGGCATAAAAGACCTCGGGTCGCTCCGTGATGTGTTACGCTTTCATGAATACCGCTATTATATATTAAACGATCCGCTCATTTCTGATTTTGAATATGACCAGCTTTATAAGGCATTGGAGAAAATTGAAGCTGAAGATCCAAAACTTATAACTGCAGATTCACCAACACAACGTGTTGCCAAAGGGTTGACAAAAGATTTTCCAACAGTTCAGCATTTAGTACCCATGCTTTCGTTAAGCAACTCTTACAATACTGACGACCTGGTGGACTTTGATAGAAAAGCAAGAGAGTTAACGGGTGAAAATAAGATTGAGTATTGTGTTGAGCCAAAATTCGATGGTGCAAGTATCTCTCTTATTTATGAAAACGATCTTTTAGTTCGTGGAGCTACCCGTGGCGACGGCGTAGAAGGAGATGAGATCACCACAAACATCAGGCAAATAAAAAGCATTCCTCTTTCTGCAAAATTTTCTGAATATGGATTGCAGCAAATTGAAATAAGAGGAGAGGTGCTTATCAATAAAAATAATTTCAAAAAATATAATGAGCAGTTGATAGAGCAGGGAGTACCACCATTGGCAAATCCAAGAAATGCCGCAGCAGGAACATTGCGAATAAAAGATCCGAAAGAAGTTGGAAAGAGAACCCTCGAAGCATTCGTTTATAACATCAGCTATTTTACAACCCTGCGTGGTAAAAAAGTAGCTAGAGAACTTGATCAGCATTCCGGCTCACTCGAAATACTTTGGGAGCTTGGCTTTCGCAGTCCGCAAAAAGAAAAAAAAGTGTTGAAAGGAATTGAAGCGGTAATAAAATATTGCAACGAGTTTGAAGAGATGCGTGATGATCTCCCCTATGAAATTGATGGGATGGTGATCAAAGTGAATGATGTGGCATTGCAGGATAAACTAGGAATGACATCACATCATCCACGATGGGCAATTGCCTGCAAGTTCAAAGCGAGACAGGCAACTACTAAATTACTCGGAATAGAATTCCAGGTTGGAAGAACGGGTGCTGTAACACCTGTTGCAAAACTGGAGCCTGTTGGAATTGGTGGCGTTACTGTCAGTAGTATTTCTATTCATAATGAAGATTACATCAAAGAAAAAGATCTGCGCATCGGTGACCAGGTATTGATCGAAAGAGCCGGCGATGTAATCCCTCAAATTGTTAAATCATTACCGGAGGTTAGAAACGGCAAGGAAAAGAAAATTATTTTTCCTGATCAATGCCCTGTTTGTAAAAGCAAATTATTTAAAGAAGAAGGTGAAGCTGTTTGGCGCTGTGTAAATATTGAATGTCCTGCACAGGTTGTCGAACGTATCATTCATTTTACAAGTAAAGATGCAATGGACATCCGCGGGTTTGGAGATGCCAATGTTAGAAAGTTCTATGAGCTTGGATTGCTACCTGATGTTCCCGGTATTTACGAACTGGATTATAAAAAAATTTCTGAGCTGGAAGGTTTTGGTGAAAAGTCGATCACTAATTTGCAAACAGCTATCAGTAATTCTAAGAATCAGCCATTGCACCGGCTTCTTTATGCATTAGGTATTCGTTTTGTTGGAGAAACCACCGCAAAAACACTGGCACGTTCGGTAAATCATTTACTCGATTTTCAAAATTACTCATTGGAAGATCTGCAAAATCTTGAAGACATTGGGCCAAAGGTTGGCGGCAGCATTTATCATTTCTTCCGCAACAAAGACAATATTAAAATGCTCCAGCAATTAGAAAAGCTGGGACTGAAATTAAAAAATGAAAAAAAAGAACATGCCACAGGAGGAAATCTTACAGGACAATCATTTTTATTTACCGGCACGTTGCCCACGTTAAAAAGAAGTGATGCTGAAGCAATGGTGGAAGCAAATGGCGGAACAATTCTTGGTGGTGTAAGCAGTAAGTTAAATTACCTCGTTGTCGGTGAAGACGCCGGAAGTAAATTAGAAAAAGCAAAAAAGATCAACAGTGTTAAAATAATATCTGAAACAGAGTTTTTAAAAATGCTGAATTAGAAATTATCATCTCCTTGATTCCAATTATTAATCAATAAATCATATCCTGTTTTATGAAAAAGAGCTTGTTACTTTTTCCCGTACTCGCATTTCAGTTCATGCTTGCCCAACCACCCCCGGCCATTAAGAATCTTGTGTTTGAAGGCGCTGGCATAAGAGGTATAGCTTTTTGTGGAGCCGTACAGGAAATGGAATCAAAAAAGATGATGGATCGTATCGAACGGGTAGGAGGAACTTCTTCAGGAGCAATCGTCGCCCTTACTATTTCGCTTGGCTATTCAGGAAGAGAAATTGAAACCATTATTTCAAAAACAAATTTTAAAAAATTCAATGATGGAGGTTTTTTCTTTATTGGCGGGATCAACCGTTTGAATAAATATTTTGGCTGGTACAAAGGAAAAAAATTTGAGCAATGGCTGGAAAAAATAATAAAAGAAAAAACAGGAAATGAAAACATTACGTTTGAACAGCTCCATCAAAAAGGCTTCAAAGACTTGTATGTAACCGGCACATCGCTTAATAAACAGAAAGCCGTTATCTTTTCATATGAATCTTATCCCAAAATGATGATCAAGGATGCTGTAAGAATTTCTATAAGCATACCTCTCTATTTTGAGCCGGTCTTTATTGACAGCTCAGGCAAGACTTTTTATCATCCAAAACAAAAACAGGAATTAGATATGATGGTCGATGGTGGTATACTGGAAAATTTTCCGATCCATATTTTTGATAAACAACAACCAGATCTATATACGATCGGTTTCAGAATTGATCACGATCCGCAAATAGAAAATGACAAAAAAGACAGGAGTTTGGCGGAAATGCCAGTTGACGACCTAACACAATACTTTGGTGCTTTTTATAATATAGTTATCGAGAACTTGAACAGGCAACGATTAACCAGTACAGACTGGCAAAGGACTGTTTCTATCAGTGACGGAGATGTTTTGCCGAAAGTTAGAAAATTATCAAAAGAAGAGGTAACCATCTTAATTGAAAATGGAAGAAAAGCCGTACAAGAACGTTTTCAAAATTATGATGGACTATACAGATAGCTTCGTTAAATTTATTTTCTCAAGATTATTTTAATCATTGATATAGTTATATGCTTAAGTCTTCTACTCTAAAATTTCTGAAGGATCTAAAAAAGAACAACAGCAAACCCTGGTTTGATGCACATAGAAAGGAATATGAAGCAGCAAAGATCGACTTTGCCGCCTTCATTCAAAGTGTCATAGATAAACACAGCAAAAGTGATCCTACCATAAGATCTATTGTGGCAAAAGATTGCATGTTCCGCATTAACCGTGACGTTCGTTTCTCGAAAGACAAATCCCCGTATAAAACAAATATGGGTGCCTACATAAGTCGCGGAGGAAAAAAATCTGTATTTGCAGGATACTATTTTCATTGCGAGCCCGGACAATGTTTTGTTGGCGGGGGATTATGGATGCCGATGCCTCCTGAATTAAGTAAAGTAAGGCAAGAGATCGATTACAATCTTGATGCGTTTAAAAAGATCATTACTTCAAAAAAATTCAAGGCTGTTTACAAAGATCTTTCACATGAGGCAGAATATGTTCTAAGCCGGGTACCGAAAGGTTATGAACCCACTAATCCGGCAGCTGAATATTTAAAAATGAAAAGCTTTGTTTCCATGGCGCCTTTAAAAGATGCTGATCTCACTTCAAGAGGCCTTGTCAAAAAAACAACAACAGCTTTTGAAGCGTTGCAGCCACTAATTGATTTTATTAATGAATCACTCATTTAACTTGTCAATAATGAAAAAAGTTATTTTTATCACTGCCTCTTTTTTCTTCACGATCATTTCGTTTTCGCAAAGTATTTCTATCAAACTTCCTGATACAATAAGCAAGAAGCCTGTTGATGGAAGATTGCTTTTGATCTTTTCTAAAAATTTTTCCGGTGAGCCTCGTAATCAAATAAGTGATGCACCGACCACGCAGCAAATTTTTGGAGCAGACGTAGAGAACTGGCAACCGGGTACAACAAAAATGATCTCCGTAACAGCGTTTGGTTATCCTATAGAAAAAATTTCCGATCTACCAGCCGGTATATATAACATACAAGCTGTGTTCCATATTTATGAAACATTTCATCGGAAAGACGGGCATGTGGTGAAACTGCCAATGGACAGGGGAGAAGGACAACATTGGAATTCAGCACCGGGAAATTTTTATTCTGTTCCGATGAAAATAACATTCGCTCCCAAGGCAAGGATCCTTCACAATGTAGCTCTGACTAAAATAATTCCTCCCATAAAAGAACCTGGAGACACGAAATATATCAGGCATATAAAAATTCAAAGCAAGCTGCTAACAGAGTTTTGGGGAAGACCTATGTTTCTCGGTGCACATATTTTATTACCCGAAGGTTGGGATACTCATCCCGGCGTAAAATATCCCCTGGCAATCTATCATGGACATTTTCCAGGTGACTTCGGTGGGTGGAGAACAACACCACCTGATGAAAATCTGAAGCCTGATACGAGTGCAAGATTCAATAATTTGATCGGGTATAATAAAATTGTTCAACAGGAAGCGTATAACTTTTATAAGCTATGGACAGGTTCAAATTTTCCCAGGGTAATTGCCATAGAAATACAACATGCCAATCCTTATTATGATGATTCTTATGCAGTGAACTCGGCAAATCTTGGCCCTTATGGTGATGCTATCACTTATGAATTAATACCTGAAATTGAAAAACGTTTTCGTGGCATTGGTGAAGGTTGGGCAAGATTTATGTATGGCGGAAGCACCGGTGGATGGGAAGTACTGGCTGCCCAGGTTTTTTATCCTGATCAATACAATGGTTGTTACTCTGCTTGTCCTGATCCTATCGACTTTCGTCATTATACCACGATCGATCTGTATAAAGATTCAAATGCTTATTACAGGGAAGGGCCATTCAGAAAGGTTGCCAGGCCCGGTCATAGAAATTATTTGGGTCATTTAAATACTATGGTAAAAGATATGAATCATCGTGAACTGGCAATAGGTACAAAAAGCCGTAGCGGGGACCAATGGGATATTTGGGAAGCTGTTTATTCTCCTGTAGGGAAGGATGGTTATCCTGAAAGAATTTTTGATAAATACAATGGCAAAATAAATAAGCAAGTGGCAGCTTATTGGAAAGAAAATTATGACCTTGTTCATATTATTCAACGTGACTGGTCAAAGATCGGGAACAAGCTTGCCGGTAAAATTCATATTTATGTTGGCGATATGGATAATTATTATTTAAATAATGCTGTGTACACTGCTGAAGAAATGATAAAGAAATTAGAAAACCCAAAATGTAATTGTGAAGTTGATTATGGAGACAGGGCCGAGCATTGCTGGAATGGCGATCATTCACAACCAAATTATATAAGCCGGCTTCGTTATCATCAAATGTTCATTCCAAAATGGGTTGAAGAAGTAAAAAGCAGGGCGCCGCAAGGTGCAGATCTTACAAGCTGGAGATATTAAACAAAGATCGCTTCAATAACCTTCTCCCAATAAATGGAAATAGAATAGGCCAGGGTTTATCCATTTACAAGGTATTTCTACTTCGGATTTTTTCCCATTAACTTATAATCAACAAAGAGAAAAGTTAAACGGTTGCGATACTACTTAGACGGGAAATATCGTTGTTGTATATTAGTATCCTAAACCCGACCCGTTATGAAAAAAAATCTACTCCCAGGCTTTATTGCCATTTTCATTCTTTTTTTGTTTTCCTGCAGCAATAAAAATTACACAGCAAGTAATTTTGAAGAAAAAACAGAGAACCACAAAGTAGTGGCTATTCTTCCAGCTGAGGTAACTCTTTCCGGTAAACTGCCTAAGAACTTAACGCCGGAAGACATTGCAAAAGCAGAGGAAAGAGAAAGCATCGATTTTCAATATGCGTTAATGAATAGCATTTTGAATCATGCAAATACAAAAAAGTATATCACTACTGTAAACTTCCAGGACATAAATACCACTCTCAAGATCCTTGAGAAAAATAATATCTCTGTTCGTGATAGCTGGAATAAAGATGATAACGAATTAGCAAAATTATTAGGAGTTAATTCGATCATCAGGATGAATATTCGTAAACAACGTTACATGAGTGATGAAGCTTCTTATGGAGTTGGCGTGGCAAAACAAGTTATATACAAAACTGGTATTGGTTCAAAAGTGCCTGTTCCAGGTTCAGTTGGTAAAACCTATGATATCTATGCCACCTGTAACTTGCTTAGCAATAATCAAACTTTATGGAATGATAATTATAAGCGATCCACAGATTATGACACAGCTCCAAATGTTATCGTTGAATGGATAACCGATGATTTTGGTGAGAATTTTCCGTATAAAGAAAAACGTAGAAAAAGATAAGTCAAAAAGCCCCGGTAAAACGGGGCTTTTGCCTTTTATAATAATCCTTTTTGCATTAAGTACTCTGCGATCTGCACGGCATTAGTCGCCGCACCTTTTCTGAGATTATCTGAAACCACCCACATATTTAAAGTATTCGGCTGCGTTTCATCACGACGCAAACGACCTACAAACACTTCATCTCTCTCATGCGCATCCATTGGCATCGGATATTGTTGTGTGGAAGGATCATCTACTAACACCACTCCTGGCGCAGATTGTAATATTGATCTTATATCGTCAAGATCATAATCTTTCTCAAACTCTACATTCACCGCTTCGCTATGGCCACCCATTACAGGTATACGTACTGTAGTTGCTGTTACACGAATTGAATCATCCCTCATTATCTTTTTTGTCTCATTTACCATTTTCATTTCTTCCTTTGTATAACCATTATCAAGGAATACATCTATCTGCGGAATTACATTCAGATCTATCCGATATTTATATGCCATTTCGTAGTCGCCATTCAAGCCTTTCACCGCCTTATCCCTTTCTCCCATCATTTGATCAACAGCTTTTTTACCAGTGCCCGTTACACTTTGATAAGTGCTGACAACGATCCTGTTTGCTTTATATTTTTTATGCAGTGGATTCAACGCAACAACCATCTGGATAGTGGAACAATTTGGATTTGCTATGATCTTATCATTCTTTGTCAATATATCTGCATTGATCTCCGGAACTATCAATGGTTTAGTCGGGTCCATTCTCCAGGCACTTGAATTATCAATAACCGTAATGCCTGCTTCAGCAAATTTGGGCGCCCATTCCAATGAAGTGCTTCCTCCTGCAGAAAAAATTGCAACAGCCGGTTTTGCAGCAATGCCATCCGTCATACTAATCACTTTATATTTCTTTCCTTTAAACTCTACTTCTTTACCAACACTTCTTTCTGATGCAACTGGGATTAATTCCGTGACCGGGAAATTTCTTTCTGCAAGAACCTGTAACATTTTGGTGCCAACCAATCCTGTGGCGCCGACTACTGCAACTTTCATTTATTTTGTTTTTGTTCCCCTTCTCCGCCGCGACGGATTGGGGTGAGGTTAAAAAAAATAAAGCCTTCCGTTTTAGAAGGCTTTAAGCTTTTATATGATCACATACAGTACGCTGTAAACCTTCCTTCAGGAATGTTTTTTTGTGCGTTTTGTATGTTTCTTATTTGTCATAGCGAGTTGCAAAGATAGGTTTGCAAACTTTTCATCCCAAATATTAAACGAATTTAATTATGCTACTAACGTTTATTTGAGAGGGATTTATTAATTTGAAAGATGCTTTTGAGAAAATTGCTTCTTGTCCTGCTTTTCTCTCCTTTATATGTATTGTCACAGGGTCGTTATGATGTTGTGATCGACGAAATAATGGCTGATCAAACGCCACAAATAGGTTTACCGTCAAACGAATGGCTCGAATTAAAGAATGTTTCTGCTAACCCGATCAATCTTCAAAACTGGAGGATTGGTGATGCCACCGGACAAAGTGGACCAATGCCGAATTTTGTTTTACAGCCCGATAGCTTTGTCATCGTTTGCACCGGCAGCGCTGTTGCTGCCATGCAATTGTATGGAAGAGTTATCTCCGTTACCAGTTTTCCATCGCTTGATAACGAACAAGGCCAAGTTTTTTTGAAAAGTAATACCGGCTTAACTGTTCATGCTGTTAGTTATTCCTTATCATGGTATCAAAATGCGGTGAAGAGTGATGGAGGATGGACACTGGAAATGATCGACACAAAAAATCCTTGTTCCGGAATCAGTAATTGGAAAGCAAGTACAGACCCGAGAGGTGGAAGCCCGGGAATAAAAAATTCTGTTGATGCTGTCAACAATGATCAATCAGCACCATCAATAAAAAATGCTTATTCTATTGATAACCTCAACATTGTTATTGTATTCGATGAACCAGTTGATAGTTTGAAAGGAGCAACAACTGCTAATTATTCTATTGATGGTGGCCTGGGCATTCAATCTGCAATTTCAATTTCTCCGTTATTTGATAAAGTTCAATTGAAACTGACACCCGCGATGCAGGCAAATAAAGTTTATAATGTTGCAGTCAATAATGTAACAGACTGTAAGAACAATTCAATTAGTTCAAAAAACAAAACTAAGGTCGGCGTACCAGCCGATGCTGCTTTAACTGAAATAGTGATCAATGAGATCTTATTTAATCCTAAAAGCGGCGGGTATGATTATGTGGAGTTTTATAACCGAAGCAACAAAATTTTTGATGCAAATAAATTATATGTCGCAAACCGAAACAGCAGCGGTGTTATTAGTTCACCAAAATTAATATCAACAATCCCTTATTATTTGTTTCCAGGGGATTATATTGTTGTGACAGAAGAGGCCCTCAACCTTTCACTCGATTATATGGTACAAAACCCCGACGCTGTGTTTGTTGTTACATCACTGCCATCTTTTCCTGATGATGAAGGAAATGTGATCTTATTAAATTCGCAGGGCGCAGTTGCTGATGAAGTAAAATATAAAGATGATTGGCAATTTGCTTTGCTCGCTGATCCTAATGGTGTTTCATTAGAAAGGATTGACCCCGATGGGATTTCTCAAGAGGCTACTAACTGGCACTCGGCCGCATCAACAGCAGGTTTTGGAACACCCACGTATAAAAATTCCCAATATAAATTATTGCAAAGCACCAATGCCACTATTGAAGTAACACCAAAAGTATTTTCGCCTGATAATGATGGCCGTGATGATATCGCTACTATTCAATACAAAACAACGGAACCGGGGTATGTCGCCAACCTTACTATTTATGATGCCAATGGAAGGCCTGTTCGTAATCTTGTAAAAAATGCAACACTTAGTTTGCAGGGTTATTGGATGTGGGATGGCCTGGATGATAAAAAATTAAAGCTGTCGGTTGGCACTTATATTTTATTTACTGAGATATTTACCCTTAATGGTAAAAAAGAGATCTTTAAAAATGTCATAGTACTGGCACGTCAGCTCAATTGATCCTCACTATTTGCCGGACAATAACCGACGAAAAGAAAGCATTTTAAACTTTTTTTAAAAAAAGCAGTTGTAAATTCAGCTTATGAAAAACAAACTACAACTGCTTCTTCATCCTGTATTTATTCTTTCGCTTGTTTGCCTGCTGCTAAATGATCTTTACTGGAAACATGAATATCACAATTGGCTAACCGGTAAGCTATCCGACCTTACCGGCTTATTTGTGCTATCAGTTTTTCTTTCAGCATTCTTCTACAGGCGTACGGTATTAGTATATATTGGCATTACGATCTTTTTTATTTGGTGGAAATCTCCGTTGAGCCAATCACTAATTGATCTTTTAAATCGATCATTGGATCTATCATTTAACCGTACAATTGATTATACCGACCTGTTCGCTATTCCATTCATATATGCTGCAGGTTTACTAAAACCTCCTTCATATAGTTTTTCAATAGCAAATCGTGTGGCTATTTATTTTGTATCAGCGGTTTGTCTTGTGGCTTTCTGTTCCACTTCTTACTATCGAAAATTTATGATAAGCCCTGACATGGCTTCACGGATCAGTTACAATAAATATTATCCCTCCCGTTTTAAGCAGGAAGATATTTTGTACAAACTGGATAGTATGCAGATCGCCTATAAAGTAGATTCTTTTACCACGGTCCCGCTTCGGTTTCATGGTGGCAGTTTAGTAATAAGAGACAAGGATTCTGGCAGAACAAATATGATGGTCATTAACCCGGAACAAAAAGATACTGCTGCCTACTTCCGCATAAATGAAAGACCTTATATAGCTATTTACAATTTGAAAGTAAAGGAGGTAGTTATTCCACAAGTAAATATTTCCGTAAGAACCAATGTAAAAATAAATGACATTTATTTGGAATCGATCATCCTGGATGATGAGCAGATCGAAGAGTACTATCAAAAGACGAGTAAGAACAAAAAGAAGTTTCGTAAGCTGGTTGAGGAAGGGTTGATTCGGAAACTCAAATAAACCCAATATAATTATTGAACCCTTCGGGACTGCGTCCGCAAGTTTCAAATAAGCGTTGCTTATTTTCACTTGTGCTCATGGCAAGCTGCCTCAACAATTTATGTTGAATAGAATTGTTGCAGTACAAGGGTGCCCTTCGCTTCGCTCTGGGTAAACTGTGCAACGGAAGCTAAATAGTAATCATTAAGATTGGTAAATAATTATCATCATTCAATGAGGAGATTGCTTCGTCCCGGTAAAAACCTTAAAATAGAATTATTCCGGAGGGACTCGCAAGTTATCCCAGTTCAATCTCAAACTTTGTTAACTCTTTAAATCGTTGGATACGATTATCGATATCTTCTCTTTTTAATTCTTTCAATCTTGTTACGCCAAATTTTTCAACACAGAAGCTTGCCATGGCACTGCCGACAATGATCGCCGACTTCATATTTTCAAAACTGATATCTTTTGTACGAGCAAGATGCCCGATGAAACCGCCGGCGAATGTATCGCCTGCACCGGTTGGGTCAAACACTACCTCAAGCGGAAGTGCCGGCGCAAAAAATACCTGGTCGTTATAAAACAATAAAGCGCCATGTTCGCCTTTTTTTATAATTAGATATTTGGGGCCCATTTCCATAATGGCTTTGGCGGCACTTACCAATGAATATTGACTACTAAGTTGTCTTGCTTCAGCATCATTCACCAACAACACATCAACTTTTCTCAAAACTTTTTCAAGATCGGCCATCGCTGAATCCATCCAAAAATTCATGGTATCAAGCACTACCAATCTAGGTTTATTCTTTAATTGATTGATCACCGATAACTGAACCGCAGGAGCCAGGTTTCCAAGCATAAGGAACTCACAATCCTGGTAACTATCCGGCACCACAGGTTTGAACGTGCCAAGCAT
>Ga0193738_1001042_pt1 | contig 11736 bp, 5 predicted proteins | sample L2a1metaG_FD_144927 | JGI IMG/M metagenome (GOLD analysis project Ga0193738, IMG submission 144927) | Soil microbial communities from a riparian zone of the East river system, Colorado, United States - L2a1 | ecosystem: Environmental > Terrestrial > Soil > Riparian zone | place: USA: East River...
TTTTGACCATCAGCGCTGGTTGCTACTGTTAGCGTGACGATCTTTTCTGCGGTGTTCTCAAAATAGCTGTAAAAGTTTTTATCTGCAGTTACATTAATACCATTCACTGTTAAAATATAATCTCCTTTCTGCACATCAACTCCTGGCTCTGTAAGTGGCGAACGCAAATTTGGATTCCAATTCAATCCACCATATATCTTTTTTATACGATAGCGATTATTGCTTACTTCATAATCTGCACCAAGTAATCCACCGGGCACAAAATCCGGGTTCGTACGCCTGTCACCTGTTGCAGTAAACCTGTGATGACCTACTGATAATTCGCTAAACATCCACGTCATAATTCGGTATAGATCGTTATTGCTTGCAACATCGGGCAATAATGCTTCATATTTTTTCTTCATCGCCGCCCAATTAGTGCCATGCATGTTAGGATCATAGAAGAAATCACGATTTACACGCCATGCTTCGTTGAAAATGTTTTTCCATTCTTCCTGCGGAGAAATTTTCACCTGCAATAAAGAAGTATTCAGCATGGCATCAGCGCCAGGCTTTTGACCTGTCGCAACTATACCCCATTTTCCTTTATTGATGAATAACATTTTCTCACCTTTCGCGGCTATTATAAATCCATCTGCAGGCATTATAGGCTCACCTTTTCTCTTTTTCAAACTGAAATTATGCAACATGCTTGGAGCAGCATCATGCGGCGCAACAGATACATAATAGAGTTCGCCTTCTTTCGGCACAGCCAATGAACGATATATTCCCCGTGGAAGTGGCAGTGGAACTATCCTGTTTTGAATACCGTCCCAGTCAATTTTCAAATTCGTTTTACTTGAATCAGTTTTTGCTGGCGATTTTGCACTTGTATCTTTTATTTCTTCTGTTTCATTCTCTTTGGCAAAAGGTGAAAGCACATTCTTTTGAAGCGTAACCAGGTAAATTGAATTAGTAGCTTCCATGTCCTGGCTGGACTGATCAAACCAATTAAGAACAGGCCCGGCATCCGTGCTTGCGAGCAAATACAAATATTTTCCCGAAGGATCGAAGACAGGTTCAGATGCATTCGACATACCATCAGTGAGTGCATGAGATTTATTTTCAGAAACTGAATATATCCATGCTCTTTCAAAATTGGTTTCACTTATAGTTGTATAAGCAATATGTTTACTATCAGCCGACCAACTACCAAACAATTCCCTGAAAGGACCCGGCGTGTAATAACTGTCTTCTGCAATTTTTTGAATGCCACTACTAGCTACATCAACTAAGTATAATTGCCTTCCGTTGTCAATAAAACAAAGTTTTTTGGTATCCGGAGACCAGTAGATAGAAGAATAAAATCCTGACCCGTTCAACGAAACTTTTTTTACATCACCGCTTCCATCCTGGTTTTTAATATGCAACGCATATTCGCCGGAAGCATCACTGAAATAAGCAATGCTCTTTCCGTCTGGTGACCATGCCGGTGAAACTTCATGTACACCAGGTGTATTTGTAAGATTGAATGCATCACCTTTTTGTGCTGGAAGTGTAATAATATCACCACGATAATCAAAAACTACCCTGACACCGGAAGGAGAAAAATGTGCACTACGAATGTATTGGTCACCTTTAACAAATCTTGGACGATAGTCTAAAAGATCAGTAGCAATGCCAACCTTTAGACGAGAAACTTTATTGTCTTGTATATTATATATATGAAGATAACCTGCCTGTGAAAAAATAATATCACCATTGCTTCCTTCCAGGCTTGATACAGGGAAATCATCAAACTTACTTAGCTGGTTGACTGCTTTTGTTGATGGATCATAACTGTATAAATTAAACTCGCCATTCCTGTCACTTCTAAAATAAACTTTGTTACCCTTCCATACAGGTTTTGAATCATTGCTGCCCCCTGTTGGTTTTGGGATCTCCACTACTTTATGACTCTTTATATCATACAGCCAAATCCGACTCGTGGTGCCACCTCTGTAATTTTTCCATTGTTCAAACCTATCTGGTATGTTGGTATAGGCAATGCTTTTACCATCAGGACTATAAGACGCCCAAAAAGCATTTGGTATCAGAAGTTGTTCTTCGGCACCACTTGCTACGTCAACAGTAAACAACTGAGCATAGCGATTTGTAAAAGTATTTCGTTGCGATGCAAATAATATTTTTTTGCCGTCGGGTGAAAAGTCACGAACCAGGTCAGCACCAGGATGCCATGTAAGTCGTTTTGGAATACCACCAGAAGTGGGTACAATAAAAACATCAGTGTTACCATCGTATTGGCCGGTAAAAGCGATCATCGTTCCATCTGGAGAAAACACCGGGCTTGATTCTGCGCCCTCACTCGCAGTAATTCTGCGGGGATAAGAGCCATCCCTGTTAGCTACCCACAGATCTTCTGCATAAATAAATGCAATACGATCTTTACCGATAGCAGGCTGCCAAAGCAGTCGGGTGTCCGTACCATCAATAGCCCACGATTTGTTTGTGGACAATAACAGGAATGATCCTAAAAAAAATAACCAATACTTTTTCATACAATTTTGATTAAAAGATTATTTATTGATTTAAATAAATTTCGTCTTTCTAAACACTGATCTTATTCATGATCTCACTGCCAAGTTAACCTTTACTATAACTACACAGGTAAATAAATAATAAACTCGCTTCCTTCGCCTTCTTTTGTTTCTACTTTTAACTCACCGCCATGTGCTTTTACAATATCATAGCTCAATGATAAACCCAAACCCGTTCCTTGCCCGGTGGGTTTAGTAGTAAAGAATGGTTGAAATATTTTATCTAAAACTTTTTGTGGGATTCCATTGCCATTGTCAGCAACCTTTATTTCTACCTCGCCATTAGTCATTTTTGTACTTACTAAAACAGTTGGCTCATATCCCTCGTCAGTTTGTTTTTTCTTTTCATCTACGGCATAGAATGCATTATTGATCAGGTTAAGAATAACTCTGCCCATATCCTGTGGCATTATATTGATCTTGTCTATCTTACTGTCAAAATCAGTTTTCATTGTTGCATTGAATGATTTATCCTTAGCCCTTAGTCCATGATAAGCTAATCGCAGGTATTCATCAGCTAAAGCATTAATATCTGTTGGTTCTTTTTGTCCACTGTTGCTTCTTGAATGCTGCAACATTCCTTTTACTATCGCATCAGCTCTTTTGCCATGGTGATTTATTTTTTCTGAATTGAATGTAATATCTTTTGCGATTGCTTTTACCTCATCCAGGTTTCCTTTATCCGCTTCTGTATTTAATTCTTTCAGTAACTCATCATTTACTTCAGAAAAATTATTGACGAAGTTCAAAGGGTTTTGTATTTCATGTGCAATACCAGCAGTAAGTTCTCCCAACGATGCCATCTTTTCAGATTGAATGAGCTGCGCCTGAGTGGATCTTAAATTTGAAAGTGTATTTTCAAGAACTTTATTTGTTTTTTGTTTTTGGCGATTATTCCTGAAAAGAATAAAAGCAATTATTAAAAAAACTCCAACTGCGGACCACAGACCAATCATCCTGGTTTCATTCTTATACCGCTCCTGTTCCTGTTGTATTTCCTGCTGGCGTTTTTGCTCACTCAACATTAGTAACTGCAATTGCTTAAATTTCGGGATACCATATAAACTGTCTTTTATGGAAGTGGCAAGGTCCTCATAATAAAATGCACTATCATACTTATTCATGCCCCGATAAAGTTTTACCAATAAGTTACTTGATTCCAGCAACCTCGATTTTTGGGATGTTCTTTTGGCTTCATTAAAAGCATTAAGTGCATAATACAAACTTGAATCATCAAGATTAAGTTTTTCATAAACCTCCGCTATTTTATGTTGGATCCCACCCAGGTTAATTGACTCGTTGGTGCTCCTGGAATTTTGCAAGGCCGCAAAATAAAATTGTAAAGCCGAATCTAATTTTCCTTTATGCATATATACATTACCAACACTCCTGGGAATTAAACTATTCAATTGAGGGTGCCTGACTTCGATATTTAGTTCCCCTGCTAATTTTAAATAATGTAATGCGGAATCCGGTATATCCAGGAGGCCATAAGTAATACCGGTGTTTGCCAATATAAATACACCCGGAGGTGAAGCAGGTAAACGGTTTTTAATGCTAATAGCAGGTAAAAAATATTGCAACGCTTGCCTGTATTCATTTAATTCCATATAAATAACTCCTATAAAACCAAGGCTATTGGATTCTACAAATTCATTTTTTAATTCCCGACTGATCTCTAATGCCTGCAGTTGATATTGAAGCGCTTTAGGATAATCACCTGTTAGCCGGTATGATTCACCAGCCAGGTTCAAAGAATTTACAATGCCATTATTATAATTAAGATCTCTTGCGATCTTCAAAGCTTTTTCGGAATACTCCAGGCTTAGATCAGGTTTGTAGAAATATAATTTATTAGCAATGTTCAGGATCAACTTTACCCGGTTAGTATCAACTTGTGCTTTGTCCAACAGTTTTATTAAACTATCTACATCCTTACTCTGTCCAGGAAGCTTTACTGCTGAAGTAAATAAAAAAAATAAAATGAAAATATTTTTCATTTATAATTGATTAGGCAATTCAATAATAAATTCTGACCCCTCTCCTTCTTTTGTTTCGACTTTCAACTCACCTCCGTGTGCTTTTACAATATCATAACTCAATGATAACCCCAACCCGGTTCCTTGCCCTGTTGGCTTGGTAGTAAAAAATGGTTGAAATATTTTATCCAATACTTTTTGAGGAATTCCGTTTCCGTTGTCACTCACTTTTATTTCAATTTTTCCGTTACTCTTTTTTGTGCTTACAGATACAGTTGGTTCATAATCGTTGCCTGTTTTCTTTTTCTTTTCATCAACCGCATAGAATGCATTATTGATCAAATTGAGAATGACACGACCTATATCCTGCCATACAATACTTATTTTTCCTATGTTATTCTCAAATTCAGTTTTCGTAGTTGCATTGAATGATTTGTCTTTTGCTCTTAGTCCATGATAAGCTAACCTTAGATACTCTTCAGCTAATGCATTAATATCTGTTGGTTCTTTTTGTCCGCTGCTTGTTCTTGAATGCTGCAGCATCCCTTTTACGATAGCTTCAGCTCTTTTGCCATGATGATTTATTTTTTCTTCGTTTTCTATAACATCTTTAGCGATCGCTTTTACTTCTTCAAGATTTCCTTTCTCTATTTCTTCATTCATTTCAAAAAGCAGGTCCTGGTTTATCTCTGAAAAATTATTGACGAAGTTTAAAGGGTTTTGAATTTCATGAGCAATGCCTGCTGTTAACTCACCAAGCGAAGCCATTTTTTCGGATTGGATAAGCTGGGCCTGTGTGGCTTTTAAATGATCCAAAGTTGATTCAAGCATTTTTTTCTCTTCATTGATCAAAATGGCCTGTTCTTCGGAACGTTTCAGATCAAGAAAGCGGGTATACATGAGTCCAAATACATTTGCCATACGAAGCATAATATCTGTTTCCTCATCCGTCAGGGATTTACTGGTAACAACATTAATAGTGCCAGCTGAAAAAAAGAAAGAATAATAATATTCAGCAGATAAATTTCCCCCTCTGTTTGGGACTCCCGTATAAGTGGAGAACATTCTATAGTATTGCAAGAGGGCTTTCCCTTCTAATTTAGTAAGGGCGAATGGTTCCTGACCATTACGGGCTTCAATAATATTTTCAAAGACAGGATGAACATGAATATTGATATAATCAAGTATGAAAGACAATTTACCGTCAGCAGAAACGGAGGTTACCCATAGTTCGATCGCATTACTTTCATCATCAAATATGCCGAGACCCGAACGGATCGCATCAATTTTTAATTCTTTTAGTTGCTGGAAAAGTATCTTAGAAGTTTCAGAGAGTTCAGCGCTGCTGCGCATATCAAGTGCTTTAGCCCGAACTTTTTCCAGGGCTTTCTCCACTTCAATTTCCCTGTTTTTTTGTGCAAGGTCAGTTTCCAATCGTTTCAATTCAGCTTCCAGAAGAGCAGTTCTATCTGTAATTGGTTTGTTTTTATTCTGGCCCTTATCCATCAGCTGCAAAAATTTTAAAATATGACACTGACTTTTGTTTTGAAAAATTCAGAAAGATTATTGATGCTGATCTCTGGAATTACTTATTCTCCCCACTCCGGATCAATAATGTTTGATACTTCAGTAATACTGTTGGCAGGAAAACCCCCTAGACGAGCATGCTCATAAAGAATTTCTTTATCCTTTGCCATATAAATACAATAGATCTTGTCTCCAGCAACATAGCTATGTATCCACTGAATATCGTTCCCAAGCGTACAGATCACTTCCCTTGATTTTTTGGAAATGGATTTTAGCTGTTCCACATCAAAATTCCCGGCCTTAGGAATTTCTCTTTCAATGATGAATTTTGGCATGTTTTATTTTTTTCGTTGTCTCTAAATTATAAAGTTAAATTATAGAAATAGATACTGCGCATTTCAGCTACCTAAAATAATTGAAAAACCCGTCCCTTCCCCTTCTTTTGTCTCAACTATTAATTCTCCCCCATGTGCTTTCATAATATCATAGCTCAATGATAAACCAAGGCCTGTTCCCAGGCCTGTCGGTTTTGTTGTAAAAAATGGTTGAAATATTTTATCAACTACTTTTTGAGGAATACCATTGCCATTATCCTGCACTTTGATCTCAACCTTGCCAGGTAATTTTTTTGTACTGATAACTACGGTTGGTTCAAAGCCGGGAATATTCTGTTTTGCCTTTTCATTCACTGCGTAAAATGCATTGTTGATGAGATTTAGAATAACACGACCAATATCCTGGGGAATGATATTTACTTTACCTGTATTATTATCAAAATCTGTTTTAATGTCTGCATTGAATGATTTATCCTTTGCCCGAAGACCATGATATGCCAATCTTAAATATTCATCTGTCAATGCATTAATATCTGTTGGCTCCTTTTGTCCACTGCTGGTTCTTGAATGTTGCAGCATTCCTTTTACAATTGCATCAGCCCTTTTTCCGTGATGAATTATTTTTTCTGAATTATCTTTTATATCATTTAAAATTGTTTTTACTCCGCTAAGATTTCCCTTGTCGGCTTCTTCATTAGCCTCATCTATCAATTCTGTGTTTACATCAGAAAAATTATTGACGAAATTTAACGGGTTCTGAATTTCATGCGCAATGCCTGCGGTGAGTTCGCCAAGACTTGCCATTTTTTCTGATTGAATAAGTTGGGACTGGGTAGATTTAAGATTTTCAAATGCCGTTCTTAATTCGATCGTTTGTTTCGCTACTTCTTCTTCCAGAATTTTCTGTTGCTTCAAAGCCTGGTTTTTTCTTTCTTCCGTTAATTGAATCACCTTGTTTGCATTTTTTTGGACCTCTAAAAGGATCTCTTTAAAACGCATTACAACATATACCATCTGCGACAGGGGGAATGAAAGAAAAGTGCCGGTGAGATACAGGTAAACAAACGGGAATGGAAAAGCAGGTCTATACTTCACAGAATTGTATGCCAACAAAACATTCCAGATACAGGTTGAAAGAATACCGACTACCAAAGCCCATTGAGCTCCCTTTAAATTTTTCCATGACGAGACTATAAAGTAAAAACAGATCAACAAAAATAATATCCCTATTGGAAGCTGTAATTTATGATCAAAATAAAAGTCGCTGATCGCACCAGAGAATGCAATTATTATCATTAATGACTTAAGAAGAAGCGATATTTTATGCCGAAATGCATGAGCAAGGAAAAGTATGCCGGTTGCCTGGGAGAACCCATAAAAAAGATCTTTTATATAAAACATGCCAGCCCAGGATACGAAGGTCATCTCAGTCTTAATATTAAGAAATGCATCCATAAACATAGCGATAGAAAAACTGGTAATAGCAATTGAAATGAGTAACAAATTTTTTTCTGAGCGGTTTTGAAAATATAGAAACCAGAATACAATGGCCAGTACACTACAAACTGAAACCCAAAGCGTCCAAAAAAAAGTAAACCGCTTATAATAGTTAATGTCTTTGACCTGGCTTTCAGGACCTGTTAGCTCTAATACATTACCAAAGCCCTTGTTTAGCAATTCTGTTTTTAACATCGAAGACTTTAAAGGAGAACGATGTTCAACAATGTGGAGTGCAAGTACATGATCAACTCCCGGTACAAGATCAACAGATGTAGGTGGCTCTATAAATATTTGATTTTCCTTATAGGGCTTTCCGTTTAACCCCGTATTACCTGATGAAACAATATGCTGACCATTTATATAAACATCAGCCGCGACCCATCTTCCCATTTGAATTCCTAGCGGTAGGTTTTCAAAGCTACTGTCAAGTCTGAATCTCATCCTGAACCAACCTTCCGCCTTTCCATTTTTATCTGCGTTCTTTATAGTGAGTTGAGTGGGATTGAATTTTTTCCAATCAGATGTAGAAATATTTTGCTTTGCCCAGTTTGTATCATTCCCCTCTTTAAAGATCCAACCGTCTTTAGCAGTTAAAGGGATCATTTGAAAATATTTGTCAAACATGGAAGCAGACAGCACGACAGTCGAATCTTGTGCTATGCAAAAACTAAGCAACGACAAAAAGAGAATTGAAAAGAATAGCTTTAGTCTCATAACATATTCAAACTGGTAATTGAATAATAAACTTGCTTCCTTCATTTTCTTTCGTTTCAACTTTCAATTCACCACCATGTGTTTTTATAATATCATAACTCAACGATAAGCCCAAGCCTGTTCCCTGTCCTGTTGGTTTGGTGGTAAAGAAGGGTTGAAATATTTTATCCAGGATCTTTTGTGAAATACCATTTCCATTATCGGCAACTATTATTTCTACTTTACTATTTGTTCTTACGGTACTTACGGATACGGTCGGCTTATATTCATTTTGTACTGAGCCTTTCGAAGTATGCTTCTTTTTTTCATCTACAGCATAAAATGCATTGTTGATCAAATTAAGGATCACTCTTCCAATATCCTGGGAAATGATATTTATTTTACCAATGCTATTATCAAAATTCGTTTCAACATCTGCGTTGAATGATTTATCCTTTGCACGAAGACCATGATATGCCAATCGCAAATATTCGTCGCTTAAAGCGTTGATGTCTGTTGGTTCTTTTACTCCACTACTGCTACGACTGTGTTGTAGCATTGCTTTTACGATTGAATCAGCTCTTTTGCCGTGATGATTTATTTTCTCTTCATTATCTATTATATTATTTGCGATCATTTTTCCTTCGTCGATATTTCCTTTATCCAATTCATCTTTCATTTCCATCAGTAACTCTTTGTTGACATCTGAGAAATTATTGACAAAGTTTAATGGATTTTGAATTTCATGAGCGATACCGGCAGTGAGTTCACCCAATGAAACCATTTTTGCTGATTGAATAAGTTGTTGTTGTGTTTGCTGCAGTTCCGACAACGCTTTATTAGTTTCATCCCGCTGCTCTTCGATCAATTGTTTTTGGTGTTGCAGCATTTTGTTAGCTTTTTGCTTGTGGCGATTATTGCGTATCAGTAAAACCACAGTAATAATGATCAGTAACAACACGATCAAAGTGCTTATCAAAAAGCTTTTTTGGGCTTTTTTTTCCTGGTTAAGCACAGTTATCTGCGCTTGTTTCTTTTCAAGATCACTTTGATATTTTATCAATGCTGCTTTCTTCTCAATATCAGTATTCAGCATGCTGTCGCGGTAGTTTATAAAATCCAAATGATATTTATAAGCATTCTTAAAATCATTTTTGAAAGCATACGCACCAGCAAGTGATTCTGAGTTGTCCCTCATATATTCTATGGTTCCTGTTTCTTTAGCTTGTTTCAAACCACGGCTTGCATAGTATATAGCGCTGTCAGGCATATTCCTTTTTAGAAAAACATCAGCCAACATGCTATTACACCAGGCCATACCTTCAATATCTTCTGCTTTTTCAAATTCCATTAATGCACGAGATGCAAGAGGACCTACCAATTCAAAACTATCGGTATGCGTATAGGCGGTACTAAGATTTCCTTCTAAGAATGCCATATCATAAGAGCTGAAATTATTTTTTTTACCAACTTCCAGTCCTTGCTTTAACTCTTCAATAGCTTCAGAATACTTTTTATTTGTTACGTACCATATCCCCATGCTGTTATGTAAATTACCAAGTTGGCGACCCGAGCCAAGTTTTTTTGTGGCGCCCATCGCTTTTCTATAACTGCTCAATGTATTTGCAGTATCACCAAGCCGTGTATATATTACTGCGAGATTTTTATAATTGTATGCCAGATTTAATATGCTGTTTGCCTTTTCGGCATTATCTACTGACTTAAGACCATATTCAAGTGCATTGATATGATCGCTAAGTGAAACTTCATAATGCTCTGCAATAGCACCCTGGCTTTTAGCCAGCAATTCTTTATCATCAAGCTTGCTTGCTATTCTCTCCGCTTCAAGAAAACTTGCTAATGCTTTGTCATTTTCATTTCCAAATCTTTTACTTATACCGATGCGTATCAACACATATCCCTGCAGCCTCTCGTCTCCTGTTTTTTTTGCACTAGAATCTGCTTTAAAAAGAAAGCTATCTCTTTCTTCCCTCGTAAACCTGTTTCGTCCTGTAATAGCAAAATTCATGAAAGCAAAGCCTTCGCCAACATTATATTTTATGGAACGTGAAATAAGCAACGCTTCTTCGATCATTTTCATTCTTTCATCATCGGGTAATATATTATTACCTATATCAGCAATTTTATTAAGGCGATCAACTCTGTAAGCGTCTTGCTGTGAATGTTGACTGATCTCTTTTCTTAACTTGTCAATATCTGCGTTTTGTCCGCTTGCGAACAGGTTAAGAAAAATAAAAATTGGTAATAAAAAAGCACTCCTCATTTTTCAAAGTTTAATAGAATTGTAAAAATTGATCCTTTGCCTTCGTTTGTTTCCACTTTCAACTCACCACCATGTGCTTTTACAATATCATAACTCAAACTCAACCCTAAACCTGTTCCCTGACCAGTTGGTTTAGTCGTAAAGAATGGTTGAAATATTTTATCCAACACTTTTTGTGGTATGCCATTGCCATTGTCACCAACTTTTATTTCTACTTTTCCATTCGTCCTTTTTGTACTAACTGAAACCGTCGGTTCGTATCCATTCTGACTCTGTTTCTTTTTTTCATCCACAGCATAAAATGCATTGTTGATCAAATTGAGAACAACACGACCAATGTCTTGTGGAATGATATTTACTTTGTCAATGCTATTGTCAAAATCAGTATTAAAATGTGCATTAAAGGATTTATCCTTTGCTCTTAAACCATGATAAGACAATCTTAAATATTCATCGGCTAATGCATTTATATCTGTTGGTTCTTTTTGCCCGCTATTTGCTCTTGAATGTTGCAGCATTCCTTTTACAATTGCATCGGCTCTTTTGCCATGATAGTTTATTTTTTCTTCATTGTCTATAACATCATTAGCGATCGCTTTTACTTCATTCAAATTCCCTTTATCAATTTCTTCCTTCAGTTCAATAAGTAACTCTTTATTGATCTCTGAAAAATTATTCACGAAGTTTAACGGGTTTTGAATTTCATGAGCAATGCCGGCAGTAAGCTCACCCAGCGAAGCCATCTTTTCTGACTGGATCAGTTGTTGCTGTGTTGTTTTTAATTCATGATAAGCTTTTTCAATTTCCTTTGCCTGCGCCAGTTCTTTTTGTTGTGTTCTTTG
>Ga0193738_1001043_pt1 | contig 11732 bp, 9 predicted proteins | sample L2a1metaG_FD_144927 | JGI IMG/M metagenome (GOLD analysis project Ga0193738, IMG submission 144927) | Soil microbial communities from a riparian zone of the East river system, Colorado, United States - L2a1 | ecosystem: Environmental > Terrestrial > Soil > Riparian zone | place: USA: East River...
GAATTTTTCATCGTGATCAATGGTTTTGGAAAAGTGAAGGTAAGGTAACAGGCATGCTGTCCGATTAACATGTTTGTGCTCAAATTTTTGAAGACGAACAGTTGTTGTTTATCAACAAACATCTTTCGATATACCCGGTTTGTGGTATACAGCCTCCAAATTTTCTAATACATTGTTAAAAGTACCTGCAATTTTTTTTGGGTCGCATAGGGGTAAATGGTCTGTCGGTTGTTATATTAAAAAGTATTTTTGAGCGCAGCTTTATTAATAGAGTACAGGGCACAGGGAATGGAACTGGAAAACGAAGCCATTGGCACATTACTGGCGCAAAAGGACGAAGCAGCCTTTGAACAGGTTTTTAAAACACATTTTAAACGCCTGCATGCCTATGCCTTTACTATACTGAGGGATGAAGTGGAGGCGGAAGAAATGGTGCAGCAGGTTTTTTTCAAGCTTTGGGAAAGAAATGTCCGCCGGTCGGCGGACTCCTTTGGAGAAAATCTTTCATTGTCCGGCTCTGTTTCCTCCTATTTATACCGGGCAGTGCATAATGAAAGCCTTAATTATATCAAGCATCAGAAAGTAAGATCAAATCACCAGTTGCATGTTGCGTACAGTATGAAGAACGAAGTGGAACATCCCGCAAAAAAAGTAATGGCCGGGGAACTGGAAAAGAAGATTCATACTGCATTGAATGAATTGCCGGAACAATGCCGCACTATTTTCCAGATGAGCCGCTTTGATGAATTGAAGTACCGGGAAATTGCAGATAAGCTGGGTATATCCGTGAAAACAGTTGAGAACCAGATGGGCAAAGCATTGAAATTGTTGCGGGAGAAATTAGTTGACTTCCTGATATTTATTTTATTATTTATTCATTTTTAATACCACAACCCTGGAACAAAAATTTTACCATATTGATGATGACCTGCTGGTGAAACACCTGCTGGGTGAAGCATCTCCCGGAGAAGAGGAAGCGGTGAATGAATGGATGAATGAGAATGCAGTAAACAAAGAATATTATAACCAGTTAAAAAAGATATGGGATAACAGTAAAAAACTTGCTGCTGATTCAACGCTTGATGTAGGTAAAGCATGGGAAAGATTTCAAAAACGGGTTGCTGATCAAAATAAAACTCCAAAAGCTTTAAACCGCGGCCGTTTTTCCTGGATCAGGATCGCGGCATCGATCATTTTAATAGCGGGTCTTGGTATTGCTGCATATTTCATGACCAATAACAATGAGCCAAAAGAAATGGTTACTCAAACAGGGCAAAATGTTTTGAGTGACACCCTACCGGATGGTTCTGTTATTACATTAAATAAAAGATCAGCGATTACTTATCCTTCAAAGTTCAAGGGGGATACAAGAGCTATTGCATTAAAAGGCGAAGCCTTCTTTAATGTAGCGCCGGATAAAAAGAGACCATTTATTATTTCAGTTAATGATGTGCGGGTAACTGTAGTAGGAACATCTTTTAATATTAAAAGTGAAAATGGTATTACAGAGGTTGTGGTGGAGACGGGTATTGTGCAGGTTACTAAATCTGGTAAAACAGTGGAACTGATGGCCGGCGAAAAAATTGTCATGCCTGCAAACGACAACAATGCTGCCAAAGAAAAAGTGAGTGATAAACTATACAATTATTACCGCAGTAAGGAATTTGTTTGTGATGATACTCCTTTGTGGAAACTGGTGCAAGTGGTGAACGAAGCATACGATACTAAGATTATCATTGGCAGAAAGGAGTTGAATGATATGCGGCTGACAACTACTTTTAATAATGAGTCCCTTGAAAAAGTATTAGAAGTTATACACCTCACATTTGATATAACAGTTATCAAAAAAGAAGACGGACAGATCATTTTACAATAACCCAGATCGCAATTCATGAAATTCATTACGGTTTTTACTCTTGTTATTTTTTCTCTTTTTATCAATGCTGCAACTTATGGCCAGGCTATTCTGCAGAAAAATATTTCGCTGGATATAAATAACCAGCGGTTAGACAATGTGCTTGAAATTTTGAGTAACAAAGGAGATTTCTATTTCTCTTATAATTCCAGCATAATTAAAAAAGACAGCCTTGTAAGTTTCAGGGCATCGAATAAAACAGTTAAAGAAATACTGTCAATACTTTTTAATACTACCTATGAATTTAAAGAAAGCGGTAACTATATTATTATTCGTAAAGCACCCATAAGAATGACACTGGTGACACAAAAGGGTGTGACGGAAGAAAAGATCTATTCAGTAAGTGGTTTTGTGTATGACGAACAATCAGGTGTTGCTATCAATGAAGCCAGTATCTATGAGAAAACGATACTTGCTTCGGCCATGACAAACACCGAGGGATTTTTTAAGATAAAACTGAAGAGTAGTAAAACGAGTACAGCCGAGTTGACGGTAAGTAAAGAATATTATGAAGACACTACAATAAAAATTCAGCCTCGTTATAACCAGGAAGTCTCAATAACTATGATGCCGATCGAATTGCCAGGAAGTACTGAAGTGATCACGCCGGAAGATTACCTGACACCTGACTCGTTGAAAGTGATCGCAGATACAACGGAAAATACTAAACCCCCTGTGATAACCGATTCCGTCAAGGTACAGGAGACGGGCATAGGAAGATTTCTGCTTTCGGGAAAACAAAAAATACAAAGTCTTAATTTAAAAAACTTTTTTGCCACCCGCCCTTTCCAGGTTTCAGTTGTGCCGGGATTGAGCACACATGGACAGTTATCCTCACAGGTGGTCAATAATTTTTCATTGAACATTTTTGGTGGGTACACTGCCGGTACGAATGGACTTGAAATTGGCGGCCTTTTTAATATTGATAAAAAAGAAGTAAAATATTTTCAAGCTGCAGGTTTATTTAATTCAGTAGGCGGTGAAGTAAAGGGTTTCCAGGTGGCAGGTGTAAACAACTTTGTGCAGGATGGCGTGGAGGGTATGCAGGCTGCAGGTATAAATAATTTTGTAACAGGAAAAATGAGCGGCTTCCAGGTTGCCGGGATATATAATCACGTATCAGATAGTGTAAAAGGTGTGCAGGTAGCAGGTGTTGCAAATTTTTCCCAGGAAAAGGCAAGTGGAGTGCAGATCGCTGGTGTATCTAACATAAGTAATAGAGAGATGAATGGGGTGCAAATAGCTGGTGTTGTTAATTATACAAAAAAATTAAAGGGTGTGCAGATCGGCCTGATCAATATTGCCGATACGTCAGCAGGATACAGTATCGGGCTGATCAATATTATTATTAAAGGTTATCACAAGCTTAGTTTTTCTGCTAATGAAATACAAAACTTTAGTGCGGCTTTTAAAACAGGAAATTCAAAATTGTACAGTATTCTCCAGGCCGGCCTGAATGCAAGTGATAGCAACAAAGTTTATTCGTTTGGATATGGACTGGGTAGTGAATTGTCCTTAAATAAAAAGAAAACATTGTCGATCAATCCTGAATTGAGTTCCCAGTATCTCTATCTTGGTTCGTGGGATTATTTCAATCTTTTAAACAGGTTTAATCTCAACCTTAATGTAAAGCTTGGAAAATATATTTCTTTATTTGCCGGTCCATCTTATTCAGTTTATATCACTGACCAGAACGCTGGCTTTAGCGGTTACCGTTTCCCAATCCCTCCGTCGGATTATAACATTACAAAATTCAGCAATAAAGTAACGGGCTGGTTTGGATGGAATGCTGGAATTAATTTCTTCTAAAATAATGTTAACGCATAGGGGTAGGCTCTTCTTTAGTTGTTATACTATCAAACAATTATTCAAAACCATTAAAGAAGAAGTAAATGAGATTCCTTTTCGGGTTCGCCTTATCCTTATTATTCATTTCAGCCCAGGCCCAGTATTCACAGAAATTCCGTGGTACTATAACAGACCAGGTGCTGCAACAGCCGCTTGCCGGCGCCACTGTTACTATTAGCCCGCTTGGTAAATCAGTTACAACTGACGATGCCGGTGTTTTTCGTTTCAGCAATATTCCTGTGGGCTCGTATCGTATCACTATTTCATATACAGGGTTTAAAGACGGAGTATTGGAAAATATTGCTGTTAACTCCGGCAAAGAAACCGTCATTAATCTTTCATTAGAGGCGATCGTCCATACTGAAGCAGCCGTTATCATAAAAGCAGGCAGTAAAAAAAATAAACCGCTTAATGATATGAGTGCGGTAAGTGCACGAGCATTTACAGTGGAAGAGACTCAAAAGTATGCGGCAGCCGTGAATGATCCACTGCGCATGGCTACAGGGTTTGCAGGTGTATTTGCAGCTGATGATGGAAATAACAGTATTGTTATCCGTGGCAATTCACCAACCGGTTTATTATGGCGCATGGAAGGAATGGATATTCCTAATCCAAACCATTTCGGCACACCGGGTAACAGCGGCGGCGGCATCTCAATATTAAGTTCTCAGTTACTTTCAAATTCAGATTTTGTTACTGCTGCTTTTGCTGCGGAGTATGGAAATGCATTAAGCGGTGTGTTTGATCTTAGGTTAAGAAAGGGAAACAACGAGAAAAGAGAATATACAGTGCAGGCCGGTGTGCTTGGACTAAACGTTGCAATGGAAGGGCCATTTTCTAAAAAATACAAAGGCTCTTATCTTATTAATTACCGCTATTCCACATTGGCATTGCTTTCTAAAGTTGGTGTTCTGGATGATAATGGGGCTACTAATTTCCAGGATCTGTCCTATAATTTTTATTTCCCCACCAACAAGCTTGGCACATTTACATTTTTTGGCTTTGGCGGATTAAGCGATCAGAAATTTAATGCGGAGCAAGATTCATTAAAGTGGGAAAGTAAAAGTGACAGGTATTCTTATACATTTTTATCCAATACGGGAATGACAGGTATAACACATTCCATACTGGTGGGTAATAAACTAAATATCAAGTCAGGCATTGGAATTTCGAAAACCAGGGTCGGCTATGATGAAGATTATACTCAAGACGACTATACATCAACCGGTACCTACTTTGATAAGTTTAATACCAATAAATTAATTTTTAATTCAACCCTCAATTATAAATTCAGCAACCGGCTCAACCTGCGTGCAGGTGTCATCGCTGACCTGATAAAATATAATTTTTACCGGCTTTCAAGCGAGCATGAAGGTGATCCATTAGAGGAGGATCTCAATTCTTCCGGAAAAACATCTACTCAGCAAGCATTTGCACAATGGCAGTATAAGCCATCTAATAATATCACGTTGAATGCTGGTATGCATTATTTCCGGCTGGCTCATAATAATACTTCGTCTGTTGAACCACGCATTTCTGCCAAATGGAATATTAATAACAAGAGCAGTGTTGCTGTTGGTTATGGCTTGCATAGCCAGATGCAAACATTGAGTGTATATTTTGCTGAGCAAAAATTGGCTGATGATTCTGTTATAATGCCTAACAAAGATCTGGATCTGACAAAGTCACATCATTATGTTTTTTCTTATAGTTACAGGTTAAGCAAAAATTTACTTGTTAAAGCAGAAGTATATTACCAGCAATTATTCAATGTGCCTGTGAGTATTTATGATACCAGTTCGTTATCAACGTTGAATATCCTGAATGAATACATAGTTGAGCCAATGGAAAATGGAGGGAAAGGGAAAAACTATGGTGTAGAAATTTCATTGGAGCGTTACCTGAAGGATAATTTCTATCTAACCCTGAGTAATTCTTTCTATCAATCCAGGTATACAGCAAAGGACGGGGTGGAAAGAAATACCCGTTTCAATGGAAACTATCTTATTACGCTGATCACGGGAAAAGAATTTATAAGCGAGAGAAAATCAAAAACCTTTGGTATTAACCTGAAAACGATCTATGCAGGCGGGCTTCGAACCACACCGATCGATTTTGATGCATCCCGGCTGCAGGGCTATACTGTGTTTAAAGAAAAAGAAGCTTACACTTTGCAAAATGCTGCTTACTTCAGAGCTGATATTGGGATCAGTATGAAATGGAACAGGAAGCATTTTACCAGCACCTTATCACTGGATATACAAAATTTCACCAATCGCCTGAATGTATTTGGTCAATGGTATGATAGTGAAAAAAATAAAATTGTTACAAGTTATCAGACCGGTATAATACCGATCCTGAATTATAAAATAGAATTTTAAAATTTATCAAAAACAGAAATCGAATAAAATGAAAAAACAATTTATCATGTTAGCAGCCGCTGCAGCCTTAATTACATCTTCTTCCTGCAAAAAAGTAATAGGGGAGGGAGACCCGCAAACCGAAACCCGCAATGTCACAGATTTTTCGGGAGTATCGGCCAGTATAGGTGGAAAGATCTATTACAAAATTGATCCCGTTTATAAAGTTGAAATAACCGCGCAACGAAACATTCTGGATGTAATAGAAGCAAGCAGGTCAAACGGCCACTTGTTACTAAAAGTGAAAGATGGTGTACGTATAAAATCAAATGAAGAGATCATTGTCAATATCAGTGCGCCAACAGCGGATTACTTTCATGTGAGTGGTATTGGTGACCTGGTGGTAATTGGCAATATAAATGCAACAGATCTTGACATGAGTATAAGCGGTACCGGTGATCTTACAATGCCTGCAATATCGGTCGCCAACAAACTAAAAGCAGCGATCAGCGGCTCGGGTGATATCAAAGTAAACGTATCGCAATCACTTGATGCAACCATTAGCGGAAGTGGTTCGGTTTATTATCGCGGGAACCCGCTGATCAGCACAAGTATTTCAGGTTCGGGAAGAGTGAAGCCGATATGAGGCGCTTTCTTTAGTTGAAAAATAAGGGTCCAGTGTAGAAATAATAATTTACGCCGGGCCCTTAATTTTTTGGATCCTGTATTTAAAAGCATTGCCACCTGCCATAATTGGCCATTGTTTCTTTTCTGAATAAACAGCAATAAAACTAGCACCGTAATACAAGATGAAGGATGAATAAAAAACGAATAACAATACCAGTACAAACGAACCAGCAGCGCCATACAGATCTCCAATATTACTGCCAACAAGCAAAAAGCGCAATAACAATTTACCGGCAATAAATAAAATACCCGTCAGTAATCCCCCAATAAGAGATGCTTTCCATGTAGGTCTGCCGTCTGCAAGGAAACGGAATATAAATACGAACCAGGCTGCTACAATGATCAAACTTGCTATTTGCTGTGCAGCACTTTTAAAATACAGGCTACCCCAGGGCCATATTTCATCAATATAATTACCAGCTATTATCTCAAAGCTTTCGAGAAAGAGATCAGCAAAAAATAAAATGCCGGTTAGCAATATAACTGCAAATGATTTTGCCCTGGCACTTAATTCAAAAAGAAGCCCCGGACGCTCTTTCACACTAATTTTCCAGAGTTGATTCAGGGAATTTTTAATTTCAGTAAACAAGGTAGTGGCTACAAAAACAAGAAAGAGAAATCCAAATACGATCACATACCAACTGTCACTGAAGCCGCTAATACTTCTTACCACTTGTCTTACTTGCTCGGCACCTTCCTTTCCAAGCGTATTTGAAATATTCTCGATCAATCCACGGCCCATGTTACCGCGACCGATGAATAAACCGAACAATTGTGACAGTATAAAAACAATCGGCGGTAATGCGAATGTGGTAAAAAAAGCTGTGGCCCCGGCCATACGCATCGGGTCATTTTTTCTAAGTAATGCCAGTGATTTGCGAAGGCTAATGAAGAACAGTGATAGCTCGCTACCTTTTGATTTATTTTCTGTCATGATTCAGACAAAGATATAGAGGTGTTTCAGTTCAATTCTCAGTTGCTTTGGGCCTTACAAATGATCTGCAATAAAATGCACAGTAATAACGGTAGCAATACAGGTTAATTCATGATCATTCGCCTTCACCTTATAACTCAAACTCCCAAACAGTTCGGTATACTCCGTGTCTTTCGATATACGTTAAGAATGCATTGTAAAAGACATCGGCTCCGATAGTGGCACTGTCACCGATAATAAAGAGTCTTTCTTTTGCACGGGTGATGGCAACATTCATACGACGATGATCTTTTAAGAAACCGATATCAACATCATCATTGCTCCGTACAAGAGAAATGATGATGTTTTCTTTTTCCTGTCCCTGGAAACTGTCAATGGTGCTGATGCGCAGGTGTTTTGGTAAAAGATCTTTTGCTGCTGCTACTTGCCCTGCATAAGGTGAAATGAATGCTGTCTTTAATGGATCAAGCTCTTCTGTTTCCAATAATTTTTGAGCAATGGCAAGCTCACCTTTGTTTTGAAGACTGCTGCCGTCGGCGCCATGCTCTTCATTATAGCCCGAACCAGCCGTATCAATAAATGTAATATGAGTTCCTGTATTTTGTAAATGTGCAGGACTCAATAACTGGTTATTATAAAAATAATTGCTGCTGAATCCTGCGATCACTTCTTTCATCCTGTATTGTATGTTGAGCAGAAAAACTATATCAACAGTTTTGATCGCCACTTCGAGTATTGACCGGTTAAACCCGCGTCTTGCCGCTTCGAAGCTTAGGACGGTAGGAGGTAGTTGCCAATGATCACCGGCTAGCACGATCTTTTCTGCTAATGGAAATATACACCATGCCAGTGGTTCAATACATTGACCCGCTTCATCTAAAACTAGTGTGTGGAAATGAAGATGATCAACTCCCGCATCATATATACCTATTGGTGTTCCTGCGATCACATCCGCCTCTTCAAATAATTTTTCTTCGTTGTAAGCCTGTAGTTTTTTTATTTCAAGACGTATATTCTTTACTTCTTTGAACAGGAGCTGGCGCTGCTCTCTTTCTGCTTTACCAAAACTTCGTTTGTATTTCAACGCCATTTTACGGAATTCTTCGGCTCTTTGTTTTAATTGCTTAATTTCTTTTTGTTGCTTGCTGTTGGCCAATCTTCCTTCGGGTGTATGACCAAAGATCATTTCATCTGCTTTGCTTGCATTACCAACCCGTAATAATTTCACGCCTTGTTGTATTAAACCTATGGCAATGTTATCTACCGCTGTATTACTTGGCGCTGATACCAATATTTTTTCACCCTTATTGATCAATTGTATAATGCCTTCGATCAGCGTGGTGGTTTTCCCTGTTCCGGGTGGACCATGTACTATAGTTATTTGTTCGTTTTGTGTGATGGCAGTAACGGCCTGTTGCTGGCTTTCGTTTAGTTCCCGATTGCGAAATATGAGTGAAACATTTTTTAGGTGAGGTTCGACAGCTATTTTTATTGCATCACTATGTAATTGTTCAAATAATTTGAATAAAGGCTTATTATTCTCTAATTCGTTCAGTACTTTTTTCATGATGCTGGTAGTGCGGGTATCGGGAGAAAGTTTAATTCCTACACCGTCATCTTCTATCCAATCAGGAAAGTCGGGAGCGAATAGACGGAACTCACCATTCTTTCCATCTAAACTTATTAAAACACCTTTCACAGGTTCTTCGCCTGCAATGAAGCATTCAATAGCAGCGCCATCTTTAAACATATTCGCTTCAGGCGGAAAGTTCAGCTTAAAACTTATTTCCGGGTAATCGGCATAACCAAAGTTTTTCCGGGTAACGATGATCGGATGCAACGCCAGTCCTTCCGCCTTTAATGATCTTAAGGTATGCTGCTGATCAAGACTATATCGCAGTACCTGTTCTTTTTCTTCGAGCCCGATACATTGTAATAATATTTGGATATGCGGGTGCATCCGGTGAAAATAAGATGGAACGAAAGAATAAAAAAATAACGGGAGTTAATTCCCGGTACCCTTCGGGACCTGGTACATAAAAAAATAATTCTAATTGTCTTAAGTGTTTAGGAACTTTAGGTTGCCAATAACTATTATTCAAATAATAAAACAATTTTATGATCATTGTTCATGATATTTTTATTTGTAAGCCCGGCAATGCATCGAAGCTTGCTAAGATGTTCAAGGAAGCTATGAAAGGAAGTGAAGAATTGCTTCACGTTATGACTGATATGACAGGGCAGTTTAACAGGGTGATAATGGTAAGCAAATTTGAAAATCTTACAGCGTATGAACAGAGTTGGGACAAGTTCAAAGAGAATGCAGAGGAAATGAAGAAAATGAATGAGATCATGAAAGGATACCAGGAGATGTATCTCACTGGTTCGCGGGAAATATACCAGGTTTGGTAATTATAATGTAATCCACGAACAGATGAAGACCAGGTCCTTGTCAATCAAAATTTCTCCTGCGATTGGTACTGTATCGGCTGAATGTTTTGTTCCGCAGAAAAGCAAATGTATCATGACACTTGCTCACGGCGCGGGTGCTGGCATGCATCATTCTTTTATGGTGACATTGTCACAATCGCTTTCTGAAGCAGGCATTGCCACAATGCGTTTCAATTTCCCATTTACTGAAAATAAAAAAGGAAGACCCGATACTCCTGCAGTTGCTCATCAGGCAATTGAAGCAGCAATTGCAAAAGCACAAAAATTATTTCCAACGCTTCCGGTTTTTGTTGCAGGAAAATCTTTTGGGGGAAGAATGACGTCTCAATGTCTTGCAGCGCATCCAAATGATGCGATAAGCGGAATTATTTTTTATGGATTTCCCTTGCATGCTCCGGGCAAACCCTCCATTGAAAGAGCCGAACATTTAAAAGATGTAAGATCACCGATGTTGTTTTTGCAAGGATCAAGAGATGAGTTTGCCACATGGAAATTGATAGAAAAAGTGACAGCATCACTTCCACTTGCTGAACTGATAAAAATAGAAGGAGCAAATCATGGTTTTAAAGCAGGCAAACAGGATATCATAAAACTACTTTCAACTATTACAAAGGATTGGATCGAAAAAAAGATTGGGTAAAGGGAAAAAGTTGGTAGAAAACATCTTTATTTAGGAAGTATTCGATGGTGATATACTTTACGTAAATAACAAGGGGCAGTAAAAACTGCCCCTTTATAATTCTAATTCTGTACCACTATTTTTTTTGTTGTTACTCCGGTTGCATTTTCAATTTTTAATAAATACAATCCATTCTTTAAATAGCCGACAGCAATTTGTTGTACTGTTTTCCCATTGATCTGCCGTTGTTTCACGAGCCGGCCACTTGCATCATAAAGTTTTAAAGTAGCAGGCCCTGAGTTGCTACGAATATTTAAGACATCTTTTACAGGATTGGGATAAACATTGATACCCCGTTCAATTAGAGGTTTTTCATTTTTTGTGATAATTGTTGTCCGTGCTTCTCCTGCCTCAGTAATAACTAATTCTGGCCTGTTTGATGAGGCTTCTTTTGAATTAAATATTACCTGGTTGTTTGAAGGATTTGTATTGATCAATTTTATACTAACTGAATTGATGCTTGCATTTCTTAAACTAGCAATAAGCGATGTCAGGTCCCATTCATAGTATTGATTTGCCGTACTGTTGACATTTACTGTAGCAAGGATGGCAGGTTGAGTTGCAGGTTTATTAGTCCACGTGATCGTATTCTCCAGCCAGGATGTGTTCGTTACATTATGTGCTTCCACTGTGATGGATGGAGTTTGAGTGTTGTTCAATCTTCCGTTTACCCTTAAAATAACAGAAGATGGATTTGTACTGATAGTTGAGATATCAAATTTCAAAAATGTTTCAAAGCTCTTATTTGGCGATGAATTTGTTTGATCAATAAGTGTTGTAGCCGATCCGAAATTGTTGTTTGCATTCTTACCGCCATTCACATAAGCATCTGCTACAGGAGTAAGAGTAATAATTGTT
>Ga0193738_1001044_pt1 | contig 11708 bp, 18 predicted proteins | sample L2a1metaG_FD_144927 | JGI IMG/M metagenome (GOLD analysis project Ga0193738, IMG submission 144927) | Soil microbial communities from a riparian zone of the East river system, Colorado, United States - L2a1 | ecosystem: Environmental > Terrestrial > Soil > Riparian zone | place: USA: East River...
CACTGGGCGGCAAGCCAATCTCGGATCTAGCGAAGCGGTATAAGATCCCTACCACTACCATCCACGGATGGGTGAAACATACAGCTAAGGGTGTCCTGATGCCATTAAACACCAAGCTGCTGAAGGGTGCCAGAATCGTGCGACGAATGAGTCCTGAGTTGAAACAACAGATCGTGAACGAATACCAGACCAGCACTGCTAAGGAAGTGGCTGCTCGGCACAGTGTCAGCGAGGGTAACATCCATGCTTGGGCCGCTAAGCTTGGAGTTAAGAAGGGTGAGCCAACTGTTAAACTGGCAAAGACGCAATTGGGCACCGATGCACTCAAGCTTCTAATAGGGGAGCTTTACGTTGAGAACTACCTGCTACGGAGGAAGTCATGATTCCTTTCGAAGATCTGGTTTACCAGCCAATCATTGCTCGGAAACGATGGAGTACAGTTTTCCACCGTCCTGGCAATTACGGCATCTGGGTGACTCTGCAATGCGGTCACATCAAAAGCTATCCACATGCCCATGTTCCGAAACGATATGTGCATTGTGTGCAATGCACTGCAGCGTACCAACAGAAGCTAAAACAGGTACACACCAAAGCTAGGGCGGCTGCCGCTGGTATGTCCACTGTTGGTCCGGTTAACCCACTAGCGGCCAAGTCACGTACTTAAAGGATTGACACTTTGCTCCACTCCTGCTAGGATCTCGAACGACACGAGGTAATATGCGAAGTATAGTGATCAGCACATTGGCTAAGTTGTTTGGAGTGATCGTTCTATGGGGTTTACTTTCTAAATACTGTTAGGAGGAAACATGGCACAGTTTAACCCGTTTGAAGCTAAACAACTGATCGAGACTCAAGGCGGTAAGTTCTTCCGTGTCTTGTTCAAGCGTAAGAATGACAAGGTTGTTGGTGGTGTGGTCGTGGCCAAGGCTGGCGAAACCCGATCTATGCTTTGCAGACGTGGAGTCAAGAAGTTCGTCAAGGGTGTGATTCCACCGGCTGTGCGTCGGGCTGAGGACTCACGTAACATGGTCCTGACGGTTCATGACGTAGAGGTCTTTAGAGAACTCCGAACTACCCCTATCCTTTGTCCTACCTGCAATGGTGCAGGCTGTGCATTCTGTAAGCAGATTGGCAAGCGTCCTATGCGGCTGAAAGAAGCTGGGGCAGCGGCCTACCGGAGAATCAACCTGCAAGAGGTCGAAGATCTGTCTTTCTTGCATGACATCAAGGTGACGGTGGTTGCTGGTGTGGTCGTTAGTGCCACACCCAGAGTCAGGAAGGCGAGGGCAACAAGCTAATGAGCTTAGTGACCGGCACATTCTTTAGAACCTCAAAAAGGCCAACTCCTGAGCTATTAGAGTGGGACCATGCTTTTGCTAGTAACCACTATCCTAATGTGGTTGTGTTCCTTGAAATCAAAGAAGATGATCAGGTAACCACCTGCTTCTATCCGAATCTAGATATGTGGGATACCCGTGGTGTTATCCTAGTTCAATTCGTGAATGGAGAGCGGGAAGGTATACGTGTGCATCTGCGATACTGCAGTGCAGAATGGTATACCTACCTCAACCAAAGACAGGTATCCTTGGAAGAGTTTCTAGAAGCAAAAAAGTACTTGACAGTATGACGAAGTAAGCGTATTCTCTCCCCGTTTTCGGATAGTGCTTCTTGAGCGGTTCAATCGCTAAGGTTGATTAAGCTGTTCGGGCTAATAAAGCGGGGCGAGAGATCCAAGGGTCTCAAGTCTTGCATAAAAGGCAGACAGACCAACAGCACAAGTTTGAAGCGTTGAGAAACTAGGTCGAGCGATACTGACACAACCCTCTGGGTTCTGGCAGTGCAGAAGCCAAGCAACTCTAACTATCCTTTTCTTCGGGGTTAGTCACTCAATTGATGGCTAACCCCTTTCCTTTTTGGAGATAAAATGAAAACCGTTATCATCTATGAAGAAGTCACTGAGCCGATCAAGTTCTTTGTTGTAGAGAGGGATTGTACCCATCTGGACAGAGTATACATCAACTCAACCCGGAATCAAAAGAAAGTAGATGAATTGTCAGCGTTAATGTACGGTAAAGAGAACAGCCCTGAATGGAAAGACGGGCAAATCATCCTGTATGAGGAAAAGGAATTCCCGTATCAAGAAGTAAAGGACGGCGCTAAGGTGATTGTTGCAGGTTTTCTGCCATAAAGGGAATATATGACAAAGTTTGAAGCGGCAGTTACAATCCTAGGCACTCTAAACAAAGCAGGCTACGAAGCCTACCTTGTGGGTGGCTGTGTGCGTGACATGCTACTAGACATCGAGCCGAAAGACTTCGATGTGACGACTAATGCCAGACCTGAACAGGTTCAGGCACTGTTTCCTTCTACCCTTGCAGTCGGTGCACAGTTCGGTGTGATCATCGTAGGGTTAGAAGGCTTGTGGACCGAAGTTGCCACATACCGAACCGATGGCATTTACTCTGACGGTCGTAGGCCTGACGAAGTCAAGTATTCTGATACAGCCAAGGAAGACGTTATCAGACGGGATTTCACTATCAATGGATTGTTATACAGTCCTTTGACTGGTAGGATCGTGGACTACGTTGATGGTCAGAACGATCTAAAAATCAGAGTGCTTCGGGCCATAGGTGATCCATGGGTACGATTCAAGGAAGATCCGGTACGCATTCTGCGTGGAGTTAAATTTGCTTATCGCTACGGGTTTGACATTGCTGAGAAAACAGTTCAGACAATGATCTTACTTGGCGAGGAGCTAGGGAGGGTGAGTAAGGAACGGCTTCGCAAAGAGTTGTTAGAGATTATGGGTATACGCCAGAATACCAGACGGCGCGATGCGATGGATTTCTTGCACAGAGCTGGCTTTATGACAATGCTGATTCCAGAACTTGATGCACTGGTTGGCTGTACCCAGCCGCCAGCCTATCACCCTGAAGGTGACGTATTCGTTCACACTCAGCTGATGATCGCTGCCTGTGACTCCCAGGACCCTAACCTGTTACTGGCTGTCTTGCTTCACGACATCGGTAAGCCTGCTACTAGGACCGAAGACGAGACGGGTATTCACTTCAGGGGCCACGCAGAACTTGGGGCGACTATGGCTGAAGAGATCTGTGAGCGTTTGAAGATGTCTCGGGATGACATTGACGAGGTAGTATACATGGTCAAGTGGCACATGGCGCTCTACGTTGCTGAAGAGATGGCACTTTCTACCCTGAAGAAGTTCTTCCGTGAGCCGGTGTTCCCAAAGCTTCTGGAACTGCACAGACTCGATATCCTGTGCAGCAACGGTAACTTCAAGTCGTATTTATACCTGAAGCACATGTTCGAGACTACACCTCTGGAGACTTTGAAGCCTCTCAGGTTGCTCACTGGTGACGATTTGATCACCTTGGGGTTCAAGCCTGGGCCGAAGTTCAAAGAGATCCTTGGAGTAGTTGAGACCATGCAACTCGATGGAAAGTTGACTACTCCTGACGAGGCCTTCGAATACGTAAAGGTGACCTACGTATGAGAGAGTTCAAACATTGCAAACCATTTGTACTGCCTAGGCCCAGACTATCCTTTGGTGTCCAGATAGGGCTGCTATTTTTGGTAGGCTGGAGTACCATTATACTGCTGAGTATTTTGGTACTTCCTTGGATAGCTAAGGTATTTCTGAACTACTGGCACTGGGTCATGAAATGAGACAACCTAGCCTTACCACCTTAGTCTTCTACTATCTACTAGGCGCACTGTTGGGTGCTATTCTAACCCTCACGCTGATAGCACCATGGGGGATTGAATTGCTCGATATGTATTGGGACTGGGTGATCGAATGAGACTGCTATGGACCCACTTCAGAGAAATCTAATTAAGAGCCTAGAGCGGGAGTTCGAGGCGATTGCAAAAGATCGAGCCTGCGGTAAAAAGATCAAATACCACTCTGAAGAAACTGCAATCCGTGTAGCTGGAGAAATGCAGGCTAAGCATAACAAGCACTTCGATGCCTATCAGTGCTGGTACTGCAATGACTGGCATATCGGGAAGGATGAATGGGACGATGACAAAAGACAAAGTCGTGCGTTTTACGGGAGAATATCGCTTCCTAAGTAACTTTGTTGGTGGTGTTGAACAGCAATACCAAGCTGCCAAGACTGACATTCCCTTCTTAGCTCACGCTATCCTCACATGCACAGATCCTGGCAAGGCAAAGCGTGCCGGTCGCAAGATCAAGCTGCGTAAGGATTGGAATGCCCTGCAGACCATGTGGAACTGTGTCACTGCCAAGTTTGAAATGCCTGAATTCAAAGCACAACTGCTGGCTACGGGCGATAAGATCTTGATCGAAGGTAACTGGTGGCATGACACTTATTGGGGTGTGTGCACCTGTGGTAAGTGTAGTGTTGGTATCCTAGACTTTGACTCCACAGTCGGTGGCGGTCAAAACATGCTGGGTAAATTACTCATGCACCTTCGGGAGGACTTACGTAATGAAGTTAGTACTGCAAAATGACCTGTGTCCACCTTATGGATACTACCATATCCTTACCGTTGATGATGACGGACTGCAATCCATCACTGGCACGATATCCAGTTCGATACCGAAAAGTAAAGTGATATATCTTTGCCAGCAGATTGCTGAGCAAATCTACTTCTGCCCATTCGTAGACGAAACAGCTATGGACGGGCGTGTAATCAAGAGGCGTCGATGAACCTGATACGTAACTCCGATGCCATCAGCATCCTCCCTGTAGAAGGTCGTAGACCTATCACGGTGATTGGGAACGAGGCTATCATCAGTACTTTCGATCAGAAGTGTCTAGAGCAGGCGGTTAATACTGCCAAGGCACCTGGGATTGATAAAGTAGTGGTCAACCCTGACGCACACGTTGGCTATGGTTGTCCAGTTGGGTCCGTGGTGACCAGTAGAAGCCATATCTACCCCGGCCCTGTGGGTCCAGATATCAAATGCTCCATGTCTTTACTGCAGACTGACATTCCTGCAGCTGAGATCCAAGATCTGCGGGTAAGACGTGCGCTGATTGACGCTATCGAGGAACGTGTACCAACTGGTGCTAACAATCGCATTGCAAAGAAGGGGCATCGCATTGATCCTTCAGATCTTGTCGAAGCGGCTTGTTTTGGTGTTGATTTTGGTGTACTGGACAGGATCGGTGTACCGGACAAGTGGCATGAACGATGCGAAGATTCACGTCACGGGGCAGAGGAAGATTTATTTAACCGGTATCATCGAGTCAATGGAGCATTAGGTGGACGGCTGAAAGAGAAGCTGAGCCAGTTGGGGTCCTACGGTGGCGGCAATCACTTCGGCGAGTGCTGCATTACTGACGTGGTTGAAAGTGCGACCGGTGATCACTTCGGTCTCAAGCATGGCTGTGTCTCGTTCTTGTCACATTGTGGATCTCGTGGTTTCGGATTTGCACTCGCTAACAACCAGTTTAAAACCTTGGAGCAGCATTTCAAGAAATGGAACATTCCTTTGCCTGGAGGGGATCGACACCTTGTCTACGCACCGTTGGACACTAAAGAGGGTCATAACTACCTTCTTGACATGTATCTGGGGGCTAACTTTGCTACTGTTAATCATCTTCTTATCAATCAGTTGGTTCTCGAAGCTTTCCAAGAAGTGCTACCTGGAACAAAGGGAGAGTTAGTATATTTCATCTCCCATAACATTGCTCGTGAAGAGGTTATCGATGGAAAAACAACTTGGGTACACCGTAAGGGTGCAACACGTGCATACCCTGCAGGTCATTTCTCTCTTCATGATACGCAGTATTTTGCCACTGGTCACCCTATTCTACTCCCTGGTAATCCACGTGACGGATCAATGGTTATGGTCGCTAACGAAGGTGCTGCTGCTTCTTGCTTTTCTATCAATCATGGTGCCGGTAGAGCTATGGGTAGAAAAGATGCTTCTAGACGATTGGTTCAGCGAGAGGTAGACCAGCAGCTTAAGGATGCAGACGTGATTTCTAACTGTCGTACCTATCCTATCGACGAATCACCAGATGCATACAAACCATTCAAGGAAGTAATCAACTCAGTTATTGCAGCAGATTTAGCTAGACCTGTGGCCATCCTTCGTGCTAAGTTCGTGATCAAGGATGGCGATACATCTTTGAAAGGGGCTGCATAATGGTACTTGGACCGCACTCGATGCTACAAAGTCGTAAGTCGGTTATTCTGGAAGTAGAAAAGGTGCTTGATGCCAAGCTTAGAGAAAGCAAGGCTACGAGCACCTATCTGACTTTTGATGTGAAGCTGTTCCCTCACGTCCTAAGCGTGGGAGAGTGGAGTACTCTACTAAAGAGGTATGTTCAAAGTGGCTGGGTAGATGCTCAGTATATCCACGATCAGCGAGACGGTAATTACATTCAACTGACACCACCAACGGAGCCATGAGAGCATACTTTTTCACTAACATGTACATTGCTGGCATTCACGCCGGTATCCAAGCTCAGCACTGTACTACTGAGTTGTTTGTTAAGTACACAAGGACAAGTCTTGCAAAGAAAACACTTTACGCTTGGGCAGCGAGTTACAAGACAACCTTGATCTTGAATGGACAAGATTCTAGGTCAATGAAACAGATCTTGACACAGCTACAACTTTTTAGTAGACTCTTGCATCTGCCTATGGCTACATTCCATGAGGAAGGTATCGAAAACTCTATGACGTGCATTGGAATCGTGGTACCATCACAAGTTTATGATGCATACCCAAAGAGTGTGACAGAAGAACGACTTCTATCACTAATCAGACGATTCCAACTAGCGAGGTAACGACGATGACTGCAACTGTTACAAAGACTTTCATGGGCGCACTGAATGAGCACCTTCGACTCCCTGGCGAGGGTAGTTCAGAGTGACTGCAACAGATCAAGAAACTCACCACAGAGGACAGGGAAGATCTGAAGGCCGAGTTCGGCAAGGAACCCTTCAACTATACATTCTAGATGGGATATAGGGTACGGGAGCACAAATTAGCTGTTCATAATGTGCAAATTGTCATCGAATCAGAACCTACTACCGTGATATTCCAGAATCGGCCAACGGTAGGCCACATGACTCTGAATCATGTAATCTAGGTCCGAATCCTAGTTCTGGAACCAAAACTGCTTGATTCGTAACCAAAACTATGACAGTCAAACAATTTCAAACCGGTTTGGACTTTTTTTTGCTAACCCTGGCACCCATCGGAATAGTGCTGAGTCTACTAGAACACAATATGGTCGCCGCCGTAGCCTTCTTTTGGTTTACGCTTGCTCAAATCAGACTTGTGGAGAAAGGATGAACGCTATCAATCTTGTACTACGGGGTGTGGAATGGCCGCTGCGCAAGCTATGGCCTAGACTCTTCCACTCGAAAGAAGACGTATGGTCCGGTCGGGACGGTCACCCAATGAATGGGCGGCTGATCCACTGCTTGGATTGCGATGCGCCTCAACCATTGATTGCCTTGGATGTTGCCTTGGTATGCCACGCATGTGGCTCAAGAGCTTGGACGTATAGACAAGTTGTCTCGATAGGGGTAATGAATGCCAGCAAAGCTCAAAGACACGCCACTCAAAAGAGAAATCAAAGTACTGGGCATTGAGTTTCCAGTCATTATCGGGCTGACGGCGCTAGGTCTTAGTATCAAAGTGAAAGGGTCACACAAGGAACTAACTGCTACTTGGACCCAAGTCGCTGAGAAGATGCCCACCTGTGGAAATATCAAACCCTCCTACCTTGCCAACGATCCTATCAAGTTCTTGCAGCACCAAGTCTTATCCAAGAAAGGTAAAGCTAAGTGATAGATGCAAATCACCACATGGGACTATGCAAAGTTTGATCAACAGTTCTCCTGTGCAGGTAAGAATCGGTACGGAGAAACCAAAGCTCTAGATGTAGCAGGAATAATGACCTGCAAGACTTCCAAACAATTCAATGCTTACCGTTGTGAGTTCTGCGGCGGCTGGCATGTGGGGCACCGATCTAAGATCGGTGTAAAGGTGAGCTTCTAATAAGGTGGATCAACGTATGAGTATGATCGGGAACATGTGCCCCACAGGAGTTACAGTTGAAGGTACTAACTTACATCCGTTCACTTCTCGCACCTGCGTGGATAGATGCATCAACCAATGTATGCCAGCCTCGATCCTTGTCCAGATCGAAGAAGCAATCTCCCAAGACAAGCATACAGGTGAATACATATCTGTTACAGGGCTTCTTGGATGCCTGCGTCAGACATATCTTGAAAGAAGTATTCCATATTACCTGGAACCTGCCAAGAGCTGGTGGAAATTACGAGGTAAAATTGTACATTCGCTACTTGAGGGGAGCGCAGGGATTCCAGATTGGTACACTGAGGTTGAGTACAAATACAAAATCGGTGTGGTCCAAGGCAAGGAATACTGGCTACGTGGCACCATCGACGTGCTCCGACCGGTCATGGGACGTATTCTCGACTACAAAACCTTGGGAGATAAAGGGTTAGAGAGTCTGAAGTATGGCCTGAAGCAAGATCACATCATGCAGTTTAACATGTACAGGTTTCTAGCCTTGCATGGTACCCCTGTAGATCGCACAGATTTGCCCCCAGTTAAAGAGATCGCATCGATTACCTCGTACTACCTCACCATGATGCAGGTGGCCTGCTCTGGTGGCGTATACGAAGAAAAAACCATCTTCCGTGATTCGGAGCCGCCTTGTTATGGTAACGAACTGTCTAGAGAGGTTATTGGGACTAGACAAGATCTAGTACTAAAGAAAGGCAAGCGTAAGGCCAATGCACAAATGGATGACTATGAAGTAAAGACCAAGAGACGTTGGAAGATAAACTACCGTATACCATCAGTACCTCTTTTATCTCTTGACGAGATCAAGGATTTCATCCATACTCAAGCTCCAAAGATGATTGCGGCATTCGCTGAGGGTACCATTCCCGAGATGTGTAGTCCAGATACTAGGAAATGGAAGTGCGATTATTGTCCAGCACCTGTCCTAGCACGGTGCGACGAAATTAACAAAGCAGATGGTGTTGAACGAATCATAACTCAAGACATGGAAGACGGCATACCAATGGTGACCATTTGAATTCAAACAAGAAAGTATTAACTGAGAAGGACATTGCACGCATTGTTCATGAGTCAAATCGTGCATTATCTGCAACTTACCAAGACTTTACCATGCCAAGCTGGTTCGACATTCCAGATTGGATGTTGGAGGCGGCTCTAAAGGGTGTCCGCTACCACCTGTCGGACCCAGAAGCTGATGAAAGGGCCAGCCATGAGGCATGGTGCAAGGGCTTAGAAGAGCAGGGATGGAAGGTTGGTCCAAAGAAGGACCCCTACAAGAAAGAGCATCCTTGTCTGATCCCGTTCGATCAGCTGTTACCTTTCCAGAAAGCTAAAGATGCACTGTTTGCATCTATCGTTAAAGCACTGAAACCTTACATGGTCGAGGCCAAAAAACTTGAGACAATCCCTGTCGTTGAACAGTCTGTTCCTGCCGAAGTTGTTCAAGAAGTCAAAGTCTGAGGCGACTCAGGAATGGTCTATCGAGATTGAAGGTAACCGATACCGGACTCATGCCGGTCAAGTCGGTGGAGTCATTACGATCTCCAACTTCACAGTCTGTGAGCCTAAGAACGTGGGCCGCGCCAATGCAACCACTGGTGAAGAACAGGCCATGGCTGAGGCTCAGTCGAAGTGGACTAAGAAGCGGGAATCCTATTTCGAAGACATTGATGACATAGGCCAGAAGCAATACTTCGAACCGATGCTGGCTAATACCTATTCTGAGAGACTTCACACAGTGAAGTTTCCAGTGTATTCGCAGCCTAAACTGGACGGCATTCGCTGCATCGTAACTGCAGACGGAATGTTTTCTCGTAAGGGTAAGAAGACTGTATCGTGCCCACATATCCATAGGGCGCTCAAGCCTTACTTCGATGTCAACCCTGCTTTGATCTTTGACGGTGAACTATACAACCATAACTACCGAGCCAATTTTAACAAGATCTCTTCCTTGGTTGGCAAGAAAAAGCCGACTGCTGAGGATCTAGCAGAGTCTGAAAAGCTGGTAGAGTATTGGATCTATGACATTCCGCATGTTGGAACTGCCTATGATCCCCAGGCCTATGACTTCTCCACAAGATTCATCGGGAGTTACAAGAAGTTCCCTGGTCCCATGCTTCGGTTCGTCTACACTGAGCTATGCCAAAGCCAAGCAGACTTGGACGATCATTACGCACGCTATGCAGTGGCTGAGTTCGAAGGACAGATCATCCGGCAGGACGCTCTTTACAAGAACAAACGCTGTGATCAACTGCTCAAACGCAAAGAGAGTATCGACGAAGAATTCGTGATCACGGATGTGATTGAAGGTACAGGAGATTGGACCGGCCTCGCTGGTGCTGTCGAATGTGTTACCTTGAAGGGTAAGGTATTCACGGCGACTCCCAAGATGCCTGAGCCTGAGAAAGCAAAACTACTCAAGGATAAAGCTAAGGTCATCGGGAAGAAGTGTACTGTGAGGTTCTTCAATTGGACTCCAGAAGAGAAGCCACGGTTTCCCCGAATGATCGCACTGAGGGACTACGAATAAATGCCATTTCGACCGTATCAAGATGAGGCCTTAGATGCATCACTGACCGATTACAATGCAGGAATCCTGAACCAACTACTGGTCTTACCTACCGGGACAGGTAAGACCGTGGTGTTCAATGCTATTCCGGAACACCATCAGATCAAGGGTCAGACTATTGTCCTAGTTCACAGAGAGGAACTACTAGATCAAGCCATTGAAAAATACGAGAAATGGAATCCTGGTATTTCAACTTCAATCGAGATGGCTGGAGACATAGCAGATCCTACTGCCAAGTTCATTGTCTGCAGCGTCCCTACTATCGGTCGGACAGGATCTACTCGCATCAAGAAGTTCGATCCGGCTGGGATCGGTTGTGTAGTGGTAGACGAAGCACATCACGCTACCTCACAAACCTACCTCAACGTCTTCAATGAGTGGGGTTTGCTGGACAAGGAACGAAGAGTTCCTGGTGCTAGGCTGATCCGGCCACCACTGCTATTCGGAGTCACCGCTACCCCAAACCGTGCTGATGGCTCTGGACTTGGTCAGGTCTTTGATAAGATTGTCTATGAGAAAAAACTCCTAGATGCAATCTTAGAAGGCTGGCTGTCTAAACTGAACGCCTTTGTAGTTAACACCAAGGTAGATCTGGATGGAATCAAAGTTGTCCAAACACCTCATGGTAGAGACCTGCATGAGGGTGATCTAGCAGCCGCAGTTAATACTCCAGAGAGAAACCAGCAGATCGTCAATTCTTGGCTAGAACAAGCGAAAGGTCTCAAGTCTCTTTACTTTTGTGTTAACGTACAGCACATCAAAGACCTCGTGGCTATGTTCAAGGCTAATGGGGTCGATGCTGAAGGTGTCTGGGGCAGCGATCCAGAACGAGCCTCTAAGCTTGCCCGACACCGTAACAATGAGTTCCCAGTCTTGGTCAACTGTGGCGTTCTCACTGAGGGCTACGATGATTGGTCCATCAAGTGCATTGGCCTCGCCAGACCTACCAAGAGCCTTCTACTACTCGCTCAGATGATTGGGCGTGGCACCAGATTGCAGGACGGTATCAACAACCTGCTAGAAGCCTTGGCAAGTGGTCAAACTCTTGAGAAGATTGACTGTCTCATCCTAGATA
>Ga0193738_1001045_pt1 | contig 11700 bp, 5 predicted proteins | sample L2a1metaG_FD_144927 | JGI IMG/M metagenome (GOLD analysis project Ga0193738, IMG submission 144927) | Soil microbial communities from a riparian zone of the East river system, Colorado, United States - L2a1 | ecosystem: Environmental > Terrestrial > Soil > Riparian zone | place: USA: East River...
AGCATCAGCGTATCAGTAAAAGATCTGAATTTTGATCTGAAAGGTGAAGGACTGAAAACTTATACCGGCTATTGCAAAATGAAATCGGAATGGAAAGTTTATAAATACAAAGAGAAAAAAGACGATAAAGATGTGCCACTGGCGACATTCAATCTTGAAACTTCAACATTCAGAGCCAAGGATAATGATGAGTATGTTATACCGTCATTGCTTGGCGAGGCTTCAAAGGATTTTATGGAGATAGATACGCTTTATGATTTCCTTGACAGGCTTAGCTCTGAAGCGGTGGTTGCGCAGAAAGGTGAGGTCATTAAAATAAAAGCGGTTACAGGAAAATCCGCAACACAAGCAAAGGACAGGTTTAAAACTGCCATCCAGGCTGTCGTGACCATCACAGGCAGCAAAGGATTTGGAAGCGGAGTTGTGATTTCTCCTGATGGATACATTATAACAAACTATCACGTTGTGCAGGGAGAAAAAAATCTTTCGGTGAAGCTAAACCAGAACATCAAGCTGAATGCCGATGTTGTGAAGACAAATCCTGATTATGACCTTGCATTGTTGAAGCTTACTGCTTCAGAATTGAAGACGCTGACCTTTGCAAATTCTGATGAAGCCGAAATCGGCGATGAAGTATATGCAGTGGGAACACCTTCTGATCTTGAACTTGGGCAAACAATTACCAAGGGTATCATCAGCGGCAAACGCACACTGGAAAACATAAGTTATATTCAAAGTGATGTGAGCATCAGTCCGGGAAACAGCGGAGGACCGTTGCTTAACGACAAAGGAAAGATTATCGGAATTACCACGATGAAGATGATTGGTAAAGGCATCGAGGGGATCGGCTTCAGCATCCCTTCGAATCTCGTACTTGAAATGTTGAACATCACAATTGAATAAGACACAGATGAAAAATACTTACATCAAAATATTTCTTGGTGCCTTCCTTTCTGTTGCAGCGATGCAGGCATCTGGCCAAAAGACAGCCTTCACTTTTAGTTTCTTCAACATGGGATACTATGTGAATACTTCACCATTGACACAAGGCTATATGGGGATTGGACTTGAAAGGAATGTGGGCGATTATATTGCACTTAAGCTGGAAATCAACAAGGGATTCCAGATACTGTATAATCTCACCGATGGAAAAATCCTGGGTGCTGCCGGAAGTAATGATTATTCGCAGAGTTATTATGACACTGTAACGGGCTATTCAAACGAATTCGGGTATCACTGGTCAGTGCCGTGCTTCGATATTAATTACCAGTCAAAATTCTTCTTCCGCGGAAACGACAAGACAGGACCATATATGTCGATGGGCATTGGGATCCGTTCAGTGAAATATATTTTTCATGTCGGGTCAGTGGATGATTACTATAGCGATGAAGATGTTCCTCATGACCTTGAAAAGAAGGATGGATACTTCGAGAAGCTCACAGTCATTCCATTGATACTTCGTGTTGGCGCAAGGGGAAATATGGAAGGATTTTTTCCCGACTTCAGCTTTGGTATAGGTTATAACATATCGCATAACAAAACTGTCGAGGACAAAACGATCACCAAGACCTGGGATCTGAGTGTACCGGAACTGAGCGGGCTGACTATTGTAGCTGGTATATCCTTCGGAATTGGATGGTGATGAAGTATGTACAAAGTACAAGGTACCAGGTACAAGTCACAGGGTGTAAGCTACAAGGTATAAAGTACAATGTACATGGTACATGGTACATGGTACATAGTACATTGTACCTCTTTTTAACTTTTTCGGGGAGTGTTTTTGATTTTGGAATACACTTGAATGCTTACATTTGCAAAAAACAAAATCCAATAAAAATGAAAAAACAGTTACTCACAGCATTTATTGCGCTTGCAGCATTTACAGTGCAGGCACAATGGATAAACCAATATGTTCCTTTTGGTTATGAAGGATACATCAGCGACATCCGCGTAGTGGATTCAAATACAGTTTGGGGAACCTCCATTGATCCAGCCATACACGGTACAACTCCTTACACACAAGATTGGGTAAGGACAACTGACGGAGGCAATACATGGACTACAGGTTCTGTAGGCGCTCCATTACACTGGGTGATTTCCAATATCTGGCCTATTGACGGTGACACTTGTTATGTTGCAATGTTCGATAGTCTTACCGCTCATGGTGCCGAATACAAAACTACTGACGGAGGTGCAACGTGGGTGCAGGTTGGAGCCAATATGTTTCAGAATGCAAATTCTTTTGCCAACGTCACTTATTTCTGGGATGCACAAAATGGAATTGCAATGGGCGATCCGATAGGCGCTCCGGAAAAATATGAAATATGGCTTACGAATGATTACGGAAACACATGGACAATGGTGCCACCAGCAAATCTTCCAGGCCTTACAAACCCTTTAGAGTTTGGTATTACAAACCTGTTCGATGCTATTGACGGCTACATTTGGTTTGCATCAACTTATGGTGATGTATACAGATCAATTGACGGCGGTAACAACTGGACGAAGACCGCTTCAGGTTTTCCTGCATCAACCGGTGCTTCACGCCAGGACATTTCAAATATTGCTTTTTCAGATTCACTGCATGGCATGATCACACAGGTAATAGGTGGTGTAACGCCAACAATCCTTATCAAAACGACTAGTGACGGCGGACTTACATGGGTTGATGTTCCATATACTCCAGGCATGTATAGTGGAGATCTCACCGGTGTACCGGGTTCACCCAATACATTTGTTTCTGCAGGTTCAAATCTCGATTTCGGTTTCGGAACTTCTTTTACAAAGGATGGTGGCCAAACCTGGACTATCATTGACGATGGTGTTTCTCACACTTCAATTGATTTTCGTGATTCCGTTACGGCTTTTTCAGGCGAATACATCGCTGCAGGAGCGACATTTGGTGGCGCATGGAAATTTGACGGAGCCCTGGTAACAGTAACTTGTCTTTCTCCTGATGTCAGTCCTGGTACTTCAACTGCGAACGACACCAATGTTTGTTTCGGTGACACTGTTAGGCTTTCAACTGTTGGTGCTTTGGCACCTGCTGAAGGAACTGTACACGGATTCGGTGTGTTGATTTCTACTGCTGACATCAGTGGAAACCCCGACCCGCTCAATACAGGTACAATTCAAGGTGGAACTGTTACATTCATAGGTACAGCGCCTGATATTATTGTTCCGAATAACCAATCAACTTTCCAACCGGGCATTTATTACATGACTCCACTTGTGTATGGGAATGCAACTGATAATGGAACAATGACAAACACCTTCGAGCTGAATTATGATCCCAATTGTACTTTTACGGGAACTTCAGTGTATGTAAACCTGCTTGATTTTGGTGACCCACTGTGTACTGTAGGAATCACTAACTTTTCAATGTTTACACTTTCAGTGAAAACATACCAGCTTACACCGGATCTGTTAAACGTACGTGTCAACACACCAAAGAGTGACAACAATACTTCTATCAGGATATTTGATTTCACAGGAAGAATTGTTTATGAAGGAACACACAGCGTTGTGAATGGAATAAATGACATCGGCATTGATGTTTCATCTCTTTCCGGCGGCACTTACCTGATTCAAACAGTATCAGGAGGCGCAGTTGTAACTAATAAATTAGTTAAGCTATAAATAAACAGGAATAAGATTAAAGGGCGGTTCGATCAACGAGCCGCCTTTTTTTTATGTGTGTGTGTCCATTGCCACTACTCCCGATAACCCTGCCTACCGGCAGGCAGGTATCGGGAACCAAGACTCAAACCTGCCTGCCGGTAGGTAAGGAAACACCAATGATTAAATAACAGAATAACTTAGTGAACCTGTGTGACTTTGAAACTTTGAGGCAAAGGCTCTTTCGATTGCTGTACTTAAGTTGCCACGAAGTTCACAGGATATTTGCAGATATAAAAAAGATTAAGTCCTGATCGCTTTTTTAGCAGCTGCTCACTCGTTGTCAGGAGTTGATCCACCAGGTTCGAAAATAATATTTTCGCCGGCGAGAAAATAAGGATGGCGGACTGAAAAAGAATGGGATTTGATTTCCTCTGAGCGGTAGTTTATTCCACCCTCATTCCCAATTGCAGGATCATAAACCGGAAGTTTGTTCGAAACGTTTTCTGATTCAGGATTGAATTTCAGGTTGTCGTCGGAGTTATGGTTTTTCATCTCGTCAGGTTTAGAGTTTAAATATAAAAAATAATACCGTTCGCCGAAAAATTTTTATAGCCCATGGTGAGTCAGATTGTTTAAACTATCTATACGTTCTCCCTCGCTCACCCTAGCCCTGAAGGGAAATCAGCGCTCAACTCCCCTTAAGGGGATTTAGGGGTGAAGATAATTTGAGTTTATTGATCACACTCAGCAATCTTACATTAATATAGCCCGATGCGGTAAATTGCTCCTGTTTTACTTTTCGGTCCGAAGGAATCCTGAGTAACAAGGTAGACTTCTCCGTTTTCATCAACAGCCATGCTGTTAATCTTTAATCCTGTATCGTTCGATTTTTTCCCTTCAACGATTACTTCTCCTCTCGGCCATTTTTTATCGGCTCCTTGCTTCATGTAAAAAAGTTTTCCTGACCAGTCGGCGAAAAAATATATTCCATTCCATGAAGGAAAAGATTTTCCGCGGTAAACATATCCGCCGCAGATGCTGATACCGGTTTTATGATCGTACTCGTTCACCGGTAATGCAAGTCCTTTTGTTTCACAACCGGTAGCAGGTTCATAACAATGGCTGCCTTCCATGATCCGCCAGCCATAATTTTTCCCCTTCTCAATAATATTTATTTCTTCCCATTTATTCTGGCCGACGTCAGCACAAAATAATTTTCCAGTAGCCGGATCAAATGAAAAACGCCACGGGTTCCTTAGTCCATAAGCGAAAATTTCCTTGCGCTCATTACCTATGGAAGTTGCATATGGATTTCCGGGCGGAATTTTATAAGGACGTTCAGCATCCACATCAATACGGAGGATCTTACCGAGAATTGTTGACAGGTCCTGACCGTTTCCTATTGCGCCATGTCTGTCTCCTGCTCCTCCTCCATCTCCAAGTCCGATATACAGGTATCCGTCAGGACCGAATTCCAGGCATCCTCCATTGTGGTTGCTTTCCGGCTGGGGAATTTCCATGATCCCCGTCTCCCTGATATCGGCAATGTCAGGATTCTCTGCTGACACTTTGTATTCAGCAAGTATACTTTTATGGTCGAAGCCACTGCTACTATATGGCGCGCTGTAGTAAACAAAAAATCTCCCATTGCTTTTATACTGCGGATGGAAAGCCATGCCCAGCAATCCTTTTTCGCTGTACGCTATGTTCAGTCCATCAAGCTTGGAGGTTATAGTTAGAAAAGGAGTTGGTAACAAAGCTCCGTTTTTAATGATCCTGATCTTGCCGGATTGCTCTATGACAAACAACCTGGAGGACCCATCGCGTGGAGTCATCATGCCTACAGGCGAAGTAAGGTCTTCAGTTACAAGTTGCATTTTGATTTTAATCACCGGCAAGCCAGTCTGTGCCGATACGTTTAAAAGTGTAACCATGATGCACACTATACAAATGATCGAAGTGGCACCTGCGTTGCTGACTTTATTTTCCTTTCTCATGCTATAAAGATAAAAGGAAAAATATGAAAAGTGATTCACTCACAGCAGCACAAAAAAAAAAGGAGAGTGTTTAGCTCTCCTCTGTTTGCCTGTGGTGAATCAATTATCTTACTAGCGTCACGTGTCCCACGTAACTGCTTTCTATTTCACGGATGTCTCTCGTTTTGATCTTATAAACATACACGTCGCTTTGTGCAACATCTCCTTTATATCCGCCATCCCAACTGCCATCAAGATTTTTGTATTCAAAAATCTTCAATCCCCAGCGGTCAAAGATCTGCACGTCAATGTCAGTTATGTTTGTAAAGAAAGGACGGAACTCATCGTTTACGCCGTCTTTATTTGGAGTGAATGAATTCGGCACATAAAAAGTAGATGTAGGTTTGATCTCAATCATCTTAAGCGTTGTATCCACACAACCATTGTTGTCGATGGTGATTAACTGAACTTCATAAGTACCGACTGAATCGTATAAATGGTTCGGTGCGAAATAAACTGATGTGTCTCCGTCACCAAAGCTCCAGAAAAATTGTCCGGTTGTAGGAGTCTGATTGTAGAACTGTACAAATGGATAGTTATCATCTGCAAGTTCAGCGTTCGAAGTGAAATCAGCACTAGGTCCTGCAAAAACATTTACAGCATCATCACGCCGGTAGGTATAGACGCATCCGCTGTCACTTGTTTCAGTGAGCGTTACATCATAGTATCCTGAATATGGATAGAAGTGAATAGGGTTCTGGTTCTCCTCAGAAGTTCCGTCACCAAAATCCCAATGCCAGCTAATGATATTTCCTGTCGGAATAGTAGAAAGGTCGCTAAACGGAGTTGGCTTGCCGACGCAATCATTAATAGAGGTGAAATTAGGTTCAGGATTTGGTTTGATGCGAAGGTTAAAGTCAGTATGATCAGGACAGCCATGGTTGGTCACGACGTCAAGTGTAACCATGTAGTTTCCATATTCACCAAAAGGGTGTCCGACATGCTGAAGGTTTGATGCCGATCCATCGCCGAAGTTCCAGTTCCATCCTGACACTTGCCCTTCAGCAACTGTAGAACCGTCGTTGAACTCAGCAGGTATGCCTTCACAAACTGATTCAACACTGATCACAGCTACAGGCAATGGATTTACGTTGGCAAGAATCTGCATCGTATCAAGGCAGCTATGAACTGAAGATACAATCATGGTTACATTATAATGTCCCCATCCTGAATATGAATGCACAGGGTTTGCTGAAGTTGAATTGTTCGCATCGCCAAGATCCCATGCATAGGAAAGTGAACTTGCATCACTGATTGAACTGGTATTGTTAAACATCACTGGATTTCCATCGCATACATCGGGAGCCGAAATCATTGCAGTTGGTTTTTCATAAACTGTAACCGGAATTGTTTGCTGGTCAATACATCCCTGGTCTGTGGTAACCGTAAGAGCAACGTTGAAGTCACCGTATGCAGAATAAAAATTAGAAGGATCTGAATTTGTTGCTGTTCCGCCGTCACCAAAATTCCAATTCCATACAGCAATGTAACCTGTTGTCACACTTGATTGGTCATTGAAGCTGATCGCATTGTACTGACAAACATTTCCAGAGTTCTGGAATGACGCAACAGGAAGAGGATTCACTGTAACAGTTACCTGGTCGGTAGCCTGGCAGCCTGCTCCGGTCGTAACAAGAACTGTATAGGTAGTAGTTGAAGCAGGTGATATTGTTATAGAAGATCCGGTGAGGTTTCCTGGTGTCCAGTCGTATGTGGCTCCGCCTGCGCAATTCAATGTTGTGTTATCGCCGAAGCAGATGGATTGATTCGCACTTAATATCGGAACTGGCAGCGGGTTCACAAGTACTGCTGCGGCATCCTGTGCTGAACATCCGTTGGCATCTGTAACCGTAACCGAGTAAGTTGTCGTTGTATTTGGATTGATTGTAATTGAAGCTGTTGTCATCCCTCCAGGATTCCAGAGATACTGTGTACCACCTGAAGCCGTGAGCGAAGCATTTTCTCCATCACAGATTTCGTCATCAATTCCTGCACTTGCAGGAGGCAATGCCCAGATGTTGATATTATTCGTAATGGTATCCAGGCATCCTGCATCGGTGGTTACAATAAGCTGAACCGTAAACGGTCCTGATGCATTGTAAACTGCTGATGGATTCTGTATTGTAGAAGTTGCTGCGTTTCCGAAATTCCAGTTCCATGAATCTATAGAACCTGCAGGTACAGAAGAGTTGTCAGTAAAACTAACTGCGTTACCCTGGCACACTGGAGCTGTATTGGCAAACGTTGCCTGCGGAAGAGGATTTACAGTTACGATTGCAGTATCATAATCTATACATCCATACTGACTGGTAGCCTGCATGTAATATGTAGTTGTAAATGCAGGGTTTACTGTGATGGAAGCAGTCGTTAAATTACCTGGTAACCAAACGTAACTGCTGCCACCGGCGCCGATGAGGGTTGTGCTGTTGCCTTTGCAGACGTCCATATCAGGACCCGCTGCTGCTTCAGGTAAAGCATGCACAATAACACTTGCAGCATCATCGTCTATGCATCCATTGCCATCAGTAACAGTAACGGTATAAACCTGTGTCGAAATAGGACTTATTGCAATGTTTGAAGTAGTCATTCCTCCCGGACTCCAGAGATATGATCCGCCTCCGCTTGCTGAGAGCGATGTATTTTCTCCCACGCATATTTCCATATCATCACCCGCATCCGCTAGCGGATTCGGATGTACAGTGATATTTTGTGTTACACTGTCAGTACAACCTTCATTTGATACAACATGAAGCACTACGGTAGAATTTCCGGGAACATTATAAGTTGAAGAAGGATTTTGAGAAGTAGAACTTCCAGCACTGCCTCCCATGTTCCATTGCCATTGTGTAATCGAACCGGTCGAGACATTACTTTGATCCGTAAAGTTGATTGTACCTCCCTGGCAAACAGGTCCTGAATTCACGAACACTGCTACAGGTAGCGGGTTCACTGTAACGACTACGGCATCTGTATCCTTACATCCACCGGCATTTGTAACCTGCACCTGGTAGGTAGTAGTGGTGCCGGGAGTTACCGTAAGTGAAGAAGTCGTTTGTCCTGTTCCGAGCCATAAATAACTTGCACCTCCGCCTGCTGTGAGTGTTGCAGAAGCTCCATTGCAGATTGCCTGGTCTGTTCCCGCATTTGCAACGGGCGCTGTGTTTACTAGTACCTGAACCTGGTCAGTGGAGGTGCAACCTGGACCTGTTGAAGCGGTCACCGTATATGTTTGTGTTGTGTTGGGTGAGACAGTAATTGAAGCAGTTGTTGCACCGTTGCTCCATAAGTAAGTGCCGCCTCCACCTGCACCGGTTGCAGTGAGTGTTGCACTTTGTCCCTGACAGACGGTTGCATCAAAACCTGCATTCGCAACAGGCATTGTGTTTACATTTACAGTGGCTATATCGGTATCAGTACATCCGTTTGATGTTGTAACAGTCACCGTATAATTCGTAGTTGCCGCAGGGCTTACTGTGATACTTGCAGTTGTTTGTCCGCTGCTCCATGAATAACTTCCGCCTCCACCTGCACCGGTTGCTGTGAGTGTTGCTGATGATCCGTTGCAGACACTTGCATCGAGACCTGCGTCGGCAGAAGGTGTAGCCCAAACATTTACAGAAATCGTTGTATCATCAACGCAGCCATTGGCGTCGGTTACTGAAAGATGAACGTTATAAGTTCCGTCAGCAGTAAAAGTCCACGAAGGGTTTTGTTGTGATGAAGTGCTTCCGCCGCCATTATTGAAATTCCAGCTCCATCCCGAAATATTTCCTGAAGTAGTGCCGCTGTTAAGAGAAGTTGCTACGCCTTCGCATACGCTGGTAGAAGTAAAACTTGCCACAGGTAAAGGATCGATAACTATCTGAATGACGTGCTGACCGTCACAGCCCGCGCCTGCATTGGCATCCAAGGTTACATTATATGTACCCGGTCCTGAAAATATATGTGAAGGATTTTGCAGCGTTGAAGTATTGTTCGCACCGCTTGCAGGATCATCAAAATTCCAGGCCCATGATTGAACTGAGCCGCCTCCTCCCACTGTAGTCTGGTCGGTAAAATTAAATGAGTTAGTGCAAACGCCAACCATTGCAGATGTGAAGTTAACCGCTGGTTGCCCTATGCCGGGATTTACAGCGACAACATCAGTATCAGAACAGGTAAGGTTTGGACTTGTAGATGCCTGTGCAGAAACAACTACCTGGTAACTTCCTACACCCACACCGAGTAAATCCGGTGATGTAGTTCCGCTTGGAAGCCACGTATAATTATACGGCCCGCCCAAACCACCGGATCCTGCCGCATGCAAATCAGTTGTTAGTCCGCAGGCTACAGACTGATCCAGACCTGCATTGGCAATTACACCACGGACGTTAATTGTATATGTATAAGTATTAGTTTGCACGAACGGACATGCATCGTCCACGACTGTTGCTGTGAATATATGAGGATTGGAAAGCGAATCGGCATCAGTCGGTGTCCAGCAGAATTGTGCTGTATCTCTTCTTGTACTTGTGGTTGTAAATGTTGCACCCGGAATTCCCCCGTTCCAGGTAATAGATGTGGTATCCGCAATATCAATATCTGCCGATCTTAAAGTGATACAGAATGGCGCATTCGCGCATGCGGTATGAATAAAACTTATTCCGCCGTTAACTCCGCTCATTGTAGGCGGATTATTTAAACATGTTGTAAAAATGAGTTGGATATCTCTCTCAACGCTGCCGATGAGAACACCATTCCGGTATTCTTCTACCCTTGTGCCAATTACAGTAATCTGTGGTGCGTTGGCAACGATCCTGATGTCACCAGTTGTAGGATTCATATAAGTAGAGTCAGGAAAATTGTAGGTAACCGGTTGTGTTCCCGAACAACCTGCTATGTATTGCACATCAGTAGCAGCATCAGAATGTGGTGTGTATAACAAAAACGCAAGCGAGTCTCCGTCAGTATCAGCACCTCCAGGATTGTAATATTGGATATTGTCTGCGCATAAAAATGTTGCTGGCGGGTTAGTGAACGTAGGAGAGTTATTGCACTGTACTGCCGCATTATTCAGCGTGGCTTTAACATACATGCAATATGTAGAAGCATTTGGAAAAAGATTGGTGATAGCAGTATTGCGATTACAGATGGCAGGGCTGAGACCGAATGTCCAAAAATTGCACACAGAAGGCAGTGTAACATATCCGATATAACTATTCTTTTCAAGCCCCATAATTAAGCTGTTGGGATCCATGCATTTGGTAACAATACCACAAGCGGAGTCAAATCGACTCCTATCCTCCACTGTACCCGGCGCGCCGTTCAACGTATCGAGATAAACAGTAAATGAAACACTGCCTCCACAGCTCGAAGTTCCCTGGATATTATACGAACTGCTTACGGCGATCCCGGCACAATCGCGGTAGAGTATAAAATGGAAAGTGTAATTATTCCCACCAGTGCATTCATATGTTAATTCAGCACCTACAGCATGGCTGGCTTTTGCCTGACGTGGAGTAATTGCCAGGAACAACGAAATACAGAAAATCAATTGGAAGAGGTTGAATAATCTCTTACTCATAAGTAGATATTTTTTAAAGGTTTTTGATGGGATAAAATTTTAGATGAACGTTGTAAAAATATAAATAAATCCGGTTAATCAATCACTTTTTCAGCTTCCCAAGTATAACTTTTTAACCACATAAATCCACATTTTTATGCTGAAAATCCAGATTGTATGGATGAATCCCGGTTTTCAACAGGTGAATAAAAATAAAAGTACCACAAAGTGAGTATAGCGCCCCCGGCAGATACAAGAAAAAGTGTTTCAGGCGAGCTGATTGACCATAGCAAACCAGCCAATAAATTTGAAAGTAAAATTACAATACTCTGGACTCCGGAATAGAAACCAAGTGCTGTTGCTTTCTCGCCGGCATGGCAATTATTACTGATCCATGCTTTGGAAATTCCATCAGTAGAAGCAGCATAAAATGCATATGCAAAAAATGCCAGGAAATAAATTGCTGGTGATGATGCCCATGGAAAAAGAAAATATGCGATG
>Ga0193738_1001046_pt1 | contig 11677 bp, 10 predicted proteins | sample L2a1metaG_FD_144927 | JGI IMG/M metagenome (GOLD analysis project Ga0193738, IMG submission 144927) | Soil microbial communities from a riparian zone of the East river system, Colorado, United States - L2a1 | ecosystem: Environmental > Terrestrial > Soil > Riparian zone | place: USA: East River...
ATTGATGGCGATGAAGCACCTCGCCAGGAAGTCGGACTACGCGGCCTCGACGAGCGCGCGCGAGATCGCCGAGCAGTACGACATTCCGATCGAGCTGATGGCCAAGGTGCTGCAGCGGCTCGCCCGGAGCGGCCTGCTCACCTCGCACCAGGGCACCCGCGGGGGCTACACGCTGTCGAAGGCGACCGCGTCGATTTCGGTGGCCGACATCATCCAGTCGATCGACGGCCCGCTGACGGTGACCGCGTGCTCGACTGAAGACGAGCAGTGCGAGCAGTTCACGAAGTGCAACGTGCGGGACCCGCTCTGGAAGATCAAGGACCGGATCCTCTCGGCACTGGCGGAGTGCTCGCTGGCCGAAATTTCGACCGACGTGCCCGTCCCGGAGCCAGACGTCATTCCAATGACGCTGCGAACCCGGTGAGCTCAAACGCGGTGAAACCGCTCTACCTCGACTACCACGCGACCACGCCGGTGGACCCGCGCGTCCTCGCCGAGATGCTCCCGTTCTTCACGGAGCAGTTCGGCAACGCCCACAGCAAGCAGCACGCGTGGGGATGGGAAGCGCGCGACGCCACCGACAAGGCGCGCGCCCAGGTGGCGGCGCTGATCAACGCGTCCGCCGGAGAGATCGTCTTCACCAGCGGCGCGACCGAGTCGAACAACCTCGCCCTCCGCGGCGCCGTCGCGGCCCGCCGTGATCGCGGCCGCCACGTCATCACGATCGCCACCGAGCACAAGTCCGTGCTCGACATGTGCGCAACGCTCGGCGACGAGGGCTGCGACGTCACCGTGCTCGGCGTCCTGTCCAGCGGCCTTGTCGATCTCGACGCCCTGCGCTCGGCGATGCGGCCCGATACTGTCCTCGTGAGCGTCATGGCGGCCAACAACGAGATCGGCACGATCCAGCCGCTCGCCGAAATCGGCGCCATCGTCCGGGCAGGCGGTGCACTCCTGCACACGGATGCGGCGCAGGGCGCGGGAAAGATTCCGATCGATGTCGCGGCGATGCAGGTTGACCTGCTGTCGCTGACCGCGCACAAGTTTTACGGTCCGAAGGGCTGCGGCGCGCTCTACATCAGAAAGATGAAGCCCAGGCTCGCGATCCCTCCCCAGTTGATCGGCGGTGGCCAGGAGAACGGGCTGCGCTCGGGAACCCTGAACGTGCCCGGCATCGTCGGTCTCGGGCGTGCGGCCGAAATCTGCCGGCTCGAAATGGCGGTTGAGTCGGCCCGGCTGGCCGCGCTCCGCGATCGCCTCCTCGCCGGACTACGCGCACATGTGCCCGGCGTCCGCGTCAACGGGACGACAGAGTGTCGCCTTCCGCACAATTTACACATCAGTTTCGACGGCATCGAAGGCGAAGCTCTGCTGATGGCGCTCGGCGATCTCGCCGTGTCCACCGGTTCGGCGTGCAGCTCCGGCAGCCAGGCGGTGTCGCACGTGCTGCAAGCGATTGGCGCCACCTCGCAGGAGGCCGGAGCCTCCATTCGATTCGGACTCGGCCGTTCGACGACACCTGAAGAGGTGGACTTCGCCGTCGAGCGCGTCTCGACCGTCGTAAAGGCCCTGCTGGCAGCGACCTTGCTCTCGCACGAAGGGTGCTCATAGTCGTTTCGAATAGGGAGCCCTATCTTCATCAAACGGCTGAGGACGGCTCGCTCGTTGCGGTTGCGACGACGGGCGGTGTGTCGGTGGCGCTCGATGCGCTGATGCGCGAGCGCGGCGGCACCTGGATCGCGCACGGCGCCGGCGATGCGGACCGCGACGCCGTGGACGCCGACGATCGCGTACGCGTTCCGCCGGATTGTCCCGCGTACGATCTCCATCGCATCTGGCTCACCGAAGAAGAAGAGACCCGCTACTACGGCGGCTTCTCCAACGAGGGCTTGTGGCCGCTCTGCCACACTGTTCACATCAAGCCGGTGTTCCGAGCAGAGGACTGGAGCGCGTACCAGACCGTCAATCGCCGCTTTGCCGAAGCCGTCGCCGCGGACCTGCGCGACGGGAACGCGAATTCGCCCGTCTTCATCCAGGACTACCATCTCGCGCTCGTCGCCGGCGAGTTGCGGCGGCTGAAACCGAACGTGCGCTCGGCGATCTTCTGGCACATTCCCTGGCCCAGCCCCGATCGCCTGCGAATGTGCCCGTGGCGGCACGAAATCCTCGAAGGACTGCTCGCGAACAACCTCGTGGCATTCCAGGTGGAGCGTGATCTGCGGAACTTCCTGGCCGCGGTGCGCGACGAACTGCATGTGAGCACGGACAACGGCATCATCACCCGTCACGGACGCGAGACGCGCGCCGTCACGGCGCCGATCGGCGTGGATTTCGATCGAATCAGCAAGACGGCGCGCGATCCGCGGCTGCTGGTGGAGAAGGATCGCCTGCGGCGCGAGCTGCGCGTGGCCGCGCCGATCGTCGGCGTTGGCGTCGATCGGCTCGACTACACCAAGGGCATTCCCGAGCGCCTCGACGCGATCGATCGTCTGTTGACCGAGACGCCTGGCCTGGCGTCGCGATTCGTGTTCGTGCAGGTGGGCGTTCCGTCCCGCTCGACGCTCGAAACCTACGCCTCGCTCGAGCGCGAGATCGACGCGAAGGTCGCCGCGATCAACATCCGTCACGGTCGTGGTCCGGCGGATGGCCCGATTCGTTATCGCAAGAGCGCGCTGATCCTGAGACGGGTGATCGCGCTCTACCAGCTCGCCGACTTCTGCGTCGTCAGTTCCCTGCACGACGGGATGAACCTCGTCGCCAAGGAGTTCGTCGCCGCGCGGCACGACGAGGAGGGCGTGCTCGTGCTGAGCGAGCTGACCGGAGCGGCGCAGGAGCTCAAAGACGCGGTCATCATCAACCCCTACGACGGCGCCGGATTCACGCGCGCGCTGCGGCAGGCGATCGAGATGCCGCCGCACGAGCGGCACGAGCGGATGCGGCGCCTCCGGCGAGTCGTGGCCGGCCGGGATGTGTTCGCGTGGGCGTCGGAGATTCTCGGCAACCTCGAGAAACTTCCGGGCCGCCGCACCTGGTTCGGCCGGGTGGCTTAGCCGAGTCGCGACACAATAGAGAGATGCAAGCGGACCTCGCCGCCGCGGAGATCGAGCACCGCCGCGCCGGCCGCCATCTCCTGCTGCTGCTCGACTTCGACGGCACGCTGGCGGCGTTCAGCAACGATCCCACCACCGTCCATCTGGATTCGGACACTTCGGCGCTGCTCGAGCGGCTGGCCGCGAACGCCGCCATCACCCTCGGCATCATCAGCGGGCGGCGGCTGCCCGATTTGCAGAAGCGCGTCACGTTCTCTGGCGACATGTATCTCGCCGGTTTCCACGGCCTCGAGATCCACGCGCCCGGCGAAGTCTTCATCCATCCCGGCGCCGCGTCGGCCACGACGCTGATGCAGTCCATCGCCGACGCGATCCAGCCCCACGTTGCGCCGCTGCCAGGCGTGTTCATCGAGGACAAGGTCTTCTCGATCGCCCTGCACTACCGCGAAGCGGCGCCGGCGGCGCGCGTCGTCGCCACGTCGCATTTCATGAATGCGGCACGGGTGGACATTGACGCGGGCCGGCTGCGCCTCCTTCCTGGAGCGGGTGTCATCGAACTGTTGCCGGACGCGGCGTGGCACAAGGGATCGGCCCTGGAGTGGATCCGCGAGCGAGTCGAGCGCATCCACGGGCCAACCTTCACGGTGTATGTGGGTGATGACGTCACCGATCAGGACGCGTTCCGCGCCATCGGCCTGCACGGCCTGGCGATCTCGGCGAGCGAGCGCGCCACCGGCAGCGAGTTCAGCGTCGACGGGCCGGACGGCGTAATGCGTCTGTTAAACTGTTTAGATGGCCCAAAGGATAACCGTCGCGCATAGTCCGGACTCGGACGACGCATTCATGTTTTACGGCCTCGCGTCCGGCTCGGTGGACACCGGCGGCATCGAGGTTGACCAGGTCCTCTCCGACATCGAGACGCTCAACCGCGCCGCGTTCGAGGGCAAGTACGAAGTGACCGCGGTCTCGTTCCACGCCTACGCGCATCTCGTGGACAAGTACGCGTTGTTGCCGCACGGCGCCAGCATGGGCGACAACTACGGGCCGATCGTCGTCGCGCGCAACGACGGCCCGCGCGAGGTCAAGGGCCGCACGATCGCGATCCCGGGTGAGCTGACCACCGCCTATCTCGCGCTGCAGCTGTACGAGAAGGACTTCAAGCACGTCGTCGTGCCGTTCGACCAGATCGAGGACTTCGTCTCGGCCGGCAAGGCCGACGCCGGCCTGCTGATCCACGAGGGGCAGCTCACTTACGCCGACAACGGTCTCCGCAAGATCGTCGATCTCGGCGAATGGTGGGCGGAACGCACCGGCGGACTGCCGCTCCCGCTTGGCGGCAACATCATCCGGCGCGACCTCGGTCCCGAGATGATCAAGAAGGTGTCGAAGCTGCTGCACGACAGCATCGCGTACGCGCTGTCGCACCGGAAGGACGCGGTCGATTACGCGCAGCAGTTCGGGCGGGGACTCGACAAGGAGAAGACCGACACGTTCGTCGGTATGTACGTGAACGACCTGACGCTCGGCTACGGCGAACGCGGCAGCAAGGCCGTGGAGCGGCTGATGACGGACGCGTTCGAGGCCGGCATCATTCCCAAACGCGTTCCCGTCGAATTCGCGGGCTGATTCGGGTCACGAGATCACGCCTCGCCGCACCGCGTAGAGCACCACTTCGGCGGTGCTGTGAAGATCGAGCTTCTGCAGGATGTGCCCGCGGTGCGTTTCGACGGTCGCGGGACTGATCGATAACAGCTCCGCCATCTCCTTGTTGCTGTGCCCCTCGGCAACCAGCTGGAAGATCTCGCGCTCGCGTTCGGACAGCGCTTCGTAGCGATCGACGATGCCTTTCTGCGCCAGGTGCCGGACGTAGTCGTCGAGCATCACCTTCGCGACCGCGGGGCTGAAGAACGACTTGCCGGCCGCCACGTCGGTCACCGCGCGGATCAGATCGGTGTCGGCCGAGTCCTTGAGGAGGTAGCCTTTCGCGCCCGCCTGGAGCGCCTGCGTGATGTAGGCCTCGTCCGAGTGCATGCTCAGGATCAGCACCCGCACGTTCGGCAGGCGCTTGACGATCTGTCGCGTCGCCTCGATGCCGTTCAGGAGCGGCATCCCGATGTCGAGTACGGCGACGTCGGGCTGGAACTCGAGGACCTTCTTCACCGCTTCGCGCCCGTTGCTCGCCTCGCCGACGACCTCCCACTCCGGCCGTTCCTCGATGATCTTCCGCAACCCCTGGCGCACGACCGTGTGATCGTCACCCATGACGAGGCGAACTTTAGCCAGTGACGGCCTCCTCTTCCCTTGCGCGGGCGGGCACTTCGACGGTCAGCCGCGTTCCCTTGCCCGGCGCGCTCTCCAGCCGTAGGTCGCCGCGCAACTGCATCACCCGCTCGCGGATACCCACCAGGCCGATGCCGCGCGTGGTGCCGGGCTCGGAAACCTCCTCGGGCCGAAAGCCGATCCCGTCATCTTCGATCGTGACCAGCAGCGTGTTGGTCAGGCGCTGCAGGAACACACGCACCGTCGTCGCCTGGGCGTGCTTGGCGACGTTGGTCAGCGCCTCCTGGACGATGCGGTAGACCGCGGCCTCGGTCTCGGCGGTCAGCCGTTGGACGCTGTCCTGCAGAAGTTCGATCTTCAAGCCGTGGCGGCGGCCGAAGCCTTTGAGGTACCAGTCGATCGCCGGCGCGAGCCCAAGATCGTCCAGCATCGCGGGATGGAGGAGCCGTGACAGATCGCGTACCGTGTGCAGCGCCCCGTCGGCGATTCCGCGCACGTTCCGGAGCGCGACGGTGTCACCGCCCGCGGCGCCAACCGCCCGTTCGGCGACCGCCAGTTCGACTTTGATCGCCGTCAACACCTGTCCCACTTCGTCGTGCAGCTCGCGCGCGATGCTGCGCCGTTCCTCTTCCTGGGCGGTGAGAAGCTGCGACGACAAACGCTGCAGATCGCGGGTCGTCTCCGCGTCGCGAAGCCGCTGTCGCTGCAACCGCTGCTCGAGCCGGCTCGCGTACATCGTCGCGACGAGCGCGATCGCGATGCTGGCGGCGAGCGCGAGTCCCACGGTCTGCCAGACGCGACGCTGGGTCGCGCGGTAGAGCGTCGCGATGTCGAGCTGCTGCTGCACGAAGGCGCTTCGGTTCAGCGCCTGCACTTCTTCGGAGATGTGCATCACGCCTTCACGCTTCGGCATGATGCGGCGGCGCAGCAACTGGCGCGCCTCGACCTGCCAGGCGCCTGGATCGGTGCTGAGCACCTCGAGCAGAGTCTTGCGGAACTCGTCAATCTCGCGACGTAGCCTGGCGATGCGCAGCCGCTCGCCTGGCACGTCCACGACCGGCACATAGCCCTGTAGCGCTTCGTCGGCGGTGCGATAACTCTCTTCCAGCTGGCGCCTGTACTCGTCGGCGGTGGCCGGGTTCGGATCGAGCAGCGCGTCGCGAACGTAGATCGATCCCATCAAGACCTGGCCGCGGACGGTCGTCAACAGATCCTGCGCGCGCGTGTATCGGGCGTTGATCGCCGTCGAGCGCTCTTCCAACTCGGCCATTCGGCCCGAGAAGTAGTAGCCGGCGAACAGCCAGATGCCCGCGACGAGTCCGAAGCCGGCGAATACGGCCGCGCGCATCGTAGATGGCACCTGCCCATCTTATTCCTCGCTGCCGAGGGCCGAAATACCGTCTCGACGGGATGTTACCGAGCGGCGCGCGACGCTATCGTCGACCTGCGCATGTCGATGGTGAAGCGGCCCGTGATTGTCTTTGTCGACGCCGATGTGATCCCGCCTCTCTTTCGGTCCGGACGGGAGCGGGTCGCCGCCGCGTTGGAGACGCTCGCCGCGGATCGCATCACCATCGTCCTCTGCGCGCATCGGACGCGCGCGGAGATGGAGGGCATCCGCCAGTCGCTGGGGGTGTTTCACCCGTTCGTGTGCGAGGGAGGAGCGGCCGCGTTCGTGCCCGAACGGTACTTCGGCTCGCCGATCGAGAACGCCCGCGCCGTCGGCGGCTACGAAGCCATCCAGTTTGGATTGCCGTACGAGTCGGTCATCGAGAGAGTGCGACGGATCGCCCACCGGCACGGTGTGGAGATCCAGGGGTTCAACGACATGTCGGTCGCGCAGGTCGCGCACGACTGCGGTCTGTCGCTCCTCGACGCGCGGCTGGCCAAGTTGCGGGAGTACGGCGAGTGTTTCCGGCTGCTGCGCCCCGATCCCGACGCGGAGCAACGGCTGATCCACTCGCTGCAGTCCGCGGGGATCGAAACGCGGCGGGCGGGGCAGTTCTGGCAAGCGTCCTTCCCCGCCGGGTTCGGCCAGGCGGTCGCGGTGTTGTCGGCACTCTACCGAGTGTCGCTGGGACGAATCGTCACCGCGTGCCTCGGGAGCCCCGCGTTCGAAACAGCGCTGGCGCCGCACGTGGACTCGGTGATTGACGATATTCGCGAGGTGAACTGTGAGCATCGGCTGGAACGCGCGTTGGTTGAAGAGCACGATCAATCGGCACTTCTCCGGCGAGCCCATCATCGTGGTCTCGAATCGCGAACCATGCGTGCACGACCTGCACGATGACGGCACCGTCAGCGTCCGCCATCCGATCAGCGGTCTCGTCACGGCGCTGGATCCGGTCGTGCGAGCGGTCGGCGGTACATGGATCGCGCACGGCTCCGGAAGCGGCGACCGCGCCGTCGTTGACGAGCGCGATCGCGTCGAAGTCCGCGATGACGACGGCGGCTACACGCTGCGGCGGGTGTGGCTGAGCCGAGGAGAAGAGCGCGGGTACTACCACGGCTTCGCAAACTCGGCCCTCTGGCCGCTGTGCCACCTCTCGTTCGAGCCGCCTCGCTTCACGCGCAGCGACTGGCGCCATTACCAGGACGTCAATCGCCGCTTCGCCGATGCGGTCGTCGCGGAGGCGACATCCACGCGACCCGTCGTCTTCGTTCAGGATTACCACTTCGCGCTGCTGCCCCTGTATCTCCGCCAGAGGCTGCCCGACGCAGTGGTCGTGGCGTTCTGGCACATTCCCTGGCCGACCGCGGGACGGTTCGCGCGGCTGCCGTTCAAAGAAGCAATTCTCGAAGGCCTGCTCAGCACTGACATCGTCGGGTTCCAGACGGCCGAGCACGTGCGCAATTTCCTCGATTGCGTCGAGGCGCTCCCTGACGCTGCCGTCGATCGCTGCGCCGGGCTCGTCGGGCGGCCGCACGGAACCGTGGCGGTTCGCGAGTATCCGATCTCAATTGAGTGGCCGAGCCGTTGGGCCGAGAGCGCGCCGCCGGTGGACGCCTGTCGAACCGCCGTGCGGGCAGAACTCGGTATCGCCGACGATGCGCGCGTCATGGTGTCGGTTGACCGCGTTGACTACACCAAGGGGATCGAGGAACGGCTGGCCGCGATTCAGCGCCTGCTCGCGCGTGGAAACGCGACGGCCGGACGGCCGGTGTTCGTCCAGGTCGCCTCGCCGAGCCGCACGCGCCTGGACAGCTATCGCCGGCTGGCAGAGCGCATGCGGTCCCAGATCAATGGGATCAACACGTGGTTCGGCGATGCGGGTTACCAGCCGATCGTTCTCCTCGACCGGCACGTAGAGCCGTCAGAGCTCGTGCGTCTCTACCGCGCCGCCGATGCGTGCCACGTCAATAGCCTGGATGACGGGATGAACCTCGTCGCCAAGGAGTTCGTCGCCTCGCGAGACGACGAAGGGGGCGCGCTCGTGCTCAGCCGGTTCACCGGTGCCGCGCTCGAACTGCTCGGCGCGCTCCTCGTGAACCCCTTCGACATCGACGCCGTTGCCGACACGATCGCGAATGCCCTGACGCTCGCGCCGGATGAGCAGCTCCGCCGGATGCGCGCGATGCGGGCGCAGGTGGCCGAACACAACGTCTTCAGGTGGGCCGGCCGCCTGGTGGCGGACGCCGCAGGTGTTCGAGATGTTGAGTGGAACGCGCGCATACCGTCCTGACCGGATGGTATGGCCGCGGACCGCTTGTTAGTCTCAAGTAAAGCCGCCCCGGCGCAGGCGCGTCCTGACGAGCCGCGTTTGACTCCTTCGTTGCGCCGGGGCGGCTTCCTTTCGTACGGTGAGGATGACCGAAATCGACAAAGGGCGGGAATGCCCCGATTGCGAGCGACGGATGACACTGGAGCACGAGGGGCGGTTCTCGACGCTCTACGTGTGCCCCGGCTGCGGCGCCATGCTGACGATTCCGGCCGCGCTGCCGGCGGCCCCGTCGGAAGGAAGTCCCCGGACACCCACCCCTCGCGTTCGCCGATCTAATCGGCAGTAAGACCGCCCCTTCCAGCTCAGCCTTTTCGCTTGCTCTCTCCTCGGGGTCCTTGACGAGGCCGACGTCCTAGTGGTTTTGGACTACTTCCGAGGAGAGACGATGAAGCTGTGTGCGCGCTCCTGCAGGAGGCCCAGGCCATCAACGCTCGTCGCGCCTGATACGGGTTACACTGCGCCCGACTTCTGCGCAGGGGGGAACGAGTCATGCGCCAGGACACGGGACGGACGATCTCGACGCGGTGGGCTGGACTGTCGGCGCTGCTCGCGGCGCTGACGATTGCGGGCGGCGTCGAAGCGCGGCGCCAGACGACCGCGGCACCGCAAGCGCCCGCGAGTGCGGAAAGCGCGGCACTGGAAAAGCTGCGTGGCACATCGATGTTGGACTGGCGAGGACAAGAGCAACGCGTCGGATACGCCGGCGTCCACAAGCTCGCCCCGCACAACGTCATTCGACGCGGCCCGCAGGCAAGTCCTCTCCCCGAGTCGACGCGCGACTTTTCGACGCTCACATATTCGGTGAAGGGATCCAGCTACGGGCTGGATCATTTCATGACCCGCCTGAACGTGGTCGGCCTCCTGGTCATCACCGACGGCAGGATTGTCCTCGAGCGATACGCACAGGGCCATTCGGCAGATACGCCATGGAGCTCCTGGTCCGTGGCCAAGTCGGTCACCTCGATGCTGTTCGGCGCCGCAATGCAGGACGGGCACATCAAGTCGCTGGACGATGAAGTCAGCAAATACGTGCCGGCGCTGGCCGGAACATCCTACGCGGGCGTGACGCTCCGGCATCTGCTGACGATGTCATCCGGCGTCACCTGGAACGCCGACTTGACCAGCCCGGCGTCAGATTTAATGCAACTGCCCAGGCTCAATCGAGAAGGATTCACCGCGCAGCTCGCCTACATGGGCAAACTGCCAAGGAAAGGTCCGGCGGGGACAATCTTCAACTACAACACCGCGGAAGCCGATGTGTCGGCGGCCGTCCTGCGTGCCGCTACCGGACGCACGCTGTCCGACTATCTGTCGGAAAAAATCTGGCGGCCGTTCGGCATGCAGGGGGACGGCTACTGGCTGACGATGGGGACCACCGACATCGAGCGGGGCGGTTGCTGTCTCAGCGCCACGCTGCGCGACTACGGCCGCATCGGACTCGCGGCGCTGGCGGACGGCGTCGCGCCGGACGGGAAACGGATGCTGCCGGCCGGGTGGATGGCAGAGGCGACGAAGTCCTCAGCCGCGAGCAGGGGCTATGGCTATTACTGGTGGCTGCGGCGGAACGGCCGCTACTTTGGCAGCGGAAGTTTCGGTCAGCACATCGAAGTGGCCCCGGCCGAGCGCACGGTCGTGGCGATTCAGAGCTATTGGCCCGCCGCCTTCAACGACGAGCTGATCGCGCACAACGACACGGCTGTGGACGCCCTGATTAACTTCGCGAAACCAGCAGCAGATCCCCGTAGATAAAACCCTCGCGCTCGACGACCTCACCGGTCGTGACGTCGATCGGCTTCGAGAACATTGGGCCGTCCACGACGCACGTGTGAAACTCGCCGCGCTCCGCGCACGGATCGACCGTCGGCGGCAGGCGAGCCAGCAGGGCCTCGTCGTACTCGGCGCCGATCAGGTCGCGGCGCATCACCTTCGGATCGAGCGTGGCGATACGGGCCCGCAGCCCGCCCGCGATCATCTCCTTCGCCAGCTCCGACGTCGGCCGGCCCCAGAGCGGAAACAGGGGAGTGAGTCCAGTACCGCGTAGACGATCTTCGCGATAGCTCCGGACGTCCTCGAGATTCAGGTCGCCGAACGCGACGTGCGTGAATCCCTCGGCGACGGCCTGCTGGACGACCGTCAGCATCCGCGCCTCATAGATCGCGTTCGTGCATGGCCACGGCAGCGGCACCAGATAGAGCGGGAGGCCGGCGGCATCTGCCTGCGCGCGCAGGATCTCCTCCCGCACGCCATGCATCGACACGCGGCCGGCGGTTTCATTGGTGGACGTCAACAGGCCCGCGACGTTCGCGCCCTGCTGCCGCAGCAGGTGGAGCGTCCACGCGCTGTCTTTTCCGCTGCTCCAGGACAATAAGATCTTCATCGGAACGATTCCGGGTGGAGCACTTTGGCCATGACGGTGATGCCTTCCACTATGCGAGGGCCGGGAATGACGATGCGATCGTCGAACAGGAAGTGCACCCGCCCGGCGCGAACCGCCGGGACGGCGCCGAGGATCTTCCAGGCGTCGAGCTCTTTCTGCCGGTCGCCCATCGGAAAGGCGTTGTTCGCGGCGCGGACCTCGAGGACGACGTCGGGCCGCCGCGCCAGGATCTGTTCCGTGCTCGCCTG
>Ga0193738_1001047_pt1 | contig 11658 bp, 9 predicted proteins | sample L2a1metaG_FD_144927 | JGI IMG/M metagenome (GOLD analysis project Ga0193738, IMG submission 144927) | Soil microbial communities from a riparian zone of the East river system, Colorado, United States - L2a1 | ecosystem: Environmental > Terrestrial > Soil > Riparian zone | place: USA: East River...
CTGTCCGCTCTCTCCCCGCGGCGGTCACCCATGGCCGCTAGGGGCCGAATGTCACGCTCTGTGACCGATGCGCTGAGATCGCTTCCGATCACCCCTGCTGACGCGGTATTGGTCCAGTTGGTCAGGGAGTACGCGCGGCTACTTGACGCAGCCGATGCGCGCGGTGACAGTGCGGCCGCATATCACACGCTCGGGCCGAAGCTGACGGCTGCTCTGCGCGAACTCGGGGCGACGCCGGCCGGCCGGCGCCCGGCGGCGCGCGCCGGCGCCGGCGACGATGGGGGATCCGATGGCGTCAGTCCCGAGCTCGAGCAGCACCGTGCCCGGTTCCGATCTCGAGCGCGCCGCGCCGCGGGAGTGGACCCGGCCGCTACGTGAGCTCACGCCGGATACGTCGTACGGCTTCCACGTCATCGACTGGGCCCGCGAGTTTCTGCGCATAGAACTGGACCCGTGGCAACGGTGGCTGCTCATCCACGCCGGTGAGCTCCTCCCCTCGGGGCTGCCACGGTTCCGCACGGTTTTGGTGCTGGTGGCACGTCAGAACGGTAAGACGCTGGCGCTGGTGGTCCTGGCCGCGTACTGGCTGTTTGTCGAATGCGTGGCGCTGGTGCTCGGCACCTCCACCAATCTCGAGATGGCCAAAGTGGCTTGGCTGAGAATGGTCAAGGCGGTGCGGGCCGCGCCGCTCCTGGCCGGCGCCTACCCCCGGAAGTGGACGCGCACCGCGAACGGCGGTGTCGATTGCTGGACGGTGGACGACTGCCACTACACGATCGCGCCGTCCACGGTGCAGGGTGGCCGGTCGCTCACCATCCACCGGCTGATCACCGATGAGCTCCGCGAGCACCGGTCCTACGATCTGTGGAACGCGTCCACCGGCGCCACCGTGGCGGTACCGGACGCGCAGACGTGGGCCCTGTCCAACGCCGGCGGCCCGCACTCGGTGGTCCTTAATGATCTGATGGCCGAGGGCCGCGCCGGCGAGACGGACGATCTGGGCTACTTCGGCTGGACCGCGCCGCCCGGGTCGGACCCGCTGGACGAGGACGCGCTACGCCTGGCCAACCCGTCGCCGCGGGTGTCGATCGTGGCGCTCAAGGCCAAGGCACGCGCGGCCGTCCTCGCCGGCGGTGAGCGCCTCACCGGGTTCCAGACGGAGCACATGTGCATCACGGTGCCCACGCTGAATCCGGCCATCGACCCCGGGGCGTGGGAGCGGTGTCGCGACGACGGCACCCTGGACGCGGTGCGCCGACGCACCGCGATGTGTCTGGACGTGGCGCCGGACGGGCAGCATGCCACCCTGGCCGCGGCTGCGATGCTCGAGGACGGCCGGACCCGGGTAGAGCTCGTGGCCGCGTGGTCCGGGGTCGGCGCGGTGGACCGGCTGCGGCGCACGCTCCCGGCGCTGGTGCGACGCACCCGGCCGGCGGTGCTCGGCTGGTTCCCTACCGGACCGGCCGCCGAACTCACGGCGGACATGGCCGCCCGGTGGCCGGCGTCGCTCACGGTCGAACCGATCCGCGGGGACATGCCCGCGGCGTGCATGGCCCTGGCCGGCCTGGCCGGCGTGCAGCGCATCGCACACTCCGGGGATCCGTTGCTCGACGCGCAGACCGCGGCCGCCGAACGGCTACCGCGCGGGGACGCTTGGGTGTTCGCCCGGCCCGGCGACGGCCACGTGGACGCCGTGTACGCGGTGGCCGGCGCTGTCCAGCTGGCGCGGACCCTGCCCCCGCCGGTGGGCGAGCCTCGGCTAGTCGTCGTGACTGACGGGTAGCCGCGGCTACACTGCCGATCATGCGGCTGTGGACGTGGGTGCGGCGTGCTCTCGGTCTGTCCACGTTCGACAGTGCGCCGCGTCCGATCGACCGGATCATTGCCGAGTTCGCCGGGTACGGCGGCCGGGTGTCACGCAAGCAGGCGCTCACGGTGCCCGGTGTGCTCAAGGGCCGCAACCTGGTCTGCTCGGTGTCGACGCTTCCGCTGATCGAGACGGACGCGCAGAACCGGCCGGTCCGTAACCCGCTCCTCGAGCAGATCGACCCCGACGTGCCGAACGTCATCACGATGGCGCAGACCCTCGAGGATCTGCTCCTCGAGGGGGTGGCCTGGTGGCGCGTCACGGCGCGCCTGGCCGATGACTTCCCCGCGTCGGCGCGTCGGCTGGACCCGTCCACGGTGTCGCTCGATCCCCCGGAGGGTGGCTTCGGCACCGCGCCGCTCCCGGCCGGCGACGACCCGCGCGGCGTGCCCGGCGTCTACGTCGATGGCAAGTTCGTCCCGGCGCGCGATATCCGCCGGTTCGACTCCCCTAACCCGCCGGTGCTGGTGGCCGGCGCCCGGGTCATCCGTAAGGTGCTCGAGTTCGATGAGGCGGCCGCCATGTACGCGGCCAGTCCCGGGCCGCTGGACTACTTCTCGCCGGCGCCGGGCGCGGACCCGATCTCCGACGATCGGGCCCGCGAGAACATCTCAGCGTGGCGGGCCGCGCGGCGTAAAGGCGGCACCGGGTGGGTGCCCGCATCGATGGTGTACAACCCGGTGTCGGCGGCCACCGCGGCTGACATGCAACTGGCCGAACTCAATCAGCGCGCCGCTATCGAGGTGGCCAACATCATCGGGGTGGACCCCGAAGTGCTCGGCGTGTCGACCACCAGCCGCACCTACGCGAACGCGCAGGACTGGCGCCGGGACCGGATCAACGACGTGTACGCGGCGTACATGAAAGCGATCACCGATCGGCTGTCGATGGGTGACACCACCCGCCGCGGCTACAAGGTGACGTACAACCTGGACGAGTACATGCGCGCCAACCCGACTGAGCGTTGGGGCGTCTACGAGAAAGGCATCAACATGGGCGTGCTCGGGCCGGAAGAGGTGCGCAGAGCAGAGGGCCTGCCACCCGGTGCACCGGCCCGGCCGGCGTCCACGCCGGCGCCGGCCGCACCTGGCGACGCCGGCGCCGGCGGGGATGAACTGGCCGCGCGGCGCGCGGCCCGGTTCGACGGCCCGACCCTGACGACGTTCGCGGCCACGACGGTGCGGTTCTCTGTGGACGCGACCACCCGGCGGGTGCGTGGTCTGGCCGTCCCGTGGGGCGAGACGGCGTCCAAGTTCGGGATCAAGTACCGGTTCGAGAAAAGCTCGCTCACATGGTCCGACGTGGCGAGGGTCAAGATGCTGCGCGATCACGACTTCGGTCAGCCCCTCGGGCGCGGTGAGACTATCCGCGACGCGAGTGACGGCCTCGAGGTGGAGTTCGCGATCGCCCGTGGCGACGACGGGGACCGGGCCTTGGCGTTGGCTGAGGATGGCGTCCTGGACGGCCTGAGCGTGGGGATCGAGTTCGACATGGATCCCGACGCCGGCGACATCACCACCGAGGACGACGGCACGATCGTTGTGCGTAGTGCCGTCCTGCGTGAGGTATCGCTTACCGCGATGCCTGCATTCGACAGTGCGCGCGTCACGTCGGTGGCCGCGTCAAGAGATGGAGAGGCCGCCGTGCCACCTGTACCTCCCGAGGTTGCTCCGGCCGCGGCCGGACCGACCACCCTGACCCTGTCCGACGATCAGCGCACCGCGCTGCTCGGTCTGCTGCAGCCCCCGGCGCCGGCGCCGGCGGCCGGGCCCACGGTCGTCAACCCGGCCGCGCCGGGCCCGGTGGCCACCTCGGTGGCCGAGGCTGCCCCGTACCGGTTCGACCGGCGCGGCAACCTACGCCCGGGTACCCACGACTTCTCGTCCGACCTGTTCGCCGCGTTCCACGGTGACCGGGCCGCGATGGACCGGGCCGAGGGATTCATCCGTGACCGGTTCCGGTCGCTCGAGTTCGACGTGGACCGGGCCGACGTGGCCGGCCTCAACCCGTCTCAGACCCGGCCGGACATGTGGGTGCCTCAGCGCACGTTCACGTACCCGGTGTGGAACTCGGTGGTGAAGGGCACCCTGGCCGACTCGACGCCGTTCATCCTGCCGAAGTTCTCGAGCGCCTCGGGCCTGGTGGCCGCGCACACCGAGGGGGTGGAACCGACCCCGGGTACGTTCGTGGGGACCACGCAGACGATCACTCCCACCGCGGTGTCGGGGAAGATCGAGTTGACCCGGGAGGCGTGGGATCAAGGCGGCAACCCGCAGGCCTCCGGTTTGATCTGGGCGCAGATGGAGAAAGCCTGGTATGAGGCGCTCGAGGCGCGGATCATCGCCACGCTGGACGCGGCCACCCCGACAGCGATCGCGTTGACGGCCGGTGGTGGCACCACCGGTCAGACCCTTTCCGCCGAGCTCGAGGCCGCCATCGCGACGCTGCAGTTCGCGCGGGGTGGCCTGACGATGACGGACACGGCCACACAGATCGATCTGTACAAGGCGTTGGCCGCGGCCAAGGATGACGCGAAGCGGCCGCTCTATCCGATGATCGGACCGGCCAACGCCAATGGGCAGGCGTCCACCCGGTTCGGCGCGATCGACGTGGGCGGCATCCTGTTCCACCCGGCGTGGGCCCTGGCCGCCACCGGGTCGGCGGTGGCGTCCAGCTACCTGTACGACCGGGAGTCCGTGCACGGGTGGGCAACCGCACCGAACCGGCTGCAGTTCGAGTACCGGGTGGCGTACATCGACATTGCCATCTGGGGCTACGGCGCGTCGGCCATCACTGACATCGCCGGCGTTCGGGAGATCACTTACGACCCGGTGGCCTAACGTCACCGCACGATCAACGCAAAGTACAAGCATGTGCTGCTGACGAGAGGTAGCGAGATGGCAGACAGCAATCAGGCCAAGGCGCAACCGGCCAAGGCCACCATGGCGCCGGCGGCCCGGGATCCCGAGGGCGCCGGCCGGGCGCCGGCCGGCGGCGCGCTCGAGCGCGCCAAGGCGGACAAGGAACGACTGCTCCGCGAACTGGGCGAGGCGCTCACCGTGGACGAACGCGACGGTGAGACCGAGATCGAGCGGACCCGGCGTGAGGTGGCCACGCTCGAGGCCGCGGTGGCGGCCACCCGCAACCGGCCCGGCCGCAAGCCTGAGGCTCCGTCGTTCGGTCTGTCCGAGGGGGAGCGGCAGGATCTCGAGGCCAACGGGGTGACCACCTCACCCTTTACGGGTGAGCGGGTAGAGGGGGACGGCGCACCGCGCCGGTAGGGGGACGAGTGATCAATGGCGTGGAAGCCTGACTATGCGACGGTTGCCGAAGTCAAGGCCACCATCGGAATCGACGCCGGCGACACCGGCGACGATGCGGTCCTGGCGGTCTACGTCACGGCCGCGTCCCGGGCGGTGGACACCGGGACGCGGCGGCAGTTCGGACTCCTGGCCGCGCCGGCCGCGTGGACCTACACGGCCGAATACCGGCGCGAGCGTGGCGTGTGGGTCATCCCGGTGGACGACTACCAGACGCTGACCGGTGCCGAACTCGAGTTCGACGGCGCGCCGCTGGCGACCTGGACGCCGTGGCCACGCGACGCCGTGGACAAGGGGCAGGCCTGGACGCACATCGTGGTCCACCGCGATGACGCCGGCGCGCTGGACTGCACCGAGGACGGCGTAACCGCGACTGTCCGGTGGGGCTGGACCACCGTCCCGGTGACCGTGGGCGGCGCGTCCCGGCTGCAGGCGTCGCGGTTCTTCGCCCGGCGGGAGTCCCCGTACGGGGTGGCCGGGTCGCCGGAACTCGGATCCGAACTGCGTCTCCTGGCCAAACTGGACGCGGACGTGGCCGTGATGCTGGCGGCCTATCACCGGGACGCGGTGCCGCTGTGACCGGGCCGCTGGGTGGCGTGCGCCGCGGCCGGGATCGTGATCATGAGCGGGAACATGATGTTGAGCGAATCGAGCGGAAAGCGCTAGAGAGCAGGGTGCATCGGCTCGAGCGGTCCGTCTGGACGATGGCGGCCGTCCTGGGTACGTCAACGCTGGTCACGATCTTGAATCTGGTGCGTGAGGCGACGACTGCCGGAACGGGGCAGTAGTGGCCAACGGATGGGACGGCGCGGACCCCGGTCAGGAGAACGAACCGGGGGTGGACTACGAACTGGCCACCCGGTACACGGCCGCGGCACCGGTCACCGTTACTGCAGTACGGGTGTGGGCAGGCCTGTCCGAATCGGTGATCGGTAGGCAGGCACGTATCTGGACCACCGGCGGGGTGCTGGTGGAGACAGCCGATCTCGACGCGGTACTCCCGGCCGGGTGGACCACCTACGATCTCGACGCGCCGGTCGAGCTCGACACGGCCGAGTCGATCGACGTGTCTTATTCGACGCTGCAGTTTTACGGGGCGGTGGCCGGCGGCTATCCGAACGCGTCTGCGGACGGCCTGGTGACGGCCACCGCGGGCCGCTTCCACGCGACGCCTGGCACTTTCCCGGCCACGGTCACGGCATCCTTCTACGGGATCGACATCGTCTATACCGAGGGCACCTCGGGCAACGCGGCCCCGGAGATCACCGACCTGGCCGTGACGGTGGATGAGCTCGAGGCGACGGCCACGGCCACCGTGACCGATGAGGAACCGGGCACGGTGGCGTACCTGTTCGACTGGGGTGACGGTTCTACGTCGGGCACCACCGGCGACCCCACGGATACGCACACGTACGCGGCGGCCGGCCTGTACGCGGTCTATGTCCAGGCCACCGACAACGGCGGCCTACGCGATGTGCGGGCCGTCCCGGTGATCGTGCCGGGTGCGCCGGCCGGGATGGATCTCGAGGCGGTGGCCACCGAACTGGCCACCCGGCTCGACTCGATCGCCGGGCTACGCGTGTCGGTGTTCGGGCCCGAGAACAAACGGGTCCATCCCCCGCACGCGATCGTCACGCTCCCGGCCGAACCGATCGTGTATCACGGCACGTACAACGCCGGCGGCGCGATGACTGAGGCCACGTTCTCGATCGTGCTGCTGCTCGGCAAGGTTCACAGCCGTTCGGCGTACGCGGCCCTGGCCGCGTACGCGTCGGCTACCGGCGCCCGCTCGGTCAAGGTCGCAATCGAGTCCGGCGTCTACGTGACATGCGATGATCCGATCGTGACCACCGGCGCGTTCGATGAGTACAGCATGGCCGGCGATGACTACCTGGCCGCAATTTTCGACGTTCATCTAGCGAGGTAGGTAACCCATGGCACCCGTCTACACCCACGGAACGCACACCATCATCACGGTGGACGGCGATGAGCTCATCGACTGCAACACGTCCGAACTCACGGAGGAGTCGGATGAGCATGACAACACCGTGTACGGGGACCTGGATGAGGTGCCCGAGGGTGGGATCCTGCGCGGCACCCTGACGTGCGGTGGCAAGTACAAGTCGGGGGCCACCGGGTCGTACGCCATCCTGCGGCCGCTCATCGGCACCACCGTGGTGATCACTGTCAAGCCCGAGGGGACCGGCGCCACCAAACCGCTGCACACGTTCTCCGGCCTGGTCAAAAAGGTGGTGTCCACAGCACCGGTGGCGGACTACCGCCAATGGTCTGCCGAGATCAAAAAGTCCGGGCCGAACGTCACCACTGCCCAGTCATAGCAACGCTTTAGGGGGATGCAATGTCCACAGAGGACGGCTACGCGACGGTAGAGGATCTGACCACCGATCGGGTCCAGGTCGCCGGTGAGGACTACGTGCTAGAGGAGACAGGGCACCGGGTCCGGATCCGGCCGCTGTCCCGGCGTGAGGTGCTGCAGGGGCAGCACCTCCGCGATACGGGGCTGGTGCAGATGGAAGCGCACATGATCCGGTGCGCGATGGTGATCCCGAAACTGCGTGACGTGGACGTGCTGGCGTGGATGGATGCCACCCCGGCCGGCGACCTGGAACCGTTGACCCGTCGGATCAATCAGATCAGCGCGCTTGATCGGGGGTCGGATACCGCGGCGTACGAACAGTTTCGACAGGGATCCGGGGACGGAGTTCGACCACTTCCTGGCGCAGAAGCTATCGATGACGGTAGCCGACCTGAGGGCCCGGCTGACTAACCTCGAGTGGACGCAATGGCTGGTGTACTACGGGCGGCAGGCGCAACGCGCCGAACTCGAACGGCTGATGGCTAAGGGGTGAGCGGTGCCGATCATCGACGCGGTGGAGATCGTAGGCCTGCGCGACTTCCGCCGGGCCCTACGCGACACCGGCGCGGCCGCACCGCGGGCGCTGCGCCTGGCCGGTAATGAGGCCGCCGATCTGGTGGTGACCGGGGCCCGCTCGAGGATGCCGTCCCGGTCGGGTAAGGCCAAGGCCTCGGTCAAGGCACGGTCGACACAGACCGCGGTGAAGATCACCAGCGGTGGGAACCGTGCACCGTACGTGCCATGGCTGGACTACGGCGGGTCGGTGGGTGTGAACGACACGGCCAAGCGCACGTTCATCGCGGACGGCCGGTACGTGTACCCGGCGTACCGGGCCGAAAAGTCCAAGTTCGAGGGGCTGCTCCGTGAGGCGCTGCAGCGCGTGGCCGACGATGCCGGGCTGGTGCTGGACTGATGGCCGGTAACGCTGTAACGCTCACGATCGCCGGCGACGCGTCGTCCCTGCAGTCCGCCACCCGGCAGGCGGACACGGCGCTGAACTCGACCGAACGCGAGATGGAACAGGTTGGGCAGGCTGCCCGGCAGATGAATCAGTCGATCGGATCGAGCGAGGACGCGTTCGCGTCGGCAGGCCGCAACGCCAATCGGATGGGTGAAAGCCTGGACCGTGCCTCGGGATCGAGTTCGATGCTCGCCGGCGGCATCGGGGACATCGGCGGCGCGCTCACTGAGGCGTTCGGGGAAGAGCACCCGATCGGCAAGCTGGGTGCGCAGATGGAATCGGCCGGGACGATGATCACCGGCGTTACCGGTGCGCTGGATCTGATGATTCTCGCGAACATGGCCGCGCAGGCTTCATGGGTGCGGACCGCGGCGTCGATGGCCGCCGCGCGGGTCACGATGATCGCCACCTCGGTGGCCACCGGTGTGGCGACCGCGGCGCAATGGTTGTGGAATGCGGCCATGACGGCCAACCCGATCGGGTTGATCATCGTGGCGATTGCTCTGCTGGTGGCCGGGATCGTATGGCTGGCAACGCAAACCGACTTCTTCGGCAAAGCGTGGGAAGTCATCTGGGGTGGGGTCAAGACCTACTTCGACTGGGTGGTGGGCAACTACAAAGCGGCCATCGGGATGATGGCCGCGGCCGGGTCGTGGCTGCTCGAACAGGTCAAGAAGATCCCGGCCGGGATAGCGGCGTACTTCTCGGGCCTGTTCTCGGTCATCACGTGGCCGTTCCGTACGGCATTCAATGCGGTCGCACGGATGTGGAACGCGACGATCGGACGGCTGTCCTGGACCGTTCCATCGTGGGTGCCGTTCATCGGGGGGAACACGATCAGCGCGCCGCGGCTGTCCACGTTCCACACCGGTGGCACCGTGCCCGGGCGGCCGGGTGACCCGGTGATGGCCATCTTGCAGGCTGGCGAGACGGTGGGGTCCAGGTCGGCGGCCGGCGCCGGCGGGGCCGAGATCGTGATCCGGTCGGACGGGTCCCGGGTGGCCGACGCGTTGGTGGATCTGCTCGCCGGCGCCATCCGTGGCAAGGGTGGCTTGGCCGCCGTGTTCCCTAGTGGCTGATCACTCCACCGGCGCAGAGCTCTTCTACTCTGCAGACTGGCAGGACGCGCCGGTGCTGCAGCGTGACGGCATCGCGGTGCACCGGGGTGCGCAGTCCGAGGGGTCCGAGGCTCCGCCGTCCACCGCGTCCCTGACGCTGCAGGATCCTGACCTGGCGTACAACCCGGCCGCGCCGGCGTCCACCCTGTACGGCCTCATAGGGTTGAACACGCCGCTACGTATCAGCGCGGACGGGTCCGTGCGGTCGACCACCGAGGTGGCGTCATGGGATCCCGAACGGCCGGTCAAGGGAACCCCGGTGTCCAAGTTGACCGGTGGCGGCATCCTGCGACGACTGCAGCAGGGTAAGACGCCGCTACGGGAACCGTTGTACCGGGCGATCATCGACTCGGGCACGACGGCGTTCTGGCCGGCGAACGACGGCACCGCGGCGCAGTCCATCGCGTCGGGGTTGCCCGGCGGGCCGCCGATGACGTTCGGCGGCCCGATGCGCCTGGCCGCCGTGCCGGGCCCGGCCGGGACGGTGGGAGCGTTCCCAAATCTGGTGGCCGAGGCGTACGAAACGGCGTCTGGCGACAACGTGGGTACCTACGCGGGGTGGGCAGAGTTCGAGGTGCCCGCTCTGCAGGCGACCGGGTGGGCGGTCGAATGCGTGTTCCTGATTGAGCCGATCGACCCGAACGTCCTGTCCTCGGTGGCCGATGTGGTGACCTGGCAGGCCACCGGGACCGCGTGGACGATCATGCGGATATCGCTGGCGTACAGCGCATCCACCGGCCTGGTGGACATCTTTTTCGGCGCGTCCGGACCGGGCGCATTCACGGTGTCCTGCGTGTCGCTCGCACCCGGCTGGCACCATGCCCGGTTCCTGGTAACGGACTCGGGCGCGGACGTGCAGATACAGGGATTCATCGACGGCGTGGTGGAAGACACCCATATCGAAACCGGCATCACGCTGGGGGTGCCCACGTCGGGCCGCTACGGCAACCCGGCGCCCGGTGAGTTCGACGTGCTGAACACTCGGACCGCGGCCATCGGATACCTGGCGTTCACCGACTTTGACCTGTCACCGGACAACGCGCCGGCGGCCACCGGGCACGCCGGCGAACTGGCCGGGCAACGGTTCGAGCGCCTCGGTGCCGAAGAGGGCATCGTGGCCGCGTGCGTCGGGGATCCGCTGGACACGCAGCCGATGGGGCCGCAACCGGTGGCCACGTTCGTGGATCTCCTCCGGGAGTGTGTACGCACCGACGCCGGCCTGATGTACGAATCGCGGACCGCTCTGTGGGTGGTGATGCGACCCGGCCGGGACCTGTACAACCAGGATCCGGCGCTCGAGCTCGAGTTCGAGGGGCACGTGGCGCCACCGCTGCGTCCCAACCTGGGGGACCGGTACCGGGCTAACGATGTGACGGCCAAGCGCGCCAACGGTGGGCAGGCACGCGCGCAGAAACTGACCGGACCGGGCAACGTGGCCGACCCGGTGGACGACCCGCAAGGCGTCGGCCGGTACGACGTGCAGCTGGACGTGAACCCTGCCGAGGATTCCACCCTGCTGTCGATGGCGTCCTGGCACATGGCAAAGGGCACCGTGGAAGAGCCGAGGTGGCCGGCCATGGTGGTGCACCTGGACCGGGCCCCGGGGCTGATATCCGATGTGAACGCGCTCGAGATCGGGGACCGGATCACCCTGTCCGGCCTCCTGGCGGCGTGGGGGCTCGAGGACGTGGCGTCCCTGCTGGTGATCGGGATCGGTGAGGCGCTGCCACCGCTGCGCCGGGCCGTAACGCTTGTTACGGTTCCGGCGTCGCCGTATGAGATTGGGATCGTGGGGGCCAATAACGGGTCCACCGACGTGCGCGGCGCGGCCATCGACACCGACCTGTCCAGCCTGGCGTCCGGCATCACCACCACCGGGACGGCGTTGTCGGTGGCGTCCACCGGCGGGGTGCTGTGGACCACCGACTCTGACGATTGGAACGTCGCGCAGAACGGTGGCAGCCTGTACATCGTGGTGGGCGGTGAGCGGATGCGCATCACGAACATCACCGGCG
>Ga0193738_1001048_pt1 | contig 11658 bp, 7 predicted proteins | sample L2a1metaG_FD_144927 | JGI IMG/M metagenome (GOLD analysis project Ga0193738, IMG submission 144927) | Soil microbial communities from a riparian zone of the East river system, Colorado, United States - L2a1 | ecosystem: Environmental > Terrestrial > Soil > Riparian zone | place: USA: East River...
CGCGGAGGACGTTGGAGAGATCGCCGTCATCCAGGACACCGGCGACCTGATCGTTCCGGCCAACCCCTATGACGTCCGCAGCACGGGCCTGCGCTTCACCCGCAACGGCAACAGCTACACGCTCTCGCGGGTAGACGGGAACTTCCGGTCCGCGCTCGGCAACCGCGTCACGTTGACCGATGACGATTCGGCGAACGTGAACATTCCGTTCTCATTTCCCTTCTACGGGACCGGGCAGACGATCGCCTACGTCAACTCCGACGGCAACATCACGTTCGGCGAAGCGGACAGTGCCAGCACCGAGCGGAACGTCGCGCGCCTGGTGACAGGTCCGCCCCGCGTCGCCCCGTTCTTCGCCGATCTCGATCCGACCACCGGCGTCGGCAAGATTTTCGTCAACGCCGCGTCCGACGGTTACACCGTCACCTGGTGCAGCGTCCGCGGGTTCGACTCGACCCGGACGGTCACCGCCCAGGCGACGTTCTTTCCCGACGGCAGCGTCGAGCTGAAATACAGCGACGCCATCAACATCGGCGACGCGGTGGTGGGGATTTCGCCCGGCCGCACGGCCGACCTGTCGCTCGTCGATCTGACGACCAGCACCGCGTCCAGCGCCGGCGCGATCGCCGAGCGCTTCGCCCAGGCCAACACGATCGACACGTTCGCGGTGGCGAAGAAGTTCTACGCGACGCACCCGGACAACTACGACCAGATCCTGCTGTGGACGGATCAGCCGCTGATCCAGGACGCGTTCGCCTACGAGTTGACCGTCGCCAACGAGGTACGCGGCATCGGCCAGGACATCTACGACCTGTCGCGCTCGCTCGGCAGCGCCGGCCGCCTGCGCTCGCTCGTCGTGATGGACTGGATCGGCAAGTATCCCGAAGACCCGGCGGCGAAGTTCCTGGGGGAGAACAACACCTTGAGCGTGCTCGGGCAGGAAGTCGGACACCGCTGGGGCGCCTACCTGCAGTTTCGCGATCGCACGGGTGTCCGCTCCGACGCGCTGCTCGGGCGCGACCTGGCTCACTGGAGTTTCTTCCTCGACTCCGACGCATCGGTACTGGAAGGGAACGACATCGAGGATCTGGGTGGCGGGCAGTTCCGGACCGCCGAGGCGGTCAAGCGCTTCAGCCGTCTCGATCAGTACGCGATGGGGCTGGTGGGGCCGTCCGGTGTGCCGACGTTCTTTTACGTAGAGTCGCCGGCGGGGACCACGAGGACCAACGAGTCGTCTCCGTCGGTGGGCGTGTCGTTCACCGGAACGCGGCGCGACGTGCTGATCGAAGACGTGATCGCCGTGATGGGGCAGCGTCTCCCCACGGTCGCCGATTCCGCCAAGGTCCATCGCCAGGCCTTCATCTACGTTGCCTCGAACGGCCGTCCAGTCGACAGCGCGCAGGTGTCGAAGCTCGATCGCATCCGCCGCGAGTGGGAGACGTTCTTCCGCCAGGCGACCGAGAGCCGCATGACCGCCGATACCAGGCTGCGCTGAAGCCGCTGACCACGCGCTGCAGGAGGTCAGGAGTCACGACAGCCTGGATCCATACGAACCCGATCCGCGACCTCCGCGGCCGAGACACCTAGCGGACTCTGATCCGCCGCGCCTTGTCGGGTTCTCCGAACATCGTCCAGAGCTGTGCCGCAACGACCTTCGCTTCCGGCGTCGGCGAGATGCGGAGCATCTCCTCGATCGCGCGCTCGGATTCGGCGTTGCGTCCCATCGCACGGTAGAGCATGGCGAGCCCAGCCCGAGCTCGGGTGTTGTGCGGGAACAGCCGGACTTCATCCAGAAGGTACGGCTCGGCCTCCCGGTAGCGTTCCAGCCGGGCGAGTGAATCCCCGATGTAGTAGTTGAGATCGTTCATCTGGACCGTGCGTCCGCGCAGCGCCTCGCGCGCGCGCAGCAGCGGACCGAGCGCCTCGGCGTGGCGGTTCTCGTTGTAGAGGAGCAGCCCCTCGACGTAGTGCGGCATCGGCAGCGTGTTATCGGCCTGCTGCGCCAGCGCGGCCTCCCGGCGCGCGGTTTGCGGATCGCGACGCGCGAGCGCAATCTTGGCCAGGACCTCGTGCGCTCCCGCGGGCGCGACGCTGATCGCGAGCTCGGCGTGTTGCTGCGCTTCGTCGAGCTTGCCGGTCCGAAGCAGCGCGCCGGCGACACCGATCAGGCTGCCGGGCTCCTTCGGTTTGCGCTTGATGACCTCTTTGTAGGCGGCGATCGCGTCCGGCATGTGGCCGCGCCGGACCTGCACCTCCGCAAGCTGCAGCCACACGTCGATCATCTCGGGATCCTCGGCGAGGACCTCGCGGTAGACCGCGACGGCCTCGTCGAACTTCAGCGCGCCGGCGAGATCCGCGGCCCGCCGGAAGCGCTCCAGGACCTTCACCTTGTCTTTCGGGTCCGGAAGCTGATCCCCCGGCAGCGACAGCGACGCGGTGCCGCCGCCGCCGACGTAGCCGAGGGCCGCGAGGCGCTGCTTGTCCTCGTCGGAAACGGCCGCGGGCGCGACGATGCCGGCGTTCTGGATCAGTCCTTCGAGCGCGGTGCGCATCGCCTGGCGGACGTGCGGACGCTCGGCGGCCACCGACGTGCTTTCACGCGGATCGCGCTCGAGATCGAACAACTCGTCGCGCGGCGCGCGAATCAATCGATAGCGTGCGTCGGTCAGCGAGTAAAGCTCGCTCCAGCCGAAGTGGTAGCGCGAGTAGAGCGCCTCGGCGTAGATGCCCGCATCGGCGATCGCGCCGGTGCCGTCGATCACCGGCTTCAGCGATCGCCCACGCATCGACGCCGGCTTTTCGGCGCCGATCGCATCGAGAAGAGTCGGCACGAGATCGATCTGCTGCACGGGGTTGGCGATTCGCCGCGTGCCGTTGCGCCATCCCGCGGGCTTCACCATCAACGGGATGCGCGTCGTTTCCTGGTAGAGAAAGAGGCCGTGCTCCTGCTCCCCGTGGTCGCCGAGCCCTTCGCCGTGGTCCGACAGGATCACGATCGTGGCCTTGTCGAACACGTTCATCGCGCGAAGGCGATCGAGCATGCGCCCGACGATCTCGTCGCTGTAGGCGACCTCGCCGTCGTAGGGCTCGTAGCCGCGGAAGCGCTCGGGCGGCGAGTAGGACTTGTGCGGCTCGTAGATGTGGAAGAAGAGAAAGAACGGCTTCGTCGTATCGCGTTGCCCGAGCCACGTCTCGGCCACGGCCAGCGTCTGCTCGCCCGCTCGCTGGACCTGCCCGATCGAGAGCTCGCCCGAGGATGCCGGGAGCTCGCTATCGTAGGCGTCGAACCCCTGGCCGATGCCGGTGGCCGCGCGCATGACGTAGGCCGACACGAACCCGCCGGTGGGCCAGCCCCTGTCGTGCAACGCGCGGGGCAGCAGCCACTGGCCCTGCTTGACGGTAAAGCCGATGTTGTCGCGGACGCCGTGCTCGAATGGCAGGGCTCCAGACAGGATGCTCGCATGCGCGGGTAGGGTCTGGGGAGCGTGCGAGTAGGCACGATCGAACACCACGGCCTGCGACGCGAACGCGTCAAGGTTGGGGGTCCGGACCTTGGTATAGCCGTAGACAGGGAGGCGGTCGGCGCGGAGGGTGTCGATGGAGATGATGACGATCGGGCTGTCTGCCGCGCCGGGGGCCGGCGCCAGCCGACGGATGCCGAACCAGGCGGCGGCGGCGACGGCTGCTACGGCAACCAACACGAGGAGCCGGGGCATTGGCAAAAAGTATAATCCACGGCGTGAACTCACTGACTCTCCGCCGAACCGTAACTTCAGCTGTTCTCGTCACTTGTGTCGTCACGGCGCTCGCGGCGCAGGACGGCGTCGATCTCTCGAGGTTCGAAGCGATCCCGGCGCTCGTCGAGCAGGCGATCGCCGAGAAGAAGTTGCCGGGGGCCGTCGTGTTGATCGGCCGTGGCGACCGCGTCCTCTACGAGAAGGCGATCGGCCGTCGCGCGGTGGACCCGTCGCCCGAGGCGATGACCACGGACACGATCTTCGACGTGGCGTCGCTGACGAAAGTCGTGGCGACGACGACCAGCGTCATGAAGCTGATCGAGGATGGGAAGGTCCGTTTGTCCGACCGCGTTTCGGACTACGTGCCCGGATTCGAGCGCTACAACAAGACCGGGATCACCGTCCGCCACCTGATGGCCCACACGTCCGGCCTGCGGCCCGACGTCGATCTCGGCGATCCGTGGACCGGCTCCGAGAAGGCGATCGAGCTGGCGATGGAAGAGGTCCCCACTGCGCCGCCGGGGGAGCGCTTCGTCTACAGCGACATCAACTATTTCCTGCTCGGCGACATCGTCAGGCGCGTCAGCGGCCTGCCGCTCGATCAGTTCGCGAAGAAGAACATCTTCGATCCGCTCGGCATGAAGGACACGGGATTCCTGCCGCCGGCGTCCGCTCGCGGGCGAATCGCGCCGACGGAAAAGTGCACGCCGTATGGGTGGCCGTGCGAAGGTCCCGATATGCAGATGCTGCGCGGGACCGTTCACGATCCGACCGCGCGTCGCATGGGCGGCGTCGCGGGTCACGCGGGCCTCTTCAGCACTGCCGGCGATCTCGCGGTCTTCTGCCGGATGCTGCTGAACGGCGGTGCCTACAAAGGCGCGCGGATCCTTGCGCCGCTGACGGTGGCCAAGATGACCACGCCGGTGAGCGGGACCGGCGATCCGAACGTCCGCGGTCTCGGCTGGGACATGGACTCCAGTTTCTCGTCCAACCGCGGCGAGCTGCTGCCGCTCGGCTCATTCGGTCATACCGGTTTCACCGGCACCTCGATCTGGATCGATCCGGCGACGCGCGCGTTCGTCGTGTTCATGTCGAACCGGCTCCATCCGGACGGAAAGGGTGACGTCACGCCGCTCCGCGCGAGGGTGGCGACGATCGCGGCGTCCGCTCTCACGGATGCGCCGGCCGAAGCCGCGCGCGGGCGGCTCATGACCGGACGCGATTTTGGCGCCAGTGGCACGCCGCAGGCGCGGCCCAGGCCCGGTCCAGTCCAAAGCGGTCTCGACGTGCTCCGCGCCCAGGAGTTTGCGCCGTTCCAGGGCAAGCGGGTCGGCCTGGTGACCAACCACACCGGGCGCGCGCGCGACGGCGCGACCGCGATCGATCTGTTCTTCAACGCGAAGGACGTGAAGCTGGTCGCGCTCTTCAGTCCCGAACACGGCATTCGTGGCGTGCTCGACGCCACCGTCCCCGCCGAAGTGGACGCGAAGACGAAGCTGCCGATTCACTCCCTCTACGGTGACACGCGGCGCCCGACCGCGGCGATGCTCTCCGGGCTCGACGCGATCGTGATCGACCTGCAGGACATCGGCGCTCGCATCTACACCTATCCGACGACGATGGCGTTCGTGATGGAGGAAGCGGCAAAAGTGAAGCTGCCGGTGTTCGTGCTGGACCGGCCGAACCCGGTGAACGGCTGGCAGATCGAGGGCCCCTCGCTCGACAAGGAGCAGACCAGTTTCGTCGGCTACTTCAACCCGATGCCGATCCGCCACGGCCTGACGATGGGCGAGCTGGCGAAGCTGTTCAACGCCGAGAACAAGATCGGCGCCGACCTGACTGTGATCGCGATGAAGAACTGGAAGCGCGACATGTGGTTCGACGAGACGGCGTTGCCATGGATCAGCCCGTCGCCCAACATGCGCAACATGAACGAGGCCGCGCTCTACACAGGTCCCGGCGCGATCGAGTACACGAACATCTCCGTCGGTCGCGGCACCGACACCCCGTTCGAGCACATCGGCGCGCCGTGGATCGACGGCGTCCAGCTCGCCGACGCGCTCAACGCGCGCTCCATTCCCGGCGTTCGTTTCTATCCGGTCCGCTTCACGCCAGCGTCGAGCAAGTACGCGAACGAGGAATGCCAGGGGGTGTTCATCATCGTGACCGACCGGGTCGCGCTGCGACCGGCGCGACTGGGCATCGAGCTTGCCTCCGCGCTCCAGCGCCTGTACCCGACGAAGTACGAAATCGACCAGGCCGTGAAGCTGGTGGGATCGAAGGACGCGATCGCGCGCATCAAGGCCGGCGACGATCCGGCTGCCATCACGGCATCGTGGGGCGGCGCCGAGGCCCGCTGGCGCGTCCTGCGCGCAAAGTACCTGCTCTACTGAATCGAACCTGAGAACCTGAGAACCCGAGAACCCGAGGACCCGAGAACCGAGTTCAGCGCCGCCGCTTCTTGTCGTTGTACATCCGCTCGTCCGCCGTCTGGACCAGTTCCATGATGTCCTCGGCGTTGGCCGGCACCTCGACGCAGCCGACGCTCAGCGCGACGCCCGTCGGCAGGTCCGCCACAGGTGGCGACTTGTCGAACGCCTGCTGCAGTGCGAGCGCGCGGCGCTGCGCCTCCTCTTCGCCGCACGACATCAGGACGAGAAATTCGTCGCCGCCCCAGCGGAAGACATAATCCGCCTCGCGGATGTTCTTCAGCAGGAACGCGGCCACTTCGCGAAGGACCTGGTCGCCGACGTCGTGGCCGAGCGTATCGTTGATCGCCTTGAAGCGATCGATGTCGATGAACACGATCGACAGCGGTATCGAATAGCGGCGGTGCCGCTGCCGCTCGCGCCCGATCACCTCGTTGAAGAAGCGGCGGTTGCGCGTGCCGGTGAGCGCGTCGGTGACCACCATCTGCCTCAGGTCGTCCTGCGCCGTCGCCAGGCGGCGGTTCGTGTGCTGCAGCTCGTAGGTCATGTCCTCGAACGTCATGAGCTGCATGCCGAGAGCGGTGAGCAGGTAGATGACGAGGCGGATCAGCAGCGCGACGGAGGCCGTGTCACCGGTCGGCAGCCCGGGGAGCGTCGCGAACCAGGCGTTCAATATGGCGAGCGCGAGCAGCAGCACCCCGACGACCGAGGCGCCGAACAGTCGCCGTTGCCGCGCCAGCATCAGGTGTGCGATTCCCGCGGCCGCCATCGTCGCTGCGATGAGCACGTAGCCGGGTGCGAAGACGGCGAACGTGTCGAGCCCCGCCGGGGCAAGGGTGAACCAGATCGCGATCGGCAACAGCAACAGGCCATGTCCGCGTTTGATGGTCGGCCTCTGCCGATAGGCGTCCACCGCGACGACGAACAGCAGGCCGGCCACGATCCGCAGCAGCTGCGCGAAGCCGAAAAGCATCGCCGAGAGTTGCGGGGAGAACGTCGGGATGGTCACGACGGTGGCGGCCGACAACAGCACCCAGCCCCACATCCACCACAGGATGTACTGGCGCCGGCGATAGGCGTAGAGCAGGAGCAGCAGTCCCGCGATGACCGTCGTCTCGGTGCTGGCGAGCAGCCGCGGATTGATCGCGGTAGGTGAGGAGACGATCGACGGCGCGTCCTGCAGCGCGACCAGCACCGTCATATTGTACGGAACTACAGCCGGTACAACATCACGTAAACGATGACGCCCGTCACTGAGACGTAGAGCCACATCGGCATCGTCCAGCGCGCGATCCGGCGATGGGCGTCGTACCTCGCGCGCAGTCCGCGCGAAAGGGTAATCAGGACCATGGGAACGATCGCCACAGCGAGCACCGTGTGTGTGAGCAGGATGGTGAAGTAAACGACGCGGATCGGTCCCTGCCTGGTGAACTTCACCGACCCGACCTGGAAGTGATAGATGAGATAAGAGGTCAGGAAGACGACCGAGGTCGCGCACGCCGCCAGCATGACGTTGCGGTGGGCGAGCATGCGGCCGCGCTTGATCAGAATCCAGGCTGCCACCAGCAGCGTCGCGCAGGTCGCGTTGAGCGTCGCGTTGAGCGCGGGAAGATCCGTGACCGTCACGTTAGATCTTGTTCGCGATCATCAGGATCCACAGCAGCGGCAGGTAGAGGATCGATCCGAAGAAGAGCCGGCGCGCATCGCTCACGGCGCGTGTCCGCGCGAACCTGAAAGCCAGGTAGAGAAAGGCGAGACCGAGCAGGAGCGCGCCAGCGAAATAGATCACGCCGGTCATCCGCATCAGGGTCGGCGCCAGGCTGAGCGGGACCAGGGCCGCCGCGTAGACCACTGACTGCCGGCCGGTGCTGCGCCCGTCGGGCTCGAGCACCGGCAGCATCGGGTAGCCCGCCCGCGCGTAGTCGTCGCGGTACATCCACGCGATCGCCAGGAAATGCGGAAGCTGCCACAGGAACATGATGCCGAAGAGCGTCCAGGCCTGGACCGGGAGCGAGCCCTCGACTGCCGCCCAGCCGATGATTGGCGGCAGTGCCCCCGGAATGGCGCCGATGACGGTGCCGAGCGACGTCCTCCGCTTCAGCGGGGTGTAGACGACGACGTAGCTGAGGAGCGTCGCGAGCGCAACGGCGCCGGCGATCATGTTCGACGCGGTCACGATCAGCAGCAGCCCGGCGATCGTGATGGCGCTGCCAAACAGCACGCCCTCCATCGGCTGCAGCCGCTGATCGGGAAGCGGGCGCGTCCGCGTCCGCTTCATCATCGCGTCCAGGTCGCGTTCGAACACCTGGTTGAACGCCGAGGCGCCCCCGGCGACCAGTCCAGTCCCGAGGAGCAAACCCGCGACGCGCAGCAGCCCGAGCGGCTCGCCGGGCGCCATCGCGTAGCCGACGAGCGTCGAGGCCACGACGAGCAGGTTGAGGCGCGGCTTCGCCAGCGCCACGAAATCACGGCCGCGCGCGAAGCTCTGCGACACAGCCACGGCGTCCGACCTCACGGTCGCGCCCCATGCCGGTGCCCGGAGCCTTGCGGCAGATCCCATCCACTCACGGCTGGCGTCCGGATCGGCTGCACGAGCCGCTCGAACCCGATGCGATGGCAGCGAAGCGTCAGCATCAGCGAGGTGCCCAGCACCAGCGCGCCGTTGACGACGTGAGCGGTGTTGATCGCGGGGTTTTTGCCCGACCAGATGACGAACGCGCCGAGCGTGACCTGCATCGCGACCAGAAACAGCAGCGCGAACGCCGGACGCGTCAGCTCCATCCGGCGCGGGTGATGGTAGAAGATGTGCCCGGCCGTCGCCAGGATCCCCAGCGACACGACGACCGCGCCGATCCGGTGGGCGAAGTGGATGGCGATCCGCGCGTTCCAGTCAGGCGGAAGCACGTGACCGAACGCCAGCGGGAAATCCGGAATCGCCAGCCCCGCATCGTTGTGCCGCATCGTCGCGCCGACGATGATCTGGACGTAGATGAGGACCGTGGTGACGGTCGCGACGCGACGCAGCATCTGATCGTCAACCGGGTCCACCGTGTTGCGCCACGTTGACGAAGTAACCGTCGCCATCGTGACGGTCAGGCAGAAGAAGAGCTGCGCCAGGCTCGCGTGGCCGATCGAGATCGCGGGTGGGAGGAAGAACATCACCGTCAGCCCGCCGAGCAGCCCCTGCAGGATCACCGCGCCGAGTGCCGTGAACCCGAGCCGCCGGACCCAGCGGCGCGGCTCGATCTTCCACGTCCAGATCGCCAGGATGATCGTCAGAAACCCGACCGTGCTCGCGATCAGCCGATGCGAATGCTCGTACCGGATGCCCCCGACCCACTTGCTCATCGGGAACGTGAACATGTTCCACCCGTACGTCGTCGGCCAGTCCGGGACGGAGAGTCCCGAACCGGTGCTCGTCACCAGTCCGCCCGCCGCGATCAGCAGCACGGTGCAAAGCACGACAAATTGCGCGTACCGGTGGTGCACTACTGAACCTTAAAGGTAAAGGTGATCTCTTTACTGTCCTTCTCCCCGAGCGTCACGCTCTGGGTCTGGCGCCCGAGCTTCTCGTGCCACGCTTCGATCGTGTAGGTGCCGGGCGGTACGGTCTTGAGCTCGAACGTCCCGGCCTTGTCGGTGACGGCGAAGTAGGGGTGGCTGACGACACCGATGTAGGCGTTCATCCAGCTGTGCACGTCGCATTTGAAGGGAATCATGACTTCCGGCGCCGTGAATGACACGGTGTTCTTGATGCCGGCGATCACCTGTCCGAAGTTGAACTCGCGATTGGTCTCCGGCATGCCGTGCACGTTGTGCAGCGTCGAGTCGCTGTTGCTGATCTCGAGGGGCTGCGTCACGCGGACGCCGACTACGTGCGGCACGTAATGGCAGCTCTTCTGATCCAGCTTCACCGGCTCGGTCGGCGTGTCGAAGATGTACTTGTTGCCGAGGCCGTCCTTGATGTGGACGAACACGTTCTCCAGCGCGCCGTTGTCGACCAGGTACGATTCCCCGCGCACTTCGGCGTTGCCGCACGCCGGGTCCGACGCCATCTTGATGATCGGGTTCTCCGGCGCTGTCCCCTCGAGGACAACCTTTCCCTTGAGCGTCGCCGCGGTTCCGGCGTCAACCTTCCTGGCGTCCGGCGCCGCGGCCGGCGACGAAGGTTCGGCGGACTTGCTCGAGTCCGTTCCGCTGCAGGCCGCGAGTCCCGCCAGCACCACAACACACGCTAAGACTCTATAAATGCGTGACATATAACCCTCTATTTTATTACACGTTCGCGCTGCCTAGCTGCCGGAGGCTTCCTTCAGTTTTCGCAGGATCCGGTCCTGGATCCAGTGACCGTCCCACCATTCCACCGGGTTCACCATCTGGCCGTTGACGAGCTGCGTGAAGTGGAGGTGGTCGCCCTGGGCCATGCCGGTCATGCCGCTTTTGCCGATTTCCTGTGCCTTCTCGACCATGTCGCCGACGTTCACGCCGATCGACGACAGGTGCGCGTAGAGCGATTGGACGCCCATGCCGTGGTCGATGATCACGGTGTTGCCGTAGATGCCGAGCGGACCGGCGTGGACGACCTTGCCGCGGTTGCCGGCCTGGATCGGCGAACGGACGACGCGCGCGAGATCGAAACCGAGATGCGTCTGCCGATCGACGTCCTTTCCGCCGTAGACGTAGGTGCGCTGGTCGGCGAACGCCGCTTCGACCGTCGCGTTACCGAAGGGCACGAAGGTGGCGCCGCCCCAGAGAATCTCCGGCGATGATTTCGCGGCGTAGCTGGCAATCTTCTCGGCGTTCTTTCGGCGCAGCTCGCCGTTGATGGCGACGAATTTCTCGATCGTCGATCCCTGCGGATTGATCTCGGTGCTGGTCTCGAGAATCGCGGGCACCACGCGCTCGATAAACGAGTCCTCGAGTTGAATGCGGCTCTTCTTGAACGGCTTCGGGAACGTCAGACGATCGAAGTCGGCGCGTGCCGAGTTGCCTGCCTCGTCACGCGCGTAGGCGTGCATCGGCGTGTTGACGTCCTGGTCGTAGCGCAGCGCGATGAAGGCGACCTTCACCGCGGGGTCGGCGATGCTGACCCCGTCCATCTTCGCGCCGCTCGCCGGGTAACCGGGATACGCGATGTCGCCCACCATGACGCCTGACTCGACGTCGGCCGGTGTCGCGCGGTAGACGACCATCTCGGATCCGCCGAGGTTGATGTAGTGCTTGGTTGACAGCACCGCGATCTGCGGCCGCTCGAGGCGCACCTGCACGTCGCGGGCTGCCGTCGTCGAGGTCTTGCGCAGCTTGTAGAGCACCGGCCGCGTGGCCGTGACGACAATGCGCGCGGGTCCGGACTTCAGGTCGGGAACATCGTTGCGTGTGAACGTCCGCGTGATGCGCAGCGTGTCGGGCCCGTCCGCCTTGGCCTGGCCGCCGGCCTGGGACATCGACGCAAGCGGCGTCTGCTTGCCGTTCTGCTCGAACGTCACCGTGTA
>Ga0193738_1001049_pt1 | contig 11644 bp, 12 predicted proteins | sample L2a1metaG_FD_144927 | JGI IMG/M metagenome (GOLD analysis project Ga0193738, IMG submission 144927) | Soil microbial communities from a riparian zone of the East river system, Colorado, United States - L2a1 | ecosystem: Environmental > Terrestrial > Soil > Riparian zone | place: USA: East River...
TGAGGCCTCCGGCAGTTACACAAATATTTACTTTACTGATAAACATACTATCTGTTCTGCAAAAACCATCCATGAGTATGAAGAGTTATTGTCTGATGCAGGTTTCGTTCGCATACATAAATCTTTTATGGTAAATCTTGTTCACGTAAAGGAATATATCCGTGGAGAAGGTGGCTCTGTTCTTCTTTCAAGCGGGAAAGAAGTAGAAGTGAGCCGTCGTAAAAAGGAGTTTTTCTTAGGCAAAATGAAAGAGTTCTATAAGTATTGATCTTTTTCTTCTCTCAATATTTTTTATTAAAAAATACTTTGGCTGTATTAAGTTTGCTTAATGGCAACTAATGATCAATATTTTGAGGCTAATAAGCATCTCTGGAATCAGCGAACTGCTGTACATAAAGATTCTGCATTTTATGATCTTGACGGATTTAAGAAAGGGGCAAATGTTCTTACTCCAATCGAATTGAATGAAATTGGTGATGTGTATGGAAGATTATTACTGCATTTGCAATGTCATTTTGGAATGGATACGTTGAGCTTTAGTCGTATGGGTGCAAAGTGCACAGGAATTGATCTAAGTGATGATGCTATACAACTCGCAAGAGAAATTAATGAGGAGCTTAAGCTTGATGCAAAATTTGTTTGCTGTAATGTGTATGATACCTCGCAGTATGTAAAAGAGCAATTCGATCTTGTATTTACTTCTTATGGAACAATTGGCTGGTTGCCCGATCTCAACCCATGGGCAAAGGTTATAGTTGAAAGACTAAAACCTGGTGGTTGTTTTTATATGGCCGAGTTTCATCCTGTAGTATGGATCTTTGATGACGATTTTACCCATGTTAAATATTATTACGATAACCGTGAACTTATCATTACAGAAAATGAAGGAACTTATACAGATCACAATGCCGATATCAAAGGCAAGGAGTACAGTTGGAACCACAGCATTAGTGAAGTACTGAATGCACTGGTCAATGCAGGGTTAAAGATTGAATTTTTTAATGAGCATATGTACTCGCCATATCCTTGTTTTAGGAATGTAGTGGAAACAGAAACTAGCAAGTGGCATATAAAGGGAATGGAAGGAAAGATTCCGATGGTGTATTCTTTGAAGGCAGTAAAAGTTGAATAGTGGACAAAACCCTGAAGAGTGCGACGCAAGGTAAGATGAGCAGAATTACTGCTGCCGGCATTAAATTAAAAACCATCCAAAAAAATGCCTTTCCCTATCTTCGCAACGTAATAAAAAACACTGCGGCACATGGTTCCAAAGTACAAGCGTATTCTTCTGAAACTTTCGGGTGAATCTTTGATGGGAAATAAGAATTTTGGATTTGATAATGACGTAATTGCGCAATATGCGGCCGACATAAAACTACTGACAGAAATAGGCGTGGAAGTGGCGATCGTAATTGGCGGCGGTAATATTTATCGTGGTATGAATGAGGCGGAAACCGGGATTGAAAGAGCTCATGGCGATTATATGGGAATGCTGGCCACGGTGATCAATGGAATGGCCTTGCAGGCGGGACTCGAAAAAGTGGGTGTATTTACTAGATTGCTCAGTGCTATTAAGATGGAACAGATCGCGGAACCTTATATTCGTCGCCGTGCCATCCGGCATTTGGAAAAAGGCCGGGTTGTGATCTTTGGAGCTGGAACCGGTAACCCTTATTTTACAACAGACACTGCGGGTTCGCTTCGGGCTATCGAGATCAATGCAAGTGTAATTTTAAAAGGAACGAGGGTTGATGGCATTTATACTGCTGACCCCGAGAAAGACCCCTCTGCAAAAAGATTTGATAAAATAACTTTTGCGGAATGTATAAGCAAAAACCTGCGGGTAATGGATATGACCGCTTTCACTCTTTGTATGGAAAACAATCTTCCAATCGTAGTATTTGATATGAACAGGCCAGGCAACCTTCGTCGGGTAGTAACTGGCGAAAAAGTTGGCACATTGGTCACGAGTTAATAACTCTTCTATTTTTTATTCAGTCTCTGTTGATTTTGTGAAAAACTTACCGGGTCGAAACTGACAGATTTTTATTAGTTTCCATTGTGATTTTATATATGTTAAGTATTAGTTTATCCACTTTTGAGATCGTCCTTCTTTTTGGCAGCGCCATTGTTGTCGGCTTTGTGATCAATTTTTTCTTCTCAAGCAGAAAAGGAATGAAGAAGGATATGCAGGAAACCAAGAAATCTTTAAGTAGTGGTATTGATGAATGGAAATTGAAATATATAAGCGAAGCAGAAAAAAAAGATAAAGAAAATACAGATCTTAGAAATCGGTTGCTTGATGCAACTGAAAATAAAAAGATCTATGAAATTGAGATCGAAGAGCTCAAAAGCCAGATAAAGAAATTGAATCTTGATGTTCAGCAAACAAGATCAGAGAAGCCTTTACCGCAAACGAGACCTGATTATTACGAGCAGCTTCGCCAGGCGCAGCAAAGCCTGATGGATCATAATGCCAAAATAAGCCAACTACTGGAGCAAGTGGATGTAATTAAGGAAACAGAAGAAAAAAGCCAGGAGATATTACGCAGCAATGAAGAGTTGAGCATGCAGATCAAAGACATGAAGTATATGCTGGAGGAAAAGGAAGATGAGATCAATCATATAAAGGAAAAAGAGCACCTGACAAGCGAAATGAATGCAATGCTGGATAGTGCTTATAGTGAGTTTAATACCCTGCAAGGCAAGATCCATAAATTAGAGGCGCAGCTCTCTTCAACAAAAATGGTGAATATAGAATATGAAGATCTGAAAGAAGCTTATTATAAAGTTATCCGTGATTTGGATGAATCAAAAAATAAGGTCAATCATTATTTGTATGAAAACCAGGTACTGCAGATCGAGCTTGCAAAAGTGGAAGATAAATTAACTGAGTCCAACCAGCAGCGTCAACAATTGCAAAAGAAGGTTGCTTACCTGGAAGAACTTAACCATGATCTTCAACAAATGACAGATGCAAATAAAAAACTGGAAGGCCAGATAAAAAGATTAGGCGAATTGGAAAGTAAACTAAATATTGTGTCTGAGGAGAGAGACAGGTTAAGAGAAAAACAAGGAACGGGGTAACAACTGATCAAAATTATAGAGTAAAAAGCTCCGGTCGGAGCTTTTTTTATTGATGCAGGTTTACCTTTACCAAGAATTAAATTTTATGCATAACAGTATTGCAGGTATAAGAAGAGATTATTCTCACAAAAGCTTATCAGAAAGCGATGTAGATGCAAATGCGATCAAACAATTTGAAAAATGGTGGCATGAAGCCGTGAATTCAAAGATCGACGAAGTGAATGCAATGACACTGGCAACTGCCTCCATTGATGCATTGCCTTCAGCAAGAATTGTTTTATTGAAAGAGGTTAATGAAAAGGGATTTGTTTTTTTTACCAACTATGAAAGTTATAAAGCTCAACAACTTGCTGAAAATCCAAAAGCCTGTCTCGTTTTCTTTTGGAAAGAATTGGAAAGACAAGTGAGAATAACAGGATTAATTGAAAAGATAAGTGATAAGCAAAGTGATGAATATTTTCAATCACGTCCTGAATCAAGCCGAATTGGTGCATGGGCATCGCCTCAAAGCCGGGTGATCGAAGACCGGGGTTGGCTTGATGAAAAGTTTAATGAGCTCGTGAATAAAATGGAAGGAACATCTATTCCCCGTCCGCCTCATTGGGGAGGTTATATTGTAAAACCCGTGGTAATTGAATTTTGGCAGGGAAGACCCAGCCGCCTGCATGATCGCATCCAATATTCTCTGAATGAAAATGGAGAATGGAAAATAGAAAGGCTGGCGCCTTAGTGAAGTATTAAGTAAATAAAGTATATAATGTAACAACTGGAAACACTATAATATTTTATATACTATTTATACTTTTCTTTTATTACTTTTTCTTCTTCTTCGCTGGTCTGCTTTTACCAAAACTTCCCTTTGTAATTTTTCCTTTTTTAGTTTTTTTATCGCCTCTTCCCATGATCTTGATTTTTAGTTTGTTTTTAAAATAAAAAATCTCTTGTGTTATGTAAAGTAACAAGAGATTTATCTAAAAGATGTTTTTATTTTTTCTTTTTCTTTTGCAATAAAGGTTTTAGGTCCTTCATTGAAGATTTTAATGTTGCTAAAAGTTCTTTTCCGCCTTTAAATCTTGCAACAACTTTTTCTTTAATGTTTATCTGAGCTTTTGTTTGCGGATTATGTCCTTTCCTTCCTTCCCTGTATGAAAGCAGGAAAGTACCAAAGCCAACAAGGGTAACCTTGCCGCCATTCTTTAAAGTTTTAGTAACAGCATTTGTAAAAGAATCAAGTGCTGCGTTTGCCTGTGTTTTCGTGATTCCTGCCTCTTCAGCAATTACATCAATTAAGTCGGCCTTATTCATTATAGTTGGTTTTTATGAGTGATAACGGCGGCAAATTTAGCCGCTTTTGATTGGCAGCAAAATTTTTTCTTTGTTTTTTCAGAACAAATAAATCCCGGGAAAATCACATGGGGAAAGGATTTGCCCTGATGCCTTATTTATAGTTGTTTGTGAAGTTATTGCACGATCTGCATCAGGCTTCGGAAAGCTACGAAGCGATCGCCCCATGCATCAAAATGTTTTTGTCGTACCGTAGTTGAATAATTTTCAATATAGCGGTTATAATCAGATTTGCTATCGGCAAAGTATTGCGTAGCATATGTTGGGCCTTCTTTTTCATCTATATCCAATAAGCGAAGCAATTTCGAATTGGTAAAGCAACCGGTTTTTATCATTTCAGGCATGTGTTCATTCAGCATCCATTGCACCCATGCATCATGAATTGACCAATCAACTTTTACGGTAACGTTATAGATAAACATGCTTGTTTTTTTAATTAGTTACATTATTAGTTTCAGCATCATCAATAATGATCTTTCTCAAACGCTGGTACATAAACGATACTGTAAGTAATAGAACACCCAACAAAATAAATGCCGCGATCTTACCGCCGGCTGGAATGTTGCGAATATCATACGTAAACAATTTTACCAGGGTAAGGGTAAAAAGACTTAATGAAATGATCCGCAATGAACGGAATTTATATCGCATACCTAACCACATCATGATAAATGAACAAATACTCCATAAAATGCTAAGCCCTGCTTTATAATATAGATTTTCCCACCAGGTCCATTCGTTACCCTTTTGATAATTCAACCATAGATTGACCTGGTAAATTTCAACACTAAGTAGTAAAACAAAACTGATGGCCGACATCCACGTAAAAGAATTAAGATAAAAACTCCAGTTTTTATCCTCCGCTTTCCTAAAATAAATAACAAGATCGATCAACAGCCAGCCTAGTAAAACAACGCTTATCCAATGAGCAATAAAAAGACTGCCATTATTCTTTTGAAGCAATGCTAAAGAGATCTCATGATTGTTATTAATATTAATTACATACAGCCCAATACAAAGAATTGTAAATAATAATTTAAATACCGGGAATACTACGGATCTTTTGAAGCTGAATAAAACAATGATAGCAAAAAGAAAAGTATAGAGTTGCAGGTAAACAATAAAAAGCGATTCAATATTGTTCCTTGTGCTGAATTGGTAATAAATTTCCAATGCACCGGATAAATAAAGAGTAATAATAAAAGCCCCTAATAAAAGATCTCTTATTGATTGGTTTCGCAGATTTCTCAAATAAAATGTATCTGCTTCCTTATACATCAGCTTATAATAAACGAATAATGAAGCTGCCACTGCAATTGTTGTACTAAATCCTTTATTGAGAAGTATCGGGATTAGCTGATGATCAGAAAAATAAACCCGCATCCAGGTGACACCAACACTTGCAAGCATGAGCACTGCGATGATCAGTGAAGCGGTCTTAAGTTGAACAGTTCTTGTTCTTTGAAAAAGCCAGAACAGAATTACAGATTCAGCTGCCCAGAATAAAGTGACATGATTCCCTTTGAATTGTACAGGAGCCGTTAAAGAAATAAAAGTGAGTGCTAATCCTGTAAGCAAGGATAAAAAATTTGGATCGATCGTTTTCTTTTGTTTAAATCCAAGTACCAGGCACAAGTTGAATATACCAAGCAAGGCTGTAAATAACCCGTTGTAATTACCATTGTTCCAGTAAGAAAGAATAAATATGGCAGCGAAATAAAAAAGAAAATTTATACTCAGTACAACTATAAAATCAAAAGCATTAAAAATTTTCTTTTGACGAATATTGTTTACAACATTCATTGTTACAAATTGCAGGTAAAATAAAGTTCCAAACAACATTGCATCTTTATACGGAACCGCTAGAGGGGAATCAAACCACATTTTTTTGATCAACCAACCGCCGTAAATAACTGTTGTAAAGTATAGGGCAATAATATTTATTGAAGGCCAGCGCGTAAACCAGGCCAATACCATCAATCCGGAATTCAAGATACACAGGTATATAAAGAGAGCAGTATAATTATCTTGCCCGGTGCTAACAAGGAAAGGAGTGATAAATCCACCGATCGTTGCTAAAATCGCTAATTCCTTCCGGTCGTAATAGAGAGACAAAAGCACTGCAAACGCAGTGATGATAACCATGATAATAAATCCCGCAGTTTGACTGATAAGATGATATTGATGAAATGCAAACGCTATGGTGAAATAAAAAACGGTAAGTCCACCACCCATCAATACAGAACTAAAAGAACGATAACTATTTCTTATTCGATGCGCAATACCGATCAATATGCCGCCGGCAACAAGACCAATGATAACACGACCAGCTTCTTTTATCCAATTTTGATCTATCGCATATTTTACAAAAAATGAAATACCTAATACTAATACTGTAATGCCTATTTTACTTAAAAGATTTTCTCCAATAAATTTTTCAAGATCGGTTTCCTGTTTTGAAGAAGAAGCAAAAAAGGGCTTAGGCGGTTCTTTTTTCTCAACAATGACCCCTTCTCGTATCTCAATAACAGGCTGTTTTTTTATTTCAGATGTAAAGACTGGCTTTTCTTCATTTGGAGTTACTACTACCGGTGGGGGTACAAATGTTTTATGTACAGGCTTTTCGTCAACAGTTATGTTTTTTGTTTCAACGGGTTGCTTTAAGGTTCTGACTTCTTTAGTAAGCGCTGCAATATCATCACTTAAATATTTAATACGATCGTATAATGATTCCGTGAGTTTTTGTTGCTCAGACGTTCGGTTTAAAATAATAACAAGAATAATAAAAGCAATTAGCGGAATGAGAATAAGCAGAATGATCAATCCTGTCATCAGAGGTGGTTTGGTGAATAATAGCTGCTAAAACTAACCAATAGAAATTTCAAATGCAGCTTATATTTCGATATCTAAATATACCGGACAATGGTCAGAATGTTTGACATCAGGAAAAATTTCCGCATCCTTTAACTTCTTTTTTAGCGGATCTGTAACATTTATATAATCAATTCTCCATCCTTTATTTTGTAAACGAACAGTAGGAAAACGCTGGCTCCACCAGCTATATCTATGAGGCTCAGTGTGAAATTCACGAAATGTATCTGCCCAGCCATTTTCAAAAAATTTATCCATCCATTTTCTTTCTTCCGGTAAAAATCCTGATGAGTTTTTATTGCCTTTTGGATCATGAATGTCAATTTCCTTGTGAGCAATATTATAATCACCACAGAGTATCAGCTTTGGATGTTTCTTTTTTAAATTATTGATCCAGGTAAAGAATTCATCAAGCCAATGATATTTGAATGTTTGTCTTATATCACCACTTGTGCCTGATGGAAAATAAGCGTTAATAAGTCTTACATCTTTAAAATCAAGTTGAATAATTCTTCCTTCATCATCACTGACTTTATGCCCGTTGCCTATTTCTATTTTGTCAGGAATTATTTTAGAAAATACTGCCACACCACTATATCCTTTTTTTTGCGCACTGAACCAATAATCATGATAACCAAGGTCATTAAATAACATATGATCTACATTTTCTTTCAATGCTTTTGTTTCCTGTACACAGATCACATCCGCGGGATTTGTTTTTAACCAGTCAAGAAAACCTTTTTTGATCGCAGCTCTTATTCCATTTACATTGTAAGAGATAATTCGCATTCTAAAAAATTAAGACGACAAGTTAAATGAATTGAATAAATAAGTATTGCAGGATTATTCTATTTTTATAACAAAGAAGGAATTAAAAATGAAACCCGAAGAACACCTTATCCCGCCAAAATCGCATGTTTATCTTGATGGTCCAAAAAGCCGGGGTTTTGAATTATCCTTTGCCTTCAGAGTTTTCTGGCAATTTATTCGCGGCTTTCGCAATTTACATTTTATTGGCCCATGTATCACGGTGTTTGGATCGGCAAGATTTAAGGAGGATCATAAATTTTACATTGCTGCAAGAGAATTTGGTAAAAGAATTTCCGGGTTGGGATTCGTTACGATGACAGGTGGGGGACCGGGTATAATGGAAGCAGCCAACCGCGGTGCTTTTGAAAATGGAGGTATTTCAGTTGGGTGTAATATTCAATTACCATTTGAACAAATGCCCAATCCCTATATGAATCGATCGATCACATTTGAACATTTTTTTGTTCGAAAAGTTTTGCTTGTAAAATATTCTTATGCTTTCGTTATTTTACCCGGTGGCTTCGGAACAATGGATGAATTTTTTGAAACGCTTACGTTGATACAAACAAAAACGATCACTCAATTTCCAATCGTATTATTTGGAAAGGAGTATTACAAGGAACTTTGGGATGTACTCGAACATATGGCCAATAATGGATCAATAGCAAAAGAAGACCTTTCGCTGGTATTGCTTACGGATGATATTGATGAGGCCATGTCACATATCCGTACTTATATCAGCACGAACTATAAAGTAAAGCCACGAAAACGTTCCCCATGGTTAATGGAAAGACGTTGATCTTTATATTTGATAAAATTTTAAAAGAAATAAAATCAGCATGAAAATTAATACTGTCATTTTTGATCTTGGCGGAGTGCTTATTGACTGGAATCCCCGCTACGTCTACCGTACTATTTTTAAAACGGAAGAAGAGATCGATTGGTTTTTTGAAAATGTTGCTACCCATGATTGGAATGAGAACCAGGATGCAGGATACCCGATAGCAAAAGCTACCGAGGAATTAGTAGCAAAACATCCTGAATGGCAGAATGAAATAAAAGCTTATTATGGCAGGTGGACAGAGATGCTTGGTGGGCCGATCCATGGCACAGTTGAATTGTTCAGGCAATTAAAAGAAGACCCGGATCTAAAACTTTATGCACTTACCAATTGGAGCTCAGAAACGTTTCATATTGCTTTAGATCGCTATGATTTTCTTCACTGGTTTGATGGCAGAGTGGTAAGTGGCGAAGAAAAAACAAGAAAACCTTTTCATGATTTTTACAATAAACTGCTTGATCGTTACAATGTAAAACCTTCACAAGCGGTATTCATAGATGATAATTTAAGAAACATAAAAGCAGCTGAAGAATTGGGAATAAATGGAATTCACTTCCACAATCCGCTACAATTAAAAAATGAATTAACAGATCTTGGACTGTTTGTTATGAAAGGCTAGATTTTTTGAAATAATGATCAACGAAATGAAATCAACTCCACTTCGAAGATCAATGTGCTGTTTGGCCCTATCTCACGACTGATACTTCTATTGCCGTAAGCCAAATGGGGTGGAATATATAATTTCCATTTGCTACCAACAGGCATTAATTGCAATGCTTCTGTCCAGCCTTTAATTACCGCATTTAAGGGAAAACTTGCTGGCTGTCCACGACGAACAGAGCTATCAAATACTTCACCCTTGATTGTTGTACCATGGTAGTGACATGTTACAGTATTGTGTGCTAATGGTTTTTCACCATCACCCTGGGTTATAATTTCATATTGTAAACCGCTTGGCAGTGTTACAACTGATTCCCTTTTTCCATTTTCTGCAAGAAAAACTTCACCCGCTTCCATATTATTTTTTTCTTTTTGTTGTAGAAATGATTTTAGCTTATCTGATAAAGACATAAATGTATTTTAGATCATACCTTATTGTTTGTTCACAAAGAGTCCTTAAAACCCGGCCTTAATATAGCTCCATCCTTCCTTCTGGCGCATTGATAGTTCAAGCATTGCTACAGGTATAATTTTTGCAAACGGCACCAGTTGGCTCTTTTCAACTTTAAGTCTGCGCATAGTGTTTGCACATGCGACAAAACTTATATTAGGAGATTTTTGTAACTCTTCCATTTCTTTTGATACATTGGTTTTGTCACTAACCAGCATCATTAAACCCGGGCCATAACAAACAACTTCCATAGAAGTGTTAGGATCCTCTTTTAGAACATTTTTTATTTGTAAAACCATGACCCGAAAATCTGCGGTATCAGCTTTTACAAAATCGAACACAATTTTTTGTGGATTATTCTGTGCCGAAGTTGTAAAGTAAAATAGCGCTGTGACTAACAGGAGTGAAAATTGTTTTCTCATGATTTGTATTTTAATATTGAAGGTAGAGATATTTAAACTGAAATAACTATTCTAAGACGGGTCTCAACCATCTCGTTGCTTCATCAATGCTCATTCCCTTTCTCTTTGCATAATCTTTCAATTGATCCTGCATGATCTTCCCTACGCCAAAATAGTGACTTTGCGGATGAGCAATATACCAACCACAAACAGAAGCCGGCGGATTCATGGCGAGACTTTCGGTTAATTCAATACCAATATTTTCCTGCGCATTCAACAATTCAAAAAGTTTTAGTTTTTCTGTATGATCAGGACAGGCAGGATAACCAGGAGCGGGGCGGATACCTTTATAATCTTCTTTGATCAGCTCAACATTACTTAAATTTTCATCTTTGGCATATCCCCAATATTCTCTTCTTGTTTTTTCATGCAAACATTCTGCAAATGCTTCCACCAAACGATCGCCAAGAATTTGTACCATGATCTTGTTATACTCATCATGTTCATCTGCAAATTTTTTAACCCATTTGCTGGCACCAAACACACTTACTGCAAATGCACCCATAAAATCATTACCGAGCTCAGCTGGGCAAATAAAATCACTTAATGAAAAACTTGGTTGACCAACCGCCTTTTTCAATTGCTGACGAAGCGATTCCAGTTTTACTTCACCTTTTTCTGTTTGAAGTGTAACAGTGTCTGCATTATTACTTGTTGCCGGCCAAAACCCAATTACGCCATTTGCAGTAAACCATTTTTCATCAATGACTTTCTTTAAAAGCTTTTGTGCGTCATCATAAATTCTTTTTGCTTCGGCACCGAAAATTTTGTCGGACAAAACTTCAGGAAAACGTCCCGGCATTTCCCAGGCGATAAAGAACGGACCCCAATCAATATATTTTGCAATAGTTCCAAGATCAAATTCTTTGAAAACTTTTATCCCCTCAGTCGCAGGTTTTACAGGTTTATAGTTTTTCCAGTCAAAATATTCTTTTGTGATCACAGCTTCAGAATAGGGAATAAGAGATTTTGTTTTGTTCTTATTTAAAAACTGTTCACGAAGTTTCTCATATTCCTTTTTTGTTTCAGCAAGGAAAGGTTGCTTCTGTTCGTTACTTAACAAAGAACTTACTGCAGTTACGCTTCGGCTTGCATCTAATACATGTAATACGCCATTAT
>Ga0193738_1001050_pt1 | contig 11629 bp, 13 predicted proteins | sample L2a1metaG_FD_144927 | JGI IMG/M metagenome (GOLD analysis project Ga0193738, IMG submission 144927) | Soil microbial communities from a riparian zone of the East river system, Colorado, United States - L2a1 | ecosystem: Environmental > Terrestrial > Soil > Riparian zone | place: USA: East River...
GCCTCGGTCGACGGCGCGAACGACCCGCAGGAGCGGGCACTGCGTCGCATCGGGCTGCCGGTCGCGAAGTACTGGGTCTGCAAGCGGACGCCCGCCCTGGTCGCGGAGGCGCTCGAGTGCCTCGGCGGCAACGGCTACGTCGAGGAGAGCGGGATGCCGCGCCTCTACCGGGAGGCGCCGCTCAACTCGATCTGGGAGGGCGCGGGCAACATCCAGGCGCTCGACCTCATGCGCGTCCTCGCCCGCGAGCCCGACGCCGTGGCGGCGTGGCACACCGAGGTCGAAGCCGCCAAGGGCGCCGACCGGCGGCTGGACGCCTGCCTGGACAACACCGACGCCGTGTTGCGCGACGTGGCGCGTGATCCCGCCGGTTCGACCCACCTGGCCCGGCGGCTGGCGATCCGGATGGCGCTGCTTCTGCAGGGGTCACTGCTCGCCCGGTTCGCACCGGCCTCGGTGGCCGACCTCTTCTGCGCGACCCGGCTGGACCGGACGGAGGGGACGTTCGGCGCCCTGCCGCCCGGTCAGGACGTCGCCGCGGTCATCGACCGCGCCACCCCGGAGCCGCCGTGATCTGCACGGCGTGCCGGGAGCAGCGCCACGACGAGTGCCCGGCCCTCACCAGAGGCCGCTCGTGGTGCGACTGCCAGCACCAGCCTGCGGACCGGCCCGTCGAGCCCGCGACCGGCTACGCCTCCCCGTGAGCCCTAATTCCCGTTGATGGCTCGATGTCAGCCGCCGGCGGCGTCGACCGAGCAGCCGGGGATCTCGGCCAGGTCGACGAGTTGCTCGCCGTCGACCTCGATCCTCAGTGCACCCTCGCACCCGGATGTCGAGAAGGTCCCGTCGAAGGTGGCGGTGGCCGACTGGCCGTCGACGGTCGTGCCGGAGCATTCCGCCGTGCCGGTCAGTGCCGTGCCGTCGCGGTCGAGGTCGGTCGAGCAGTCGGGGTCACCCTCGAGCTCGATCCCGGCGCGCTGGAGCTGGTCGCGCACGGCGTCGGTCAGCGCCGAGGCGGCGGCGTCGTTGGTGGCCTCGTCGATCCGGTCACCGATCTCGGAGCACCCGGTTATGACGACGACGGACACGGCGACGAGGAGAAGGAGTCTGCGCATCCGCCGGATCGTACGCCAGTGCACGGCGGACGTCGGATGATGAGACGCATGTCCGCATGGTGGACGATGCCTCACCTCAACGAGGCGCGGCCTGACACGATGCCCGCCATGACCGCTGCAACCCCGACGCTCCTCGTGGCCCGCCGCCACGTCGACTTCGGGCGCATGCGCAGCATGGTCTGTTGTCCGGCCTGATCGCGCCTACTGACCCCGTCAGCCCGGCGCGTGGTCGCGCCGGCCGGGTCGCCCCTCCCTCCCCGGACCAACGCCGTCGTCCGCGTGCCCTCACCCTGCGAGGACGTCGCACCCATGGCAACCACCCTCACACCCGCGCCGCGGCGGCGCGGCGAGGGCCAGTGGGCGCTGGGGCATCTCGAGCCGCTCAACCCCAACGAGCGGACGAAGAAGGACGACGACGGCCTGAACGTGCGGGCCCGGATCGAGAACATCTACAGCCGCCGCGGCTTCGCCAGCATCGATCCCGCGGACCTGCGCGGCCGGTTCCGCTGGTGGGGCCTGTACACACAGCGCCGTCCCGGCATCCCCGGCGGTCGCACGGCCGTCCTCGAGCCGCACGAGCTGGACGACGAGTACTTCATGATGCGCATCCGCGTCGACGGCGGCCAGCTCAGCACCGAACAGCTCCGCGTCGTCGCCGACGTCTCCACCTCGTACGCCCGAGACACCGCCGACGTCACCGACCGGCAGAACGTCCAGCTGCACTGGATCCGGGTCGAGGACGTCCCCGCGATCTGGCAGCGGCTCGAGTCGGTCGGACTCTCGACCACCGAGGCGTGCGGTGACGTCCCCCGGGTGGTGCTGGGCTCCCCCGTCGCCGGCATCGCGGCCGACGAGGTGCTCGATCCCACCTGGGCGATCGAGGAGATCCAGCGCCGCTACATCGGCTCGGCCGAGTTCTCCAACCTGCCGCGCAAGTTCAAGACCGCGATCAGTGGGCTGCCCGACGTCGTGCACGAGGTCAACGACGTCGCGTTCGTCGGCGTCGTGCACCCCCGGCACGGCGCCGGCCTCGACCTCTGGGTGGGCGGCGGCCTGTCGACCAACCCGAAGCTCGCCCAACGCCTGGGGGCGTGGGTCCCGCTGGAGCAGGTGCCGGAGGTCTGGGCCGGCGTCGTCGGGATCTTCCGCGACTACGGCTACCGGCGCTTGCGCACCCGGGCCCGACTGAAGTTCCTCGTCGACGACTGGGGCGTCGAGCGGTTCCGGGACGTGCTGGAGACCGAGTACCTGCAGCGCCACCTGGTCGACGGCCCCGCGCCTCCGGTCCCGGCGCAGCCCTACGACCATGTCGGCGTCCATCGGCAGAAGGACGGCCGGTTCTACGTCGGCGTCGCGCCGCTGGTGGGACGGGTCTCGGGGACGTTGCTCGGCAAGCTCGCCGACGCGATCGAGGCGCACGGCTCCACCAGGCTGCGCACGACACCACACCAGAAGCTGGTCATCCTCGACGTCGAGCCCGACCAGGTCGAGCCGCTGGTCGACACGCTGAACGGGTTGGGCCTGCCTGCGCGGCCGAGCGCGTTCCGGCGCCACACGATGGCCTGCACCGGACTGGAGTTCTGCAAGCTCGCGATCGTCGAGACCAAGGGCCTTGCCGCCGACACGGTAACCGAGCTGGAGACCCGGCTGGCAGACGTCGCCGACCGGCTCGATTCCCCCATCACCCTCAACGTCAACGGCTGCCCCAACTCCTGCGCCCGGATCCAGGTCGCCGACATCGGCCTCAAGGGCCAGATCGTCAGGGGCGAGGACGGCTTCCAGGTGCACCTGGGTGGCGGGCTCGGGCTCGACGCCGGCTTCGGGCGCAAGCTGCGCGGACTCAAGGTGACAGCCGCCGAACTTCCTGACTACGTCGAACGGATCGTGCGGCGGTACCTCGACGCGCGTGAGCCGGGCGAACGGTTCGCCCAGTGGGCGGTCCGGGCGGCAGAGGAGGCACTGCAGTGAGTGAGACCCGTGCCGTGGTCCAGTACTGCCCGTTCTGCGCCGAGGAGGATCTCCACCCGGTCGAGCAGCACGGCGGCTGGGAGTGCCGGTCGTGTCTGCGGGTCTTCGCCGTCAAGGTGCTGGGCCTCTCACCCCGGGTTGCCCAGCTCGCCGGTCCCGTCGATCCAGGGAGTCGCTCGTGACATACACCGTCACCGACAGCCTCGAGGCGCTCGCCGTCGACGCCGCACGCAACCTGGAGGACGCGAGCGCCGAGGAGATCGTCCGGTGGGCCGCGGACACCTTCGGCGACCGGTTCGCCGTCACGGCGTCGATGGCCGACGGCGTGCTGTCGCACCTGGCCGGCCAGGCGGTGCCGGGCGTCACCGTGCTGTTCCTCGATACCGGTTACCACTTCCCCGAGACGATCGGGATGCGTGACGCCGTCGCGGCCACTTACCCGGTGAATGTCGAGACCGTCACCCACCCGCTTCGGGTGATCGAGCACGAGGCGGAGTACGGGCGCCTCTACGAGATCGACCCCGACCTGTGCTGCGCAATCCGGAAGGTCTGGCCGCTCGACCGGGCGCTGGGACCGTACGACGCCTGGGCCGGCGGGATTCGCCGCGCCGAAGGTCCGTCGCGCGCCGACACAGCCGTCATCGCGTGGGACGCGAAACGGCAGAAGGTCAAGGTCAGCCCGCTCGCCTCGTGGACCGACGAGCAGGTCGACACCTACATCGCCGAGCACGGCATCCTGGTCAACCCGCTGCGCGAGATCGGATACAGCTCCATCGGTTGCGCGCCGTGCACCCGGCCGGTCGCCGCTGGGGAGGACCCGCGGGCCGGGCGCTGGTCCGGCCTGGCCAAGTCCGAGTGCGGGATCCACTGATGAGCACTCCGTCGTATCCGCTCGTTCTCGACGTCGCCCGACGCCGCGTGGTCGTGGTCGGCGGCGGTCCGGTGGCTGCCCGTCGCGCGGCACCCGTGGTGGACGCCGGTGCCGAGCTGGTCGTCGTCTCCCCCTTCCTGTGCGAGCCGCTGGCCGACCTGGTCGCGGCCGGGCTCGCGACCTGGCGTCCCCGCGACTACAGCTACGGCGACCTCGACGACGCCTGGCTGGTCCACACCGCCACGGGCGAGCGCTCGACCGACGCGGCCGTAGCGGCCGATGCGGAAGCAGCCCGGATCTGGTGTGTGCGGGCCGACGACGCCGGCGCGTCTGCCGCATGGACGCCAGCAGTCGCGCGGCTCGGCGACGTGCTGGTAGCCGTCAGCGGCGGGGGCGACCCGCGGCGCGCGGCCCGGCTGCGCGACGCCGTGCAGACGGCGCTCGAAACGGCCGCTTTACCGCTGCGCCGCAGCCGTGCCGGTGGCGGATCCGTCGCGCTCGTCGGCGGCGGGCCCGGCGACCCAGGGCTCATCACCACCCGCGGTCGCCAGTTGCTGGCCCAGGCCGACGTCGTGGTCGTCGACCGACTGGCGCCACGTGCCCTGCTGGATGAACTCGACTCCGACGTCGAGGTCGTCGATGTCGGCAAGACGCCCGGACACCATCCGGTGACCCAGGACGAGATCAACCGGATCCTCGTCGAGCACGCGCAGGCCGGCCGCCGCGTGGTGCGGCTCAAGGGCGGCGACCCGTTCGTTCTCGGCCGTGGCGGCGAGGAAGCCGCCGCCTGCCGCGAGGCCGGAGTGGCGGTCGAGGTGGTCCCCGGCGTGACGAGCGCGATCTCGGTACCGGCGGCCGTCGGCATCCCGGTCACGCACAGAGGGCTGGCCAGACAGTTCACCGTGGTGTCCGGGCACGACGGTCTCGACTGGCCGGCGCTGGCCCGCCTCGAGGGCACCCTCGTCCTGCTCATGGGTGTCAGCCGGTTGCGCGAGACGGCGCAGCACCTGGTGGAGCACGGCCGCGACCCGTCGACGCCAGCGGCAGTCGTGGAGGACGGCTACGGCGCCAACCAGCGGCTGACGGTCGGCACGCTCGCCACGATCGCGGACCTCGCCGCGGAGCACCGGGTCCGCCCGCCCGCCGTGATCGTCGTCGGCGACGTCGTCACCCTCGCGGCCGGTCAGGTGGCCGCGAGGCGCTTGCGCTCGAGGTCGACGTCGTAGTCGGCCTGCGGCCAGTCCAGCCCCAACCCGTCCAGGTGCTCCACCAGCAACCGGGTGATCGCCCAGTTGCGGTACCACTTCCGGTCCGCCGGGACGACGTGCCATGGCGTGTCGTCGGTGGCGCACCGCTCGAGGGCGATCTCGTAGGCCTGCCGGTAGTCGTCCCACAGCAGCCGCTCGTCGACATCGCCCGGGTTGTACTTCCAGTGCTTGGTGGGGTCGTCGAGGCGGGCCATCAGGCGGGCCTTCTGCTCCTCGCGGGAGATGTGGAGCATGACCTTGACGAGGTCGCACCCGGACGCGACCAGCTTTACCTCGAAGTCGTTGATGGCGTCGTAGCGCCGCTCGATCGTGGCGGGGGTCGTCAGTGACCGGACCCGCGCGATGAGCACGTCCTCGTAGTGGCTGCGGTCGAAGACACCCACCTCGCCGGCGGCGGGCAGCGCCTGCCGGATCCGCCAGAGGAAGCCGCGTCGCCGTTCCTCGGGAGTCGGAGCCTTGAAGGACCTGGTCCGCACGCCTTGGGGGTCCATGAGGCCGACGGCGTGGCGCATCGTGCCGCCCTTGCCGGAGGTGTCCATTCCCTGCAGGACCACGAGCAGCCGCCGCTTCCCACCCGTGCGGCCGTGGGCGAACAGGCGCTCCTGCAGGCCGGAGATCGTCGGCGCCAAGGCAGCGAGTGCCTGCTTCCCCGCGGCCTTGTCGCCATCGAAGCCAGGCGTCGCGCCCGCGTCGTGCGCCGGGAGGTCGACCGGTCCCGGCGGCAGACGCAGCAGGTCGGAGACACGCGGCGCAGGCGGTTTGCCGGTGTCCCGGCGCTTCTTCTTCGCCATTCCCTCGCTCCTCCCGCCGACGATCATCTGCAGGTTAGCGGGCCGAGTGTCCAGGCGGGCACCCAACGGGCGTGCGCGCCGGTTCCGACTCTGGTGGGATCACACAGTGCAGCAGATCTACCCGGAACCGACGGCCCCGCTCGACCACGACGCCCTGGTCGGGCTGTACGCCTACCCGGCCGGCGGCGGGCGGGCCTACGTACGGGCCAACATGGTCACGAGTCTTGACGGAGCCGCCCAGGGTACGGACGGACGCTCCGGCACTCTGTCGTCGCCCGCGGACAAGCGCGTCTTCGCGATGCTGCGCGGGTTGGCCGACGTGATCCTCGTCGGCGCGGGGACGGCCCGGGTCGAGAAGTACGGCCCGGCGGAGGCCGAGCCCGGGTCCGCCGCCCACCGGGCCGATCTGGGTCAGCGTCCGACCCCGCCGATCGCTGTCGTCAGCGGTCGGCTGGCCCTCGACCTCGACGGGCCGCTGTTCGAGGCCACCGGGGAGCGGACCATCGTGCTGACGTCCGCAACGGCACCCCGCGACCGTCGCGACGCACTGTCGGAGAAGGCAGATGTCGTCGTCGCCGGCGAGAACGGTGTCGACCTCGGCCTCGCCCTGGGCGTGCTGGCCGACCGGGGCCTGCGCCGGGTGCTGTGCGAAGGCGGACCACGGCTGCTCGGCGAGATCGTCGTGGACGGGCTGCTCGACGACCTTTGCCTGACGTTTGCCCCGCTGCTGCGGGGTGGCGACGCGCCCAGGGCACTGAACAGCCCGTCGGCACCCGCGCGGGGGATGCGGCTGGCCCACGTCCTCGAGGAGGAGGGCACATTGTTCACGCGTTGGCTCCCCTCACCTGGGACCGTTCCCCAGGCGTCTGCGGACGAGGAAGACTAGAAGCATGCAGCTGCCCGTGATGCCACCCGTCGCCCCGATGCTCGCCAAGTCCGTCAGCGAGATCCCCGACCTCGGGCACATCGAGCCGAAGTGGGATGGGTTCAGAACCATCGTGTTCCGAGACGGAGACGAGGTCGAACTCGGCAGCCGCAATGAGCGGCCGATGACCCGCTACTTCCCTGAGGTCGTCGAAGCCGTCAAGGCCAACCTCCCCCGGCGCTGCGTCGTCGACGGCGAGATCGTCGTGATCCGTGGCGACCGCCTCGACTTTGACGCCTTGCAGCAGCGCATCCACCCGGCTGCGTCCCGGGTCAACCTGCTGGCCGGGGAGACACCGGCCTCGTTCATCGCCTTCGACCTGCTCGCCGTCGACGACGAGTCGCTCATGGACACGCCGTTCGGCGCTCGGCGGACCCGTCTGGTGCAGGCCCTCGCCGGCGCCCAGGCCCCCGTACACCTCACTCCGGCAACGGCGGACCTGGCGACCGGTACTCGGTGGCTCGACGTCTTCGAGGGCGCCGGACTCGACGGTGTCGTGGCCAAGCCGCTCGACGGCCCATACGTCCCCGACAAGCGGACGATGTTCAAGATCAAGCACGAGCGCACCGCCGACTGTGTCGTGGCCGGGTTTCGCTGGCACAAGAGTGGCGGCGTCATCGGGTCGCTCTTGCTCGGGCTCTACGACGACGGCGCCCTGCAGCATGTCGGGGTATCCGCGTCCTTCCCGATGGCTCGGCGGGCCGAGCTGGTGACGGAGCTGGAGCCCTATCGGATGGACGACGTCAGCGATCACCCGTGGGCGGCCTGGGCGGAGGCCGAGGCGCAGGCCGGTGGTCGGCTCCCCGGCGCGGTATCGCGGTGGAACGCCAAGAAGGACCTCTCTTGGGAGGCACTACGTCCGGAGCTCGTGGTCGAGGTCGCCTACGACCACATGGAGGGCGCCCGGTTCCGGCACACGGCGCAGTTCCGCCGTTGGCGACCCGACCGCGACCCGCGCTCGTGCACCTACGAGCAGCTCGACCAACCCGTCCGCTTCGACCTCTCGGAGGTTCTGCAGGCGGGCAAGGTCTGACGCCGGCGGAGACTGCACCCTCTACTGTCTACCGCTGTGGCGTTGTCCTTGTCAGGATGAGAGCTAACTGCCGCAAAGGCGGAGGTGTCCTGTGTACGACATCGTCGTGCTGGTGGAACAGCCGGTCACCGACTGGGACGCCCGGCAGATCACCGCGCTCCACCACGACCCGCCCGAGCCGGTGCACTACCACGTGCTCATGCCGGTCGAGGACGCCGCGTCGCGGGTCGAGGCCACGATCGGATCGCTGGCCGCGAGCGAGGTCATGGGCACGGCCGCCCTATACCTCGACGAGGCCGACCTCGAGCGGGTCCACAACGAGATCCGGCAGGCCAGCGAGGCCGCGCTCGCCACATCGCTCGCGGCGTTCGCACGGGCGGGTGCGGACGTGAGCGGCGAGCTGACCGCGATCGATCCGCTCGACCGGCTCGCCACCCTCATCGGCGAGCGCGAGAGCGCCGAGGTCGTCATCCTCACCCGTCCGCACATCGTCGCCGAACTCCTGCACGTCGACTGGACCAACCGGGCCCGTCGCAAGCTCAAGGTGCCGGTGCTGCACCTGCTCTGCATGGACGAGCCGGACTGGGAGTCCGAGGCCGAGGACGAGGACGCGCGCGAGGCCCGGGAGGAGAACGGCTCGCCCTCGTGACCGTGGATCCCGTTCAGCGAGGGCGGTCGCGGTCTTTGCTCGGCTGGACCCGCTTGGGCTCGCCCGGCATCTTCGGGTAGTTCGGCGGGTAGGGCAGATCGCCCTGGCCGGCGGCTTCGTCGCGCTCGGCCATCTCGAGCAGCGGCTCGAGCGAGTGGCGGACCTCGTCGATCGCCGCGTGCGGGTCGCCGCGCTGGGCATAGCGTGCTGCGACGGTGCGCACGGTGAAGTCGTCGGGCGACACGTCCGGGAGTTCATCCCACGTCACCGGGGTCGACACGGTGGCGATGGGGGTCCGCCGCACCGACCAGGCCGACGCGATGGTGCGGTCGCGGGCGTTCTGGTTGTAGTCGACGAAGACGGCCTCGCCGCGCTGCTCCTTCCACCACGCGGTCGTCACCTGGTGTGGCAGCCGGCGCTCGACCTCGCGGGCGAAGGCGATGGCGGCGCGCCGGATCTCGATGAACGTCCATCGGGGCTCGACGCGCAGGTAGACGTGGACGCCGCGACCCCCGCTGGTCTTCGGGAATCCGACGTAGCCGAGGTCGTCGAGCAGCGGCCGGACTCCGTCGAGAGCCACCCTGCGTGCATCGTCGAAGCCGGTGCCGGGCTGGGGGTCGAGGTCAATCCGCAGTTCGTCGGGATGGTCGACGTCGTCGGCCCGCGTGTGCCACGGGTGGAACGTCACGGTGCCGAGGTTCGCCGCCCAGGCGATGTCGGCAGGCGAGGTGACGCACAGCGCGTCGGCCGAGCGCCCGGACGGGAAGGTGATCCGGGCCGTGCGGACCCACTCGGGCGCATATTTCGGGAAGCGCTTCTGGTAGACCTGCTCGCCCTCGATACCGTCGGGGAAGCGCTCGAGGTAGGTCGGGCGCTCGTAGAGCGCGTGCGTGATGGCCGCGCCAACCGCGACGTAGTGCTCGACGAGCTCGCGCTTGGTGACGCCGACAGCCGGGAAGTACACCTTGTCCGGGTTGGACACGCGCACGGCCCGGCCGTCGACCTCGATCTCGATGTGCGGGGCGGCCACCGTCGCAACGCTAGCCGCTCACACCCACAACTCAGACGCCGAACAGCGGATCGGTGATCGTGAACGGCAGGTCGCCCTCGAGCTCCCAGGCCACATAGAGCAGGATCAGCGCGCCGCCGCACAGCCCGATGTCCTTCATGAACTGGGTCATCTCCATCTGGCGGGCCATCGGTTCCTTCTCCGGCCAGAACCGGTGCATGAGGAACGCAGCCGACAACAGGAACAGGGCGATCAGAATCGCGCCGAGATCGGTCCAGATCCCGAAAATGACCAGCACCGAACCGACGAGGATCACCAGGCCGCTCCCCAGTACGGCCGGCCGACCGGGCCTGACGCCCCGGCTCTCGGCGTATCCCGCCATCGCGCCCTTGTCGGACAGGTGGGCGAAGCTGCTGAACAGGAAGATCAGGCTGAACAGGATCCGCCCGATGAGGAACAGGACGTCCATCACGCCTCCAGGAAGCACGTCCGGCACCCGTGTACCAGACGATTGACGAGGCAAAGATAGGACGATCATGTGGCCCCGTCGATAGTTCCCGCCGACGAACTGCCGGGTTACCGTCGGGTATGACATATCAGGTTCAGAAGAGCGACGAGGAGTGGCGCAGCGAGCTGTCTCCGGCCGAGTACCACGTGCTGCGTGAGGCCGGCACCGAACGCGCCGGGTCGAGCCCGTTGGAGGCACCCGACGACGACCCCTACACCTACTCCTGCCGGGCATGCGGTGCCGAACTGTTCCGCAGCGCGACGAAGTTCGACTCGCACTGCGGGTGGCCGTCGTTCTACGCACCGCTGGCCGAGGACCGGGTCGAGTACATCAGCGACCGGTCCATGGGCATGGAGCGCACGGAGGTGCGGTGCGCGCGCTGCGGATCGCATCTGGGCCACGTCTTCTCCGGCGAGGGCTACGGAACGCCGACCGACCAGCGCTACTGCATCAACGGGATCGCCCTGCGGCGCGAGGCCGACACCGCGTGACCACTGACGCGCTTGTTCTGCACACTGCCGCGTTCGCGGACCTCGACACGGCGACTCTCTACGCCCTGATGCGTCTTCGCGTGGACGTCTTCGTCGTCGAGCAGCACTGCGCCTATCCCGAGCTGGACGGCCGCGACACCGAGCCCGGCGCCCTCCACGTCTGGCTCGCCGACGAGTCGGCGCGGCCGCTGGGTTACCTGCGGATCCTGGCCGACCCGGACGGGGTGGCGCGGATCGGACGCGTGGCGGTGGCTGGCTCGGCGCGGGGCGCCGGCCTCGCCCGGCGTCTCATGCAGGCGGCCCTCCGGCAGGTCGGTGACCGGCCATGCGTCCTCGACGCGCAGGCCGGACTGGTCGGCTTCTACGCCGGATTCGGCTTTGTCGTCACCGGCCCCGAGTACCTCGAGGACGGGATCCCGCACGTCCCGATGCGCCGCGACGCCGCCTGAGCCCCGCGGCCTCAGGCCGATCCCCTCGCGGCCGACCGCTCGCGTCTTGTGGCGGGTTGGACACGCCTCACTGGCGGGCGACACGTTGAAAACCCGCCACAAGACGGGCGCTACGGCAGGGCTGCGACGATTTCCTCGACCGGCTTGCGGCGGCCGGTGTAGAACGGCACCTCCTCGCGGACGTGTCTGCGAGCCGCGGAGCCGCGCAGGTGACGCATCAGGTCGACGATGCGGTGGAGCTCGTCGGCCTCGAAGGCGAGGATCCACTCGTAGTCGCCGAGCGCGAACGATGCGACGGTGTTGGCCCGCACGTCGGGATAGTCGCGCGCCATCGTCCCGTGCTCGGCGAGCATGGCGCGGCGCTCGGTGTCGGGCAGCAGGTACCACTCGTACGAGCGCACGAACGGGTAGACGCAGACGTACGCTCGCGGCTCCTCCCGGGCCAGGAACGCCGGTACGTGGCTCTTGTTGAACTCGGCCGGCCGGTGCAGCGCGGCCTGCGACCATACCGGCTCGCACCGGCGGCCCAGCGTCGTACGCCGGAACCGGTGG
>Ga0193738_1001051_pt1 | contig 11615 bp, 8 predicted proteins | sample L2a1metaG_FD_144927 | JGI IMG/M metagenome (GOLD analysis project Ga0193738, IMG submission 144927) | Soil microbial communities from a riparian zone of the East river system, Colorado, United States - L2a1 | ecosystem: Environmental > Terrestrial > Soil > Riparian zone | place: USA: East River...
TTGCTGCTTTCGTGATGGTGATATTACAGGCATCGAGATCACCTATCAAAAAATATCATTGGTAAAATGGAGTCTTGCCAAAAACAGGCAACTGCTTGAAGAAATAAGTTTAGATAAGTTGCAATCGCTTTTAAAGTAATTATTAATTACTTATTACCAATTATTACGGCCAGGGCTATAATCAGTAATCAATAATTAATAATCTTAGCATTTCACTGTCTTTTTCTTTTTACCGATAGATCCTTTGGCTTCCATTTTCTTAATATAATCTACTGCTGCCGGAACCTTACAGGCAGTGTTTCCCAGATCAACATATACATCCCCGATTTTTTTTGCAGTTTCAATTGCTTCCTTGGTAAGTTCTTTTATATAACCGCCAACACCGATCACAAATCCATTCATTGTATAGCGCACACGATTTGGAGCTGAATGAATTTCTTTTACAATTCTTTGTAATAGTTTTTTGATCGTTGCAATGTCAAGTTCATTATCGGGCTTCATTGCAATAACACCGGATAAGGTATTCCAGCCTCCAAGCGCAATCTTTTCTTTATCTGAATCGATCCATTTCATGCCAAGCTCCCAACCATATTTGCTCTCTGCAGCCACCCATGGAACTGTAAATTCACTAATGCCACTACTTGGCGCTCTTTCGGCCCACAATTCTATATCTTTCTTACTCATCTTTGATTCGTCAGCGATAAGCCCAGCCAGGTACATTGCATCATAAATACCTGTGGAATACAAACTCATCGCAAGCTCATGATCTTTTTTTACTTTTTTCTGGATCACTTTCAGATCGCCAATCTTTACTCCAAACAGGGGTTCCTTGATTCCATGATTTAGTAAGATCTTTTTTATCGGTTCTGAGCCTTTCTTTTCAAGTTCTTTCATTGGTCATAACAATGATTTTATGGTTTGAAATAATTGCTTTTTATTTGGTAGTTACCCCACCCATCGCTGTAAAAACGCTGTCAATCGGTTCCCACAATTCGATCTTGTTTCCATCATTATCCATTATGTGAATAAACTTTCCGTATTCATACTCCTGGATATCATCTACTATCGTTACTCCATTCTCTCTGAGTTTCTTTACCAATCCTTCCATATTGTTGACCCTGTAATTGATCATGAATTGCTTATCGGATGGTTTAAAATAATCAGTTTTTTCATCAAAAGGTGACCACCTGAGATAATTGATCTCTTCAGGTCTATGGGCATTTCTGAATTCAAATGGCGAACCCCATTCGTCGATCGCTAACCCTAAATTTTTGCCATACCATTTGTTCGTTTCTTTGGGATCTTTGGAAAAAAAGAAAATGCCTCCTATGCCTGTCACCCGTGGTGTTGTGTCGTTATTTATTTGATCTGTTGTCATAAAAATATTTTTAATGGTTAATGAATTATGCAATAACAGTTTTATTTCTGCGCAGTGTTAATGAAGAAATAATTGTAACAATAAAACCGATGATAAATACAGTTCCGCCCATTACCAGAAATTGGAGTACGGGGTTTGCAAACATTGCTTTTTCTTTCTCTGCTTTATTAATAGCTGCATCAAGCTTATCTGCCGCAACAGATTTTCTTAGATCTTCAATATACCTGGAGTAGTAATCTTCCTTCCATGTTGGGTTGATTACTTCTGTATAAAGAATATCGAAAAGACCAAAAGCCACAGCCGGAATTAAAACGATCAGCACCCCGATCTTCAAGCCCTGGCCAAAGCTCAAATAGCCGCCATTTACCCGATCACGGAAATGACGGATACCTAAAAAAACAAAGATCATTGCCAGCAACATGGACAGGTATCCGGCTATTTCCTGTATGCCCAGCCCTTTATCTTTTAGAAGAAAAAAAGCCCCCCATGCCAAACCGACAATAGTTAATGTGGCATAAATGCCATAGCGATAAACAGTTGATTTCATAATTAATAATTTTGATGCAAACTACTATCGCAAACTTCGTTTGTCTTCATCCGAAAGAATGAAATAGCTCCTCCTTTCGTTGGAAATCAATACTACTTTGGGAATTAAGATACGATTTTCAATTTTTTTGCAGCCTGAACTGCCTGGGTTCTTCTTTTTGCATCGAGTTTGAAAAGGATATTGGAAACATGGGTCTTCACAGTGCTTTCCGAAAGGAAAAGATGGTCGGCGATCTCCTGGTTACTCAACCCATCTGCCATTTTTACAAGCACATCATGCTCTCGTTGTGTCAATCCAATTTTCTTTATCTGGTCGTAATCTACATTCTGCGAGGAAATAGGAGGATCTTCTTTAATTGCACTATTTTTTTTCTGTGCCTGGTGATTAAAATACAGGCCGACAAAAAAGAAGATAAATGCAACGATCGCTACGATCACTTCCAACTTTATATTGCCTTTGGTAAAATTCACCTCACCGACCTTAAAAAGTATCAGCAGGCAAAGGATCAATAAACCAAAACCAATAATGATAGGCCGCATATCATTGCAAATTATAAAAAACCCTCCGGGAGGAGGGTCAATTTATTAAAAAGGTTTTTCTTTCATCTTATTATTGTTCCGGTTGATGTCCGGGAGTTTTTTATCAGGATCAAGTACCACTTCTGTTACATTGCTTGTTGTGTTTACATGAAATGTCCATGAAGAGCCACGTTGCCAGATCTCTACAGGAAGTGTCAGGTTATGTTCTTTCCCATTTTCTTCTTTTATATAAATAAGAACAGGCATCGCCATTTTTTCCATGTTATCGATCGTAATGTTAACTCCTTTGCTGGGATCGTTACGGATATATTTAACTTCTTTCAAAGATTGATCAAGTTTCCATGTATTCAAAACCCATGCACGCCAAAACCAACCAAGATCTTCTCCGGAAACATTTTCCATTGTATGAAAGAAGTCCCATGGCGTTGGATGTTTGTAAGCCCAGCGATTTACATATTCACGAAATGCCAGGTCAAATCTTTCCTCTCCTAACACCACATCGCGCAATGCATTGAGCATGATCGATGGTTTTTCATAAGCAGCAATACCAAGATCATTCTGCCCGATCACATCGGGGACATTGAATAAGCCATCCATATCTTCACTAAAAACATAACTGTTCAGATCGCCAGGTGAAAAAGAGCCTGCAGCAAATTCACCCTTATTAAAATCTGCTGTTGAGAGACCGTTAATAAATGTATTAAAGCCTTCATCCATCCAGGCATATTTTCTTTCATTATTGCCAACGATCATTGGGAACCATGTATGACCAAATTCATGATCGGTAACACCCCATAAGCCGGCACCAGATGCAGTATATCCGCAAAATACGATGCCGGGATATTCCATACCACCAACAATACCGGCAACATTTATGGCGGCCGCATACGGATACTCAAACCATTTTTTTGAATAATGTTCAATGGAGGCTTTTACAAATTCAGTACTGCGTTGCCAGCCGTTTTTCTTTATACTTTCAGCCGGGTATGCGCTGATCGCCATTGATTTTTTACCACTAGGTAAATTAATTCTTGCCGCATCTACTATAAAAGCTTTTGAAGCAGCCCATGCAACATCTCTTGTATTTGCAATTTTAAATTTCCATATGATACCTGGTTTATTTGGTCTTGATGAAGATTCATTTATTTCTTTCTCACTACGGATCATGACAGTCTTATCACTGATCTTTGCATTATCCCAACGTTTTTGCTGTTCTGCAGTATAGCAATCCCCTGGATTCAATAATTCACCAGAACCAACAACGATCACTTCTGATGGAGCCGTGATATTAAATTCAATATCTCCATATTCAAGATAAAACTCTCCCTGGCCTATATATGGCAGGGTATTCCATCCTTGTATATCATCATACACACATAAGCGGGGAAACCATTGTGCTACTTCATATACTACACCATTTTTTGTTTTTAATCTTCCCATGCGGTCAGTTCCGTATTCAGGTACGGTGAATTCAAAAATAATTTTCATTTTTACTTTATTGCCTGATGCTTTTAATGCATTATTCAGCCATACCTGCATTCTTGTATCGGTAACAATATATTTTGGAGTGTAACCCTTCCCATCATCCACAGTTATTGATTTGATCACTTCACCTTCAGTGAATTTTGTATTTGCCCAGCGACCACCGGTTTGTGTTGTTGTTGCAGAAGCACGGGAATCTTCACGATAAATGTTCTGATCAAGCTGCAGCCACAAAAACTTTAAATTATCGGGACTATTATTTGTATAAGTGATCTCAACATCACCGCTCACTTTATGTGACTCGGTATTCAATGTTGCATTGATCTTATAATCTGCACGGTTTTGCCAATACTTAGGTCCGGGCTCACCACTTGCACTGCGAATATCATTACCCGGGTAAGGATAGAACTGCGGATAAAACGCCTCTTTGTTATCGTATTTTGTTTCCTGGGCATATTGCGTGACTGCAATGATGGATAGAATGAATCCAATAAAAACTTTCTTCATGTAAATAATATTTAAATCGGCATGTAAATTAGTTCAAAATTATAAGTGAGCCATACCAGGGTTCACTTAGTAACTGAGTTTTATGTAAACGGTTTATTAAAACCGTGCCAACGTTAAACAAAAAATGATTCAGCAAGGGCAATGCTGTCAGGTTTTCCAACATCAACCAGCCTGTCACCTGTATGGTCATAGCCTAAAATAAGATGTTCAGCAGCTAAAGAAAGATAAACATCGATCAACGAAAATTTACCGGCGAACCCTTTTTCTTCGATTAACCGGAAAACATCGTATTCAAAAACTACAACGCAGCTGTATGCCTTTTCGACGATAGAGTTTCTAATTCCTTCCCCTTTGGGGAAGGTTAGGATGGGGCCTTTATCTTCTCGCGTTGTTGCATTTCGCCAGCCACAAAGGCGATCATTTTCATCAAATAAAAGATAGCGGGAAGTTTTTCGCTGTGTAACACCAAATGTTATCAATGCTTTTTTTTCATAATGAAACGAAAGCAGTTTGTTTATATCAAGATCGGTAAGAATATCTGCATTACAGGTTATAAATCTTTTACCGGGAGAAAAAAATTCTTTTGCTTTCAACAATCCGCCACCGGTTTCAAGCAATTCATCTCTTTCGTCACTAATAGTGATCTTGCTTCCCCAACCTTTGCTTTTAATAATTGCTTCGATCAACTGATCAGCGAAATGATGAACATTGACCACAATGTCTTTAATGTCGTATTGCTGCAGGTATTCAATATTTCTTTGAAGCAATGATTTTCCATTCACAACAGCCAGCGCTTTTGGGTTTGTATCAGTCCATGGTTTGAACCTTGTACCAAGGCCGGCAGAAAAAATCATTGCTTTCATGGGGTATTTATCCAATTTTTTTCGTCCTGAATGTGATGCTTCAACTCGATCTTCACTTTGAACTTATTTTTCAAATGTCTTGCCAATGCATCAGCAGCATATACACTTCGATGCTGCCCACCAGTGCAGCCAAAGCTGATCATCAAGCTTTCAAAATCTCTTTTAAGGTAATCTTCAACAGTGATATCAACAATATCAAAAACACTATTGAGGAATTCTGCCATTTTTGTTTGTTGCTCTATATAATCTTTTACTGATTTATCGCGGCCTGTTTGTGTTTTAAATTCTTCAATTCTTCCGGGATTTAAAATACCGCGACAGTCAAAAACAAAACCACCGCCATTACCGCTTTCATCAGTTGGCAATCCTTTTTTATAAGAAAAGCTATTGATCTTAACTGTCAATGGAGTCTTTTCATTTGCCTGTAAAGGAGTGAACTGCTGAATGATCTCCTCATCTACACACAGGTCAAGCACTTTTCTAAATTCGGGTAAAGTAATACCCATACTTTGGTTATTGATAAACCATTTCAAATTGGTTAATGCCAGTGGAATACTTGTTAAGAAATGCGCCTTACGTTCAAACAAGCCTCTGAAACCATAAGCACCGAGTACCTGCAACAAGCGGATCATGACATAGCCATTATACTGGCTTTTGAAAATTGATCTATTGATCTTTGAATCAACAATTTTTTCAAGTGCAGTGATATAATCGTTCAATAATTTTTCTTTCCATTCATCATTCAGGCTGGCCCTTGCCTGCCAAAGCATACTGGCCACATCGTATTGCGGGGCGCCATTCATTCCACCCTGGTAATCTATAAAGTGAATGGAGTCATCTTTTTTCACCATGATGTTCCTGCTTTGAAAATCACGGAACATAAAATATTTGTATTCAGTGTGAGTTAAGTAATTACTCAATGCTTCAAAGTCATCGATCAGTTTTTGCTTATCGTATGGCTTTCTTAATGCATCTAAAAAATAATATTTGAAATAGAGTAGATCAGCCATGATCGCCTGCTTGCCAAATTCTTTATTGGTAAGACATTTATCATAATCAAGCCCATCATCACCTTTTACATGAAGGCTGGCAAGAGCTTGCAAACTTTTTTGAAAGAGACTATAAATTTCTTTTGTATATCCTTCTGATTCTAAGCGATCGATCAATGATATATCACCAAAATCTTCCTGCAAGTAAAACATCCGGTCATCGCTGACGGCAAGAATATTTGCAACGGGCAATTGTTGTTTGAAAAATTTTTCAGAGAAATAAAAGAAACTTTCATTCTCTTTGATATTAGCTCCGTAAGTACCAATAATGGTAGAACCATTCTTTTCATGAAGACGAAAGTATCTTCTCTCACTTCCCGACTGAGGTAAGACATCGATCGAAGCGGCATCTTTACCACTCCAGTTTTTATATAATTCAAGGATTGATTGGATCACCTGCTGCATGGAGCAAATGTAATGAACCCCACTCAAACCAGAGGAGTTTGAAATCAAGGCATTGTACCACTAACAGACATTAGCTTTTTCATCTATTTTTGTAGTTCGTATGGCGTATACTCCAAAGAACAAAGTAAGGATTGTGACTGCAGCTTCATTGTTTGACGGACACGATGTTGCTATTAATATTATGCGTCGCATCATGCAATCGAAAGGTGCGGAGATCATCCATCTTGGACATAATCGTTCGGTGAAAGAAATTGTAGAGGCGGCAATTGAAGAAGATGTACAGGGAATTGCTATTACCAGTTACCAGGGTGGGCATGTCGAGTTTTTTAAATACATGAAAGACCTGCTTGTTGAAAATGGTTGCGGACACATAAAGATTTTTGGTGGAGGTGGTGGAACTATATTACCTGAGGAAATTGATGACCTGCATAAATATGGTATCACAAAAATTTATTCTCCTGATGATGGAAGAAAGATGGGGTTAGAAGGAATGATCGAAGATGTGATCATGAACGCTGCCCCCCAACCCCCCGAAGGGGGGATTATTGAAGAGTCATCAAAATGGAACGGTTTAATGCCTTTGGATGAAGTGAAAGATATAAGACAGATTGCAAGAATGATAACACTTGCTGAGAAAGGAGAGGATTATACTTCGCATTTAAAAGAGCTACTAAAAAAAACGGAGTCTTCGCTGAACCCCCCTTCGGGGGGCAGGGGGGCACCTGTTCTTGGAATTACCGGTACAGGCGGCGCTGGTAAATCTTCTGTGACTGATGAGATCGTTCGACGTTTCCTAAACAACTTTACTGATAAAACAATTGCCGTTGTTTCTGTTGATCCGTCAAAGAAAAAAACAGGTGGCGCATTATTGGGTGATAGAATACGAATGAATTCGATCTCACACCCGAGAGCTTATATGCGATCATTAGCGACAAGAGATGATAATACTGCATTAAGTGGTGCGGTGAATGAAGCAATTGATATTTGTAAAAGTGCAGGATTTGATCTTATCATTCTGGAAAGTGCTGGCGTTGGCCAAAGTGATGCAAGCATTCTTGATTATTGTGACGTAAGCATGTATGTAATGACGCCAGAGTATGGGGCTGCATCGCAATTGGAAAAGATAAACATGCTGGATTACGCTGACCTTGTTTGTATCAATAAGTTCGATAAAGCCGGGGCATTAGACTCAATAAATGATGTAAGAAAACAATACAAAAGAAATCACCAGCTGTTTACAGCAAAAGATGATGAGCTGCCGATCATTGGAACAGTTGCCAGTAAATTCAATGACGACGGGGTTAATCATTTGTTTAAAATGCTGCTGAAAAAAATTGAAGAAAAAACCAATATAAGTTTTGGTAAATATCAATTTCCTGAAACAGCAAAGGTTACGCAAGCAATTATTCCTTCCAATCGGGTAAGATATTTAAGTGAGATAAGTGAGGGCAATAGAAGTTATGATCAATTGGTGAAGGAACAGTCAGCGTTCGCATCAAAGCTTTATCAGCTGAACGGAGCAAAAGAAACATTAAAAGATAAAGTTGATAGTTCATTTTTAAAAGTAATAGACGATCAAATATCTTTTTATACAGATCAACTCACTCCAGTTGCAAAAAAACTGATCTCAAATTGGTCCGAGAAGTTAAAAGCTTACGAAAAAGATTTTTACGAGTACAAGGTTCGTGATAAAGTGATCAGGCAGGAAATGTTCAGTAAAAGTTTATCAGGCACAAGAATTCCAAAAGTTGTTTTACCAACATATAAAGATTGGGGCGATCTGCTTCGCTGGCAGGCACAGGAAAATGTTCCGGGAAGTTTTCCATTTACAGCTGGTGTATTTCCTTTAAAGAGGGAAGGTGAGGATCCGACAAGAATGTTTGCCGGTGAAGGAGGACCTGAAAGAACTAATAAACGTTTCCATTATGTAAGTGTTGATCAACCGGCGAAAAGATTATCTACTGCATTTGATAGTGTGACACTTTATGGAGAGGATCCTGATCATCGTCCTGATATTTATGGCAAGATCGGTAATGCAGGTGTGAGTATTGCAACTGTTGATGATGCAAAAAAATTATACAGTGGTTTTGATCTTTGCGATCCGAAGACATCTGTTTCAATGACGATCAATGGCCCGGCACCAATACTGCTTGCATTTTTTATGAATGCAGCAATTGATCAGCAATGTGAAAAGTGGCTTGAAGTGAACGGTGAATGGTCAATGGTGAAGGATGTACTTAAAAAGAAATATGCTAACAACTCACAGCCTATATATAAGAATACATCTTCACCAAATAATTTACCAATTGGCAATGATGGGCTTGGGTTGAAATTACTTGGATTAAGTGGTAATGAAGTTTTACCAAAGGAAATTTATGAGCAATGCAAACAAGTGGCTTTGCAACAAGTAAGAGGAACGGTACAGGCAGATATTTTAAAAGAAGACCAGGCACAAAATACTTGTATATTTTCTACCGAGTTTGCATTAAAACTAATGGGTGATGTACAGGAATATTTTATCAAACAAAAGATCAGGAATTTTTACAGCGTAAGCATCAGTGGTTATCATATTGCCGAAGCTGGCGCAAATCCAATTACGCAGCTTGCTTTTACATTATCAAACGGGTTTACTTATGTTGAATATTACTTAAGTCGCGGAATGAACATTGATGATTTTGCACCAAACCTTTCTTTCTTCTTTAGTAATGGAATGGATCCTGAATACAGTGTGATCGGAAGAGTGGCGAGAAGAATTTGGGCAAAGGCAATGCGGTATAAGTATAAGGCAAATAAACGCAGCCAGATGTTGAAGTATCATATTCAAACGTCAGGTAGAAGTTTGCATGCACAGGAAATAGATTTTAATGATATACGTACAACATTACAGGCTTTGTATGCGATCTATGATAATTGTAATTCACTTCATACAAACGCATATGATGAAGCGATAACTACGCCGACTGAAGAAAGTGTAAGAAGAGCAATGGCGATACAATTAATTATTAATCGTGAATTGGGATCTGCAAAAACAGAAAATTTTACGCAGGGAAGTTTTGCAATTGAAGAATTAACTGAGCTGGTGGAAGAAGCCGTGCTTACAGAATTTGATCGAATCACTGAACGAGGCGGCGTATTAGGTGCCATGGAAAGAATGTATCAAAGAAACAAGATACAGGAAGAAAGTTTGTATTACGAACATCAGAAACACACAGGCGAATATCCAATTATTGGTGTAAATACATTTTTAAATAAACAAGGTTCACCAACAATTATTCCTAACGAGGTAATAAGAAGTACAAAAGAAGAAAAGGAACAACAAATAGAAAATCTTCATGCGTTCTGGAAAAGAAATGAAAACAGGTCAACTGAAATAATCGACAAATTGAAATCTGTTGCAATACAAAATGGAAATCTTTTTGAAGAGTTGATGGAAACAGTAAAGTATTGTTCACTTGGACAAATAACCCATGCGCTTTATGAAGTAGGCGGGCAATACAGAAGAAATATGTAAGAGCTATACCTCTTAAAGCTTTGTCATAGAACACATTCATAAGAGACTTACACCTGTTTATTCTTATAATCGTAACTTCACCTCAACTGATAAGTACATGTAAGAACCAGCTTATCATTCTAACGATTGCCTGTCACAATAAAGATTTGTTTCTATAATTAAATGCATGACGGCTGAACATCAACGACTGGCAGTAAATTCAAAACTTCCGATCCCACTTGCACATTGGGGCCCTTACCTGAGTGAAAGACAATGGGGAACTGTAAGAGAGGATTATAGTTTTCATGGTGATGCCTGGAATTATTTTCCTTTTGATCATTCTCATTGCCGTACTTATCGCTGGGGTGAAGATGGATTGGCAGGTATCTCTGATTATTATCAAAATCTTTGTTTTGGTATTTCCTTATGGAATGGAAAGGATTCCATATTAAAAGAAAGGTTATTTGGTTTTGGAAATTACGAAGGAAATCATGGTGAAGATGTAAAGGAACTGTACTACTACCTTGATAATATTCCTACACATTACTATATGGAGTATTTATATAAATACCCCCAGCAGGAATTTCCTTATGAAAAATTAAAAACGGAAAACGCGAAGCTGGGTCATACTGATCCGGAATATGAATTATTGGATACCGGCATATTTGATGATGACCGATACTTTGATGTATTGATCACTTATGCAAAACAAAGCAGTCATGATATTTTTATTAAAATAGATATCACTAATCGATATCATAAAGGTGCAGAGATACATGTATTACCGACCTTATGGTTTTATAATCGTTCTTCCATTCAAAGAATGACTGAAAAACCTGAGATCTCATTCATTAATAAAACCACGGTAAGAGCATCTCACGAAAGACTGGGCGATTATTTCTTTTATTTCCAATCGGCTGACAACATACTTTTCACAGATAACAAAACAAATACAGAAATAGTTTCAGGAATTCCAAATGAAGACATTTTTGTAAAAGATGCTTTTCATAATGCAGTTATTAAGAATGAGAACGTAGATAAGCTGAGTGACAGAAAGAAAGGGACAAAGTTTGCCCCGGTTTATAAAATGAAAGTTGCCCCGGGTAAAACGCAAACAATTTATTGCAGGCTCAGCGACCAATTTAAAGACAGGCCTTTCGTAAAAGACTTTACTCATATTTTTCAAAGCAGGAAACAGGAAGCTGATGATTATTATGCAGCCATTTTACCAAAAGGAATGAATGAAGAGATGGCAAAGATCCAACGACAAGCTCTTGCCGGTTTATTATGGAGTAAACAGTTTTATCATTTGGATGTTGAGCGATGGTTAACAGAAAGTGATGGAGTGACAGCTG
>Ga0193738_1001052_pt1 | contig 11613 bp, 14 predicted proteins | sample L2a1metaG_FD_144927 | JGI IMG/M metagenome (GOLD analysis project Ga0193738, IMG submission 144927) | Soil microbial communities from a riparian zone of the East river system, Colorado, United States - L2a1 | ecosystem: Environmental > Terrestrial > Soil > Riparian zone | place: USA: East River...
AAAGCGTCGCTCAGGCTGAGGGACAATCAAGAGCAACTGCTGCTAGGGCAAGTGGTGAATCTGAGGCAATAAAGATTATCACTACACAATTAAGAGAAAGTCCAGAATACCTTCAGTGGCAGGCCATTACAAAATGGAATGGGCAAATGCCATATGCACTTGGTAGTAGTGGATTTCCGTTCTTCCAGCTACCAGGACCACAAGCACAAAATCAAACACAAACACAATAATTCAAATTTTTTTGCAATATCATATTTTTGAAAACACTGCTCTAACGCAACTTCAGGTCAAGGATAGAAACGAGCGAATGACCGTACCTTTCGTTTTTTTTGTTTTGATCTTTTGAGTTTACTTTAATCCTTATGATGAGAACATTTAGCCAACTAAGTGATATTCAATGACTTTAAATTTTCGTATGATGCCCTAAGTTTTAGATATAGATCCTTCATTGCTGGTTCCAACAATGCAAAAGAGAGGTAGAAATCTTCAGCTTCACGCAAATATCTTTTAATTTTGTTATTCACTAGATTTCCATCTAACTTTGACACATTACTGATGAATTTCATATTATTTTCCCTATCTACCAATTTTATGACCTTCATATCATAATCAGCAGAGCTTAATCCTTTGCAGTAATCATGAAATCTTGCCAATTGCCTTTGCTGATCATTGTCCCCAGGGTAGTTTTCAAGAGGTTTTATCTTTAAATTCATACAAATCTCGCAGACTCTAATACCAAATCTATACTTGAGATATGCATCAAAACCATATTCTTTTGTTTTATACAAATCAAGTATCCTGTCATTGTCCTCCATCACATCATGTAATATCGACGAAACTATTTCTACACCAGTTATATTACGATTAACAGTGAGATAGTGTTGAACTACATCCCTTGTAACAGGCCAGATGTGTGTTTCAAGAAATGGCGATTGGTTATCCTCCCGTTTTATGCCGTCATGAACCTCGGTTGATACATCCATTGCTGTAATAACATAATCATCAATTCTTATTCCACTTTGAATAAGGAAATTTTCTAGCTCTTCCCTCTTGAGAAAGTCCTGATTCTTCATGTACCTATATTTAACACCTGCACAACAAAAGGATTTCTTATTCCAGGAAATTATGGATGAAATCCAATCTATATCAATTTATCATACTAAATATCATAATTGTATTTAGCAGCTGATGCATCTTATTTCTTGTTCATAGTATCTATTGCCCTCTTTTTTTCCTCATTCAATTCGTCAAGTGAAACACTATTGGCCAAAATAATAGTATCACCACCTTCGTCATTATCGCCTTCAGTAAATATCGCTGCATATTCAGTTGATGATAGAACTTTGATGACAGAATCGTCTTCGGGTAGCTTTAATTCTAACTCTCTGAGGGGTATAACAGAACCGTAATTATCAATATCAAGTTCAACAACTTTGATTTTATTTCCTTCTATTATCCTGTCCACCTTTACTAACAAGATGTACCGATATAACATACATCATCCAACTACTTAGGTATTTTCACTAATTATAGTCAAAAATTGAAAAGTGTTCACCGGATGTCTTTCAGAATACGTTCCAACTACCTTAAAATGGTATTTTGAAATATTTCTAATATTGCAATTTGGTAACTAATATGATGCAGGATTGAAATCAATGTTCCAATTTGATACAAATTTTCTGTTTTTAAGCACATATCAGATAATTTCCCATGGATATTCTTATTAATGATATTTGTTCTATATCTCTAATGATAATTAAGACTCATGAGCAAAATATTGTACTCCTACTTCCTATAATAGTAACTTTAAATGCTGTATTTGTTTCTGGCCTCATCGATCTTGACTCTAGTGCGATGATTATGTCAAATTCTATTAATATGCGTGAAGAAAGGAAGACAAAAACATCAGGATTACCCTCTAGTCACTGGTGTAGAAAATGTTCCTCAGATTCATTTTCTCTGGAAGATACAGTTCAAGTTACACCTAACTCTAGTAAACCAACATTATGTGAAATATATGTATGCGATAGCTGTGGCCAGAAAATTGAGTATTGGAAATATTTTGAAGGATCTAAGTCAGTCTAAACTTTTTTCCTTGGTTTCATGACGATAGTACGCGGAATCGTTATTTAATTTGAAACTCAGAATAATATTTACAAAAATTCCAAGTAATTAATGAGTTTCCTGCTGCCTACACATTCCACTAATAGTATGGCTAGAAGTTTTATCGGTGTTTTAGATCAACTATTGCATCATTTAATTGTTTTTTAACGAATAGACTAGTGTACCGAAACGTCTTCAAGAAAATTGCAGTTTAAGAATTTCTTTATTAAATAATAAAAACTGGTGAGGAAGAAATAGGGAGGCGGCCCCAATTAAAAAGGATCCCACCAGTCGGCCGAATCGTTAAACAAGTATATTTGAAACATACAATAAAATAATTTGTATACAAAGTACATAGAAACACATTGACTATATAGAAAATATTGAAAATAAATGAGTTCTACATATTGGTATAGATTTACAAATAAGAAAAGTACTATCGTTGTAATTGTGATAACGCTTGCATTACTAAAAACCGTATGTAGTCTTAGTTTATAATCAACAACGCAATAAAACTAATAAGCGAAAAAAGCCAATTCTAAACGAATTTGCTAAATCTCTTGCCATTCTTGACAAAATTAAGCGAGAATCTTCAAAGGGTAAATAATCGTGTCAATAAGTATCTAATAAAACCCAATGCAAAGCAGATTCATGATGTTAGAACTTCTATTAGACGGCTTGAAGCAACCTTTTCAACATTGCCTAAGAAATATAGAAACGAATCGCCTCTATCTAAATACGTCCTACAATGCAAGGAACTATTTAAGATTAATAGCGAAATTAGAGATTTTGACATTATTTATGAAAAGTTGCAGAAATATCCTTCAAGTAGTCAAAAGGACAGCATCATTGAGGCGTTGAAAAAAATAAGAAAGGTAAGGTTAGAGAGGGCAAAGACCATAGCCGTTCCTCTGAAAAGTACAGATATAGCCACAATTTTGGACGAAATAGGTGTTACAGAAAAAGAACTTCAAAAAAGGTATAATAAGATAGTATCAAGATTGATATCTATTATTGAATCGACTTTTCCTGTTGTACTTTCTAATCCTTTAGCACTAAAGGAATTGCATGATCTAAGGATTACTTGTAAAAAGTTGAGATATATGTTAGAACTACTACCAGACGAAAATAAACTTGCAGTACAAACTAGAGAATTCCTTCAAAAGATTCAGGATAATCTTGGCTCCATTCATGATTCTGATTTCACAATTAGTTACCTAAGGTCTTTGCCACAATCGTCCAAAGAAATTCAAGAGATAATAGATAAGGAAAATGATCATAGGAGACTTCAATTTGAACGATTTCTGAACTATAGTAAGAGACGACTAGGAATTTCTCCAGATTCATTTTTGTTTAAGATAAGAAGTTTCAAATTGTCTACATGAACCATAGTTAAACTAATTTTTTAGATTTATTTCCTATTCTTACTCTGATAAATATTGAGATTAATTCTTTTACCTTAGAGTAGTAACTATTGTGATTATAATTCATAATTAGTGTTACTTAGCTATGAAATTTACTTTTTGGATAGGCATTAGATTATGAAATTTAGTATCGTGTGCTATGAATCAACCCTACTTTACCCGATTTTAACGGATTGGCTTTTATCAATTTCAAGATAAAACGTTTAATTACGTCCTTAAAATGACGCCTTTCCTTACCCAAGATGAACAACAAACAACCATTAACCAATCTATTGGCTTAGACTTGGAAGCTGTGAATATATTGTGTGTTTCACGATAAAATGATTTACAAAATGAAAAATTGAAGAAATACTAATATAATTCAATGAATTCTATAATTTATGCATAAAACTTAGGTAATAGTTCAATAAATTATGAAATATTCAACTCTTTCGTGGACGAGCATTTCAATATTTCTTAAGTTTTAGCGATAAAACTTGAGGTAAACTAATGTTCTAATTTTTTTTACTAGATGATTTCAAAAAATTAACTATTCGTTGTAAGTATATTTCTGTTCTCATAAATGCATGGCATTAGCCTCAATTCAACAAAACGAAATGACAACAAGTCAACCAGTAAATCAGGTTCAAGCAAGTGTAAGTAACCAGGGTTTTACTGTGGGACAAAGTTGGGGAGCTTTGAGAAAAGCTTGGAAAGGATATCGAATTGCAAAGGTACAAAACGACGATACCAAAATGACAGAGTATGCAACCAAGATTAGAAAAATTCAGGGCGAACTAAACATAGCCATATCTTCATTCCCTAATTTGGGAATCTCCTAAATTTTTTTTAATAGATCAAAATATCAAGTTTTATTAATTTTTCTTAGGGTTTACTTTAAATTCAATGAAGTCAACTTCGGTCGTCCACATTATCCTCTACTGCTTCTAGCTTACAATACAGGTAACAGGATTGTACTATATGCAATCTCCACCTAACTCTGAAATTATTGATATCATGATTAGAATATTCACGAGACTTAAAATTTAACGATTGAAATGTCGTCACAAATTCCCGAATACGAAAAAACATCTTTACATATCAAAAACTGATATTAACGAACGGGTAGATCAATTGCAAAACGACAGGAGAAAATTATGCCCCAGTTTATTTCTTCTCTTCTGGTTTGGTCTTATCCTCAACTAATTTGTATTTTAATAGCACCTTGTATGCCAAGAATACAAGTAATGCTATAATGATAAATTCTATAATGTTTGAAATTAGATCACCGTACTTGAATTCGGAGGGCGTACCGTATATACCCATAACAGTTGCAGACATGTTACTAAGACTTCCTGGTAAGAATAGACCAATAGTAGGATCAATAATATCCTTAACAAATGACGATACCACTTTCGAGACTGCCTGACCTATAACGAAGGCAATAGCCAATCCAATTATTCCAAAGGCTATAAGGAACGCGATATACTGCTCTTTGAATGATTTTTTCTCTGCAGGCGGTTGTTCCGTCAAAGTTACAAATTTGCCGCATTTAGAGTATATAAGTATGCCTATTTTATACTCTTGAGACAGGGAGTAAAGGATTTAATAAATATCAGTAATGAAATTTGGATCACGCATTGAGATGCTGGCAGAGCGGTGGCGTTCTTAATCTAGTGTCATTATGGAACACGGCTTCATCAGATTTATTCGGCAGTTATCAAGAAATAGATAATCACGATTATTAATACACAATTTTTCTAGATTTCACATCTTATTATAGCCAGGGCTTTTTTAATGACCTTCAAGTAAAGAATCAATTTTTTTGTTCAAGTCGAAAATTTTCTCTAGTAGTTTTTCATTTTTTTCTTCGAGTACTTTGATTTTCTCTAGTAGTTTTTCATTATAATTTTCTAATTGTTCAATGCGATTTAGTGTGTAATCCTGCTTATCAGAAGTCTTCTTTTGTCTATTGAAAATCCACCAACTAATTATTCCACCAATTATTGCGCCAGCAATGATTCCTAGATAAGTACTAGATGAGTTGGTCATATCCATGCAATTTCTAGATAATTCTGGTAAGCAACCCCAGGTTAGAGCCCATGACCACATGATTTTAGATTATAGCAATCTATATTTTATTATTTTTTATGCAGGACTATCCTCTGTAAGTGAATTCAAAACATTGTTTATGTTATCTGCCACTACCCGGTAAACCAATTCCTTTCAATGGAGTACGATAATCCGTGGTTACGTTAACTCCTTCTTTTGTGGTTATGATAATTTTTTCTATATGCGTTTCGGGTTTTGGATAAAAGAAAAATGATTGACCTGACGCCAGACTATCTAAATATTGGACATCATTTTTTCCCAGATACACACTAATATTTGAGAGTGGATTCGTTCCAATATTATTGATCCTTACCCTGTAGTAAGTACCAGCAATATCAGTCGTATCCTTGGTCGCATCAACTTCTAGTGCATACGGAACTCTGGATTCTTGTTTTATGAATAAAAAAATTAATGCAGCTATAAATATCACTCCTATCAAAGAATAGTAAAGATAAATTCTTCTCATCATGATTTCTAAGAATATGTCATTTAATAACTTAGATCAGAATCTGAGTATTGGATATCCTAAAATTTCATAAAAAATTAGCTTGTTTCTGTACTGAAAAATAATCAATGCACCCAAATTTAGATTGAGTATTATTGCTCAAAAATAGTAAATTCAAAGAAATAATAAAACGAATATTGCAAAATATAAATTCATAAGTTGAGTTCTTTGATCTGAATTGGCTTTTGATATACCCAACTGGATCGCTGTATTCATTGAAATAGGAATAGCAATTGCAATTGCAATAGTAGTATACAAACTTCAATTAAGAACTTCAAGGTTAGCCGAAGAGCTTCTGTCGAAGATTTCATCAATGACATCCAGAGTGGATGCAATATTGGAGCAAAGAAGATTAGATGAACAATCCAAAAAAGCGTTCGAATGTAAAAGGATCATCGATCACTTGGAGTATATACACAAAAAAGAACAAGAATTAAAGGAGTATTTAACTGATTACATCTCTGGAGATACTACGAGCGAGCAGTTGCAATATTTTATAAAGCAAAATTTCATGCCTATCGCCGAATACAGAATTCGTGAGATAGAGGATGCTACGAGGCAACTAGGAGACAAACTTAAAGATAATACCCTGAGATTAGATTTCTTGTCGTACATTGAAGCATTCTTGAATCTTATTGAAACTGTGGTATTAGATGGTAAACCACAAAATGATAATGATCTTGAAGGTTTTATAATTTCTATAAATCTTCAATTAAAAAGAATTCAAGAATTCCTGACTAGATTTCGCAACGAGATCGAACAAGAGGATGATAATGCAAAATAACTATGTTCATGGATTTCAATCCTCATTTTGTACTAGACTGTTCATGCTGGTGGATTTACTTATAATAGATAACATTCGAGGTTTTGATTCGGATGATTATAGTAAAGATTTATTTCTATTAACGTTCTTATCTTTAAGAATCGAAATTAGTAAATTTTAGATGTAATGACCGAATTAGATTTCATGAATTAGATCCTTGAGATTCCTCTTTGGTTTTGGTACAAGCATCTTTACTGGATATCCCGCACAAAGAATTGATGATGGAGAAAGTTCTGTACTTAGTACTTCCCTTATCTTATTTTCGTCCAACATTCCTATCCATATAGAGCTCAATCCCAAAGCATGTGCAGCCAATTGAGAATAAGCAGCTGCAAGAGTGGCATCCTGTTGAGAAAATTTTCTGATCGTCTCTGGAGGAAAATTTAATTTTATCCTCTTGGGGTTCATACAAAATACAAGCACTACAGGTGCATTTACATATGGTTGATTATTGGCAGCTTCAACGAGCTTATTCTTAATTTCTTGATTCTTTATGTGATATATCTCAAAACCTTGGAATCCTCCTGCAGTTGGCGCTGTATCCGCTGCTGCAAAAATCATTTCAAGTTTCCATTCTTCAACATCTCTATTTTCAAATTTTCTCTGTGATCTTCTATTCAGCATAACATTGAAGATGTTCGTCTGTACAATGTCTGCTACATCGTGGCTTGGAACCTCTTCTTTGGGATATATCAGTTGTGTATTCTTATCAGTAAACATTCTTGCAAAAATATCACTCGGAAAAGACACATACTTGTAATATCATCAAAGTTATTAAACGATCAGTTCAGAGTACAGCGATCTTTGATACAGAACGATTATCGATCCTGTCTAAGCGAAACCAAATTAGTCTTGATTAAATGTTTATAAACTACCCATTGATTACCACCAAATGGTCAAAAATGGTTAGAAAGAAATCAAGGGATTGAAACGGTAAAAACATCAAGAACTATACACAATTGCACAATAAGGCTTCGAACATTCAATCTTTAATTGAGACCATACAAAATAGTATAATTGATATTACAAATGAGATTGCAAAAGTTCAGCCACGACATGCGCAATCAGTTTCAAATTCTCAAGCTGAATATCTTGAAGCTATAAGAAATATACTTCAGAGTTTAACAAATTTTCAAGGCACGTTTATCGAACATAGTTGGATTAACTTTGACAATAAATCAGCATTTTATACTGAGCAAATTAGAAATCAAGTCAATACATTAGCGAAAATTTTATCAGAACCTACGATATTTGTAATCAAATTACTTTAAATTTGATTGATATTTCAAAAGAGAACATAAAATGTACACCTAAGCAAAAACATCAATGGAAACGCACAATAGAGCTCTAATTAGCTCTTGGAATTCATTCCTTATTCCTTCATATTGCAAGCAATCAGAAGAATTTTTTACTCTTATAGATCCTTGATACATCAACCTAAATATTCTGCCAGCCTAATTTAATGAAATTGATTCAACTAATTGGGACAAGTCAATTCTATAGTAATCAATCATAGCTGCATCATACTGTTGAACTATCTCAATTGGTTCTCCTTTGTTCTTTCTATGAATAATAAGTTCCCTTTGATAGTAGCTTGTAACGTATGTGTACCCACGCCTTCTAGCCTCCTTTAGAAATTCGGATCTGAGCATATGACCTCCTTTTTCTCCCAGGTACCCAGTTTTAATAGCAATCCATTCCATAAAAGCTGAATTCATTTTACCCAAATTTTCATCGTTAGTACCGCGTCTGAGGGACTCCATATGTATACTATCCATTTTACCCAAATTTTCATCGTACATGCCATGTTTAGGCTTGTGTTTTTCCAACGGGCCTCCTTTTACATACCCAACTATTTCTCCGACCTTACTATTAATTCTAAGCGTGATCAGAATAGTATTTGGATCATAGAGTGATTTTCGAAATTCTCTATGATTAAAATTTGTTGGAGAACAATATTCATAACGTATCCTCATAATCATGTCACAGAAATCCTTAGTCATTTTATTTTTCACATCCATAATATTTTCTACGGCTGTTACTAAATTGAGTTCATTCTTGCGTAATGACGCTTTTATCTCGAGTTCTTTTTCCCAAGCCTCTCTAAAACCTTCAACATTATCAAAAAAATTTTTTCTGCACGCAACTGGTAAACTCTGTATTACTCTCTCAACGGTGTCTTTATCATCTTTTTGTTTAAGTGCGGCAAAGTATTCAACAGACTTTACATTAATGACCTGCGAATGCCATCCAATACCTCGAGCATTGCGTCTTGCAAGCTCCTTTGCATAATTAAAATCACCCAAACAATATCCTGCGATGCGATCACAGATAGATAAGTACAACCCGAGCCTTTCATAATGCTGCCTTGTACTAGTATCATCTTTTTGGATACCTGCCAAGGAAAATAATTCATGCATTCTTTTTAGTGCATGTTCCTTTTGTGTTCCAGCAAATGGATATGTTGTTCTATGTATTAACGCAATCACTATATTCAGATCAATATCAAAAGAGTGAATAAGTTTAGGTAATTTTTGATCGTTTCTAATAAACAGCTCAATATTATCCTCGTTCGGTTTTTCAAATTCCTTTCTTGGATCAAAATCGTGAAAAAGTGCAGCCACAAAAAGATTTTTGATGTCTTTATTACTCATTTTATTTTCTAATTTTTGGTTTCCTGCCGACAATAATGAAATATACGCTACTTCAAGATTATGATTGATAGTGTGATAGCCAGGATAATCCGATCCTAATCCGTGTTTAGAAAATTCGGATACTGCATGCCTTATAATCTTTGATGTTGCCTTTTTATCAAAATCCATTTTTGCAACTAATTCCAATATCTTATCCTTATGAGATGCCTCTTTTGTTAGACCGATATTATATCGAGTCCACCAGGGAAACAATCGAATTCTTTTATAATACTCATACCACCAAGGTAATGGCTCGATAGGAGTAATATGATATCCAATTTCATTTTTTGTAATTTGATCATTTTCATCGATTATCACTAAATGGCACCTCCCATAGAGAATACAACTGAATATAAAAAACTTATTATGATAGCTTATCGGACATTAGAAATATAACAAATAACATATTAATGATGAAAAATTATATAAATATTTGATTTATGATGTATTTTTTACTTCCAGGGGTTCTGCATACTTTTGTTTTAAGGGGTCAGATAACTGTTCACACTTGATGTGCTGTCCACTTATCTACTTCTTTCTCTCTGATAGAGATTCATCCTACAACTTTTTGGACAGCATTTTGATGATCGTATCAATTCATCACATAATTCCTTTTTCCATTTCTATAGGCAGCTATCATTTTGGAGAAATTTGCGTACACAACCTTACAGCTATTGGCCAGACTTTCAAATTCAGAATTTTTGCCATCTAAAATAGCATCTGCGCTTATACCAACTTCATTCATCTCATATCGATAATTTTGTGTCCAATTATGAATCATTTGGGATGTTACTTCAAGATGAAACAAAATTCCAATGGAGTTACCAAGTCTAAATGCTTGTGGATACAAATTGGAGGAGGCCAAAAGTATCGCTGAATTTGGAAGTTTAAAGGTATCTCCATGCCATTGGAAGACTTTTATGTTCTTATTAGCTATCCCTTTGAAGATATCATTCTTTCCTTCATTATTTATTACTACGTCGAACCATCCAATCTCTTTCTGCTTTCCTTTATACACTTTACCACCTAATGCTTGGGCTACTAATTGCGAGCCTAGACAGATTCCAAGTAGAGGAACTTGAAGACGATTGGCATTTCTTATCAAATCTTGTTCTTCATTCAGATAGGGTAAGGTTTCATATACAGACATATATCCTCCCAAAATGACTATTCCTGCATATTTATCAGGTTCTTGGGGAATTTTGTCTTTTTTAACGTTTATAGTCTCGATCTTGTACCCGTCGGATTCAAACAATTCCTTGAAATTGCCCAGTGTCTCAATCTCTGTATTTTGGATTGAGAGGATGATGTCTTTCAATTACATAATGTTGAATTAATTCATTATATCTACTTATTCAGGAATATAATTTATAGTATGGAACATATTCCCAACACTTTCTTGAGATAATAGATTAAAATTACTATTGAACTTGAAAAGTTAAAGACTTAATACTTTCCACACCTGCCTGTGATGCGGTTCCTAAAATTGTAAAAGTTCCAACCGCATCTTCGCTGATTATAAAAGTAGGTGAGAGTTGTCCATCATTGTCCGTATAATCTATTACGACATTGCCTGAAGGATCTGTAATTGTGAGATGAACAAATATGCGCTCAAGTGGCTCTCCTGTAGTTGGGTCCGAGGCAATTAGCGTTGCTGTTTGTTCCTCTCCAGTGGCAATTGGATCTTGTTTCACACTAATGTCGAGCTTAACGAGATTTGAATTATTATCTTGAGGAACGTTAGCTTCAGGAACATCAGCAGTTACATTAACTTCAGGAACATCAGCAGTCACATTAACTTCAGGAACATCAGCAGTCACATTAACTTCAGGAACATCAGCAGTCACATTAGCTTCAGGAACATCAGCAGTCACATTAACTTCAGGAACTTCAGGAACATCAGCAGTCACATTAACTTCAGGAACTTCAGGAACATCAGCAGTCACATTAGCTTCAGGAACATCAGCAGTCACA
>Ga0193738_1001053_pt1 | contig 11589 bp, 27 predicted proteins | sample L2a1metaG_FD_144927 | JGI IMG/M metagenome (GOLD analysis project Ga0193738, IMG submission 144927) | Soil microbial communities from a riparian zone of the East river system, Colorado, United States - L2a1 | ecosystem: Environmental > Terrestrial > Soil > Riparian zone | place: USA: East River...
TACTGGGCAGCAATGACGGGCTCCCCAATGTTTCGGAGAACCTCCTGAAGGACGCGATCATGACCCTGCTCAATCGCTCGCCCGGTCAGGTCTTCACCGGGGAAAGCATGGCCCGTGCGATAGGCTGCACCGATGTCACACAAATGAACCGCTGCCTCGATGAGCTGGTCCGCAGCGGCCGGTTGCGAAAGGCGGCACCATGAAGCGTGTCCAGTCCGAGAGCAAGCTACCCGGCATGACGGCGACCCGCAGTTGGGATGCGCCGGACAATCTGAGCGACGAGGCACGGCGCGTCGGCAAGATGCGGCGGCTCCGGGACGAAGAGATCAAGAACGCAGAACGACAAATCGAAAGCATCGAGGGCCTGCTCAAGACCGTCGATAGAGCCAGAAGGAGAAAACTGAAATGAGCACCCCGGCAAGCGTCATCAGAGACACAGCGGACATCCGCGCCAAGCTGCTCGATGTCTGGAAGCAGATCGATGAGAAGAAGATCAGCTCGTCGGAGGCTCGCATGCACATCAGTGTGGCCCGCGCGATTCTCGACACCCTCAAGGTCGAGATGACCGCCGCGCACCTCGCGCGCGAGGCGATCCCGACAGTGCCGGTGTTCGCCGGTCCTCCGGTGACGTTGCGACGCGGGAGTAGAGACCAATGACCGCACGACGAGCACTACCGCAGCGCCGAAGCTGCGAGACATTCGAGATGGAGTATGGCGGCCTCGACAAAAAGATCATTGTCACGGTCGGCTACTACGAGGACGGCGGCATCGGTGAAATCTTCATCAACTTCCCGAAGAGCGGCCTGCCCATCGAGGCCATCGCGCGCGACAGCGCGGTGCTGATATCGATCGATGGCGCTGCAGCATGGCGCGACGCTGGAGACCATCAGGGGCGCGGTCACCCGTGACGCACGCGGCGAGCCGTCATCGGTGACCGGCGCGGTGATCGACAGGCTGATGGAGCGACGATGACCATCTACGAGACCGAAGCCGACAGAGCCAACGAGAGAGCGATCATCAAAATGATCTGTGAGCGCGTTGGATGGCACCCCAAGCGCGTCAAGAAGCTGCCGCGCCTGCACGAACTCGACTGGGTCATCTACCGCAGCAACGGTTACGACGTTCTCGGGTTTCTTGAGATCAAGCGTCGCCCCGGCATCTACTTTGGTTATCCCGGCGGCTACTACATCGCCAACACCAAGGTGATCATCGCTGACAAGATACGGGCCGCGCGCAAACTGGGAACGCGGCTCGTCGTCTACTTTCCCAACAAGCCGGACGAAATCTGGTGGACCAAATTGAACGGCCCCTACCGGACCAAGATGTTCGGTCGCGACGACAGGCCTGACGATCCGAAGGCGATAGAAGAATGCGCTGTGATCGAGTGGAGCGACTTCGAACCCGTTACCGCTTCCGGGGCTTGAAGATGTCCGGCCTGATGTCCTCGGGCCGCCACTTGGTGATGTCGGCTACGATCTGCACCCACTGCGGTGGCACTCGTCGCCATTGATAGACCGCTTGCGGTGCGATCCCGCAGGCGCGGGCAATGATCGACGGCAGGCCGCGCGTCGCCATGATCTTGGTGACGATCCGGTCTGGCTTCTCCGGGTGCGGCGTCTTCTTCATCGGCATCATCAACAGCTCCATCGGCGCTCAATCCTGTGTCACGCTATGTCACGCAGTGTCACGCATACCATCAACGCATGAAATTGTAAGCCGGTATTATAATCCCGGCAAAATAAATTGTAAGTCGAGCTTGCAAAATATAATTCGTGGTGCTAGATCACCGTCAACCGGAAAGTAAGTCCGGCTTACAGCCCCCAGACGGGGAGAAAGGGAACGGCCCCATGCCGAGAATCCGCCCACCGGCACTGGCCACGCGCCAGATGCCCGCTACCGTTACGGACTTGCTCGCACAGTGCGTTGTGCAGGCGAAGCCGAAGCTGATCGATGAAGTCGTCAAGGTTTTCATCGTTCTCTATGAGGATGCGACCTTCCGCGCGCTTCGCGGTGAGGAAGACCCCGACAAGTATGTCGAGGGCAGCGAGTCCTGCGACGACACCGTCGCAGCTCAGATGGTCCGTGAAAAGGGCATCGAGATGGGCATGTCGCTCATCAAGAACGCCACGCTGCACGACATCTGCATCAAGCTGCGTGGAGCGGAGCGCCGCTACAACTCCAGCCGCAAGCAGCGCGGTGGAGCCTCCACCCCGCCCACCACACCAGCCGCAGCAGCTCAGGAATCTGAAGCCGCCTGAAGCTGATCGCAGAAACTTCCGGGAGCGCAAATGCTCCCGGCGTTTTTTCAAAGAGAGGAACATGACGTGGACTTTGACCTGAACCAGAACATCCGGTCCCTTGCCGGGATCGATGACTCCGTACTCCGCGCTTCGCTGCTCAAGAGCGGCTGGCTTCCCCAATTCCCCGCCTTTGCCGATGAGGACGGCGTGCTGATCGTCGGGCACCGACGCATGAAGCTCGCGACTGAATTGGAAATTACCCCGGTGATCGAGACCATCACGTTTGGCGACGGCAGCGACGGCGCGGCGAAGCGTCTGGAGCTGGCCATTGCGTCGAACATCGGTGCGGCCGGTCTGACCAAGAAGGATCGCCAGAGCATCGCGACTCTGGCCTACAAGCACGGCTACACCATGGATCAAATCGGCAAGATGTTGAACGTGGACAAGGCAACCATCAGCCGTGACATCGACAAATCTGAATTGTTGCACGATGCAACAATTAAACCATCCAAGACTGAGACCAACCCCAAAGGAGCCGGTCGCCCGAAGGGCAGCGGCAAGAAGGCTAAAGCCACGAAGGAGGAGACCAAGCCTGTGACGAAAAAAATCGCAGCTCCAGCTCCGACGAAGGTCAAGGACGAGAAGGGCCGCGTCGCTGGCGTTGACATCAAGGTAGACCCGGATGTGTGGCGCGAGTTCAACGACCGGGCGCGCGAGGACGGCATGTCAGCGACCGCCAAGATCGCGGAGTTGGTCACCAATCAGGTACAGCCGCCGATTGACCCGTCCACCCTGTCCATCTCGGCGCAGGAGAAGCTGGCCATCGCCGTCAAGCAGGCGACGCGCAAGCTGGAGGTCGAGATCGAGCATCGGGTTCGGGCTGAAGTCACCAAGTGGCTGAACGACGACCTGTTGCCGATGTACCGCAAGAACGAGGCGCTCTACAAGCTGATGATCGAGAAGCGCAACGGCGCGATGACCAACGCCGAGTACAAGCTGATCTGGAGCTGCCTGCATTCCGACAGCCGCAAGTCGGTCTCGGACGAGAAGCTCAACAAGGCGTTCAATCTCTTCACCAAGCTGGAGAAGCTGATCCTGAACGAAAAGGAGAGCCCGACGCAGAAGAGCAATCTGCCGTCCTCTTCAGAGCTGATGAAGCGCAAGGCCGAGTACGACGCCAAGCGTGCTGCAGACCGCACGTCCAAGAAGAGCAAGGGATCAACCTCAAACGGGGTGGAGCGACGATAAATGTCAAAAACAAAAATGTCGCGCCGTGTAGCGCTGGTTGGAATGGCCGAGATGATGAGGGACAGAGCCCGCGAAGAAGGCAATGCCACCATCGCCAACGCCTCACTGTCAGACTTGATCGCCTCCATCGAGGAGGTGATCAAGCGCGACACCATGAGAGACCTGATCAACAGAGGCAAGGTGAATTGACCCATGTCCCCAACCCCAACCGAATCCCGCATCTTCGCGACGCGCTACCAACGCGAAGCCATACGCCTTGAACAGCTCCACGCCAACAACATCGCGCCCGGTCACACCAAGTGGGTGGACGCGATGAAGGCGGTGTGGGATCGCATGGACAAGGCCGGTAGCCCTCTCAAGCAATCGGCCATCGTGTCGAAAGTGATCAACTACGTCAGCAACATCAAGAGCGAGGAGAAGATCGCCTTCCCGCTGGCCGCCTACGCCGGGAAGCGAACGGCTGGCCTCATGCTTGCGACGCTGGAGTTCGACAACCATCCTCTGGTCGGCCCGAATGAAGACGGCGTCAGCGTCGTGAAGTTCACCTTGAAAGTCCCGCGCGACGGCAACTCCAACATCAAGGTGACGCCGCTGGCCTACATCTCCCGGCACGCCATCGAGCGCATGCATGAGAGGCGCAACCGGCCGATCACCCACGCGCGGGCGACGGAGATGTTCGCCGCCGTCGCAGCGCTGGGCTTCATGATTGGCTTCCACGAAGAGCACAACGCGATGTGTCTCGACCTTGGCGACGTTCTGGCGGTCGGCCAGATGCGTGCCGTTGCTGGTCCGCCCAATAATGAGGGCAGGCGCTCCTACGGCAGCATGTACGAGGTACGCTCGATGCTGCCGATTGAAGAGCTGGACCCCAACGATCTCAGGCTCAAGCAGGGCCGCGTCGCTCTCGCCGCCGTCAATGAGTGGGTCGAGGGTGGCCGCAAAGACAGGCGCGCACCGAGACCTACACGACCAAGACAGCAGTGATGGCAACAGCCTGAACCAAACCGCACCGGCCGGATGTCGGTAATCAAGGAGAACAATATGCCTAAAGTTTCCGACTTCTTCCCGCCCGACAAGCTCAAGGCGACCGAGCTGACCGGGTCAACAACGATCATCATCAGGAGCGGCCTGATCGAAAAAGACGGCTACAACGGCGCGGTGGACCGGGTGCTGGAGATCGAGATGAACGGCCAGATTCGCGACATGCGGGTCAGCGCGACGCTGGCGCGGGACATCGTCGCCATCCTCGGAGATGATGAAAGTCTCAACTGGATCAACAAGCCGGTCTCGATCTATCCGAGCAAGATCACGATCACCGACAGAGATACCAATGCTGAAAAAGTCGTTGATATGATCCGCGCTGGCGCGGCTCCCGAAGGGACCGTCATCAGCGAAGCTCCAGCTCGCGCGCCTGCTCGCCCAGCCACTCGACGAGACATGGACGACGACATTCCGTTCTGAGAACTAGCTGTCGGAAGGCGGGCGCGCGAATGCGCTCGCCGCCACGGCGTGAAAGGGTTGAGCGATGACCACCGTTCTCTCCGTCTACAACAATCGCGGTTGCGTCGGCCGCTGCGATGCCACCTGTCACGAAGCCAAGGGCATCAAATGCACTTGCATCTGCGGCGGCAAGAACCACGGTGCGGGCTACACGCAGGCCGTCATCAATACCATCGACATGGTCGGCCTCAAGGAGGAAGACCTGACGCGGTTCGCGGTCGCGACCAAGCGCGATCCGGCAGAGCTGACCGTCATCAATCGAATCGAATACAAGTCAGCCAAGGCAGCGCGCAGGCGCGCGAAGTATCGGATCAGCGAGCCTGAGCTGTTCGACTGGAAGGGAAATGAAGTATGACCAAGCCAACATTGGTGCTCGACTTTGACGGCGTCCTGCACAGCTACACCAGCGGCTGGAAGGGCGCGGACGTGATCCCCGATCCGCCAGTACCGGGTTCGCTGCAGTTCATCGTGAATGCGATGGAGCACTTCACCGTCGCGATTTACAGCTCGCGCTCCGGTCAACCCGGCGGCATCCCGGCAATGATCCAGTGGCTTGGTTACTGGTCGGTCGATCCAACACACGGCATGCCCGGTGATTTTGATCATGGTGCGTGGGGCGCGATCCAATGGCCCACCCAGAAGCCCGCCGCCTTCCTGACTATCGATGACCGCGCCATCACGTTCGACGGCGACTGGTCAAAGTACGATCCGAAATATCTGCTCGACTTCAAACCATGGAATAAAAAATGAGCGAACCCGAAATCGTCGTAGTGCCGCGCGATCTCTACTACCACGAAGTCGCGTATGTGCGCGGACTGGAGAAGGAAATCGAACGGCTCCGATCAATCGCCGTTGAGCGGATGGGCCTTTTCGGACAGGCGGCATCCAAGGTCGAAGAGTTGGAGGCGGCGCTTAACTATGTGGCTGATATGACCTACTGCGGCACAGATGCCGAGTGGCACTTCAAACCCGGTTATGATCCGCAGAGAGTTTTGGACGCCATCGCACCGGAGTAGGACAGGTGAGCGAGTGGAAAATCCAGTACCCGGTGCCAAGGTATCGCGACTGCAGCACATTCGCGGAGCGCAAGAAGGAGCGAATAAAAATGAGCGAAGAACGCTGGCACGAAGCCGCCCATGTGCGCAGGCTGGAGAAGCGCGTCGAGGAGCTGGAGGCTTCAACGCTTCGGCCGCATGAGCTGGCGGCGATGCATGAGCTGACGGTGTACCTCCCGGCGGTTGCGGAGGCTCTGCATATGCCGAAGATCAGGGTCTGGTCGCAGATCATCGCGGAAGTTCTTGAGCGCATCGAGACTGCGAAATGAGGGCGGCCATCACCGATCAGAGACTGGAGGACGGACGCATTCGCAGTGGTCACTATGCCAGCAATCCCGGCGATCTGCATGGTGCGTTCCTAATCCCAAGTCCCTACGGCACCGAGCTGAAGATCATGTCGAGCGGCACCGGACATGATGCTGACGGTTGGGAGCACGTCAGCATCTCGACGCCGCGCCGCACACCCAACTGGGCCGAGATGTGCATGGTCAAGAATCTGTTCTGGGGTGAGGAGGAGTGCGTTGTTCAGTTCCATCCACCGAAGTCGGACTATGTGAACCATCACCCGCACTGTCTCCACCAGTGGAAATGGCTGGGCGGAAATTTTCCGACGCCGCCGACATACATGGTCGGGCCGAAGTAACACGGGGTTGCACTGTCGGCCATAACGGCCTATAGGCAGAAAAACCAGCGGGGGCGCTGGGTCCATCAACAGAAAGGGAAGTTATGTTTCAGGTTTCGTTTTATGTAGACGACAAGCGGCTGGGCAATGCGTTGCTCGCGCTCGTCGGGCTGGCTCACGGCCAGCCATCGGTGACGCCGGTCGTCAACGCGGTCAAGAAGGGCAACGGCCTCGACGCGGTCGTGAAGAGCGGAAGCAGCGTCGAGCGCTTCGCTGAAGTGCTGAAGCCACACAAGGGCGAGGTGCTGATCGCGCGCGATATCGGCAAGCTGATGAAGCCGATGGGCATGTCGCTCAGCTCGAAAGGCTACATGCTGAAGCAGGCGGTGAAGGCTGGCTTGCTGAAGAAGTCCGGCAAAGGGTCCGGGATGAAGTACACGGTCACGGTGTCCTGATGGCAGCTCTGTATCGCTCCTACGTTTTTAAGCAAAAAGACCCGGCCATCGATGAGCTGCGCACCGTGATCGAGGATCACTTCGGCCGCCGCATCACCAAGAAGGATTGCAAGATTCTCGCGGACGACGGCGGGCCGAAAGCTGGCACCATGAACGGCTGGTTCTTCGGCAAGACGCAACGCCCACAGAGCGCGACGCTTGAGGCCGCCGGTCGAGCTGCCGGATTCAGGCGGCAGTGGGTCAAGATGAACGGGAAGGGCAAGTGATGACAGGTCAATGGGGGACGCGGGCGCACCGCGTCTACACTGGCGGCAATCCGATCACCGCACTGAACGAGCTTGGCGTTTCGATGAAGCACCCGGAGTTCGAACCACCTGACGCGAAGGAAGTGCTGAAGATGCTTGGCCCGGTGCCACGTCAGAAGCGCCGTCGCCCACGCTCATCCAACAAAATCAAAAAGGCTTGGAAGGGAGAAAAATGATGGCCGAGTTTGATCCTGAAAAACTGTCGAAGGGCCTTGCGAATCTCGAAAGGCATTTCAGCGACATGCCGCTCGACTACCCGGAAGCTCACATGGGTCTGATCGACGCGCTGCGCAACTACATCCGCACCGACGAAGCCATCGCGCGCGAACTGCTCAACGATGGCAGCATCACGATCAAGCAATTCAACGCGGGTAATTTCTCGATCCAGCCGATGCGCCTGATGCTGGCCGATCTGGAGAAGCATGAGATCGACCCGACGCTGGGCCTGAAGGAGCGCCGCTGATGTTCGTCGTCTCTTACGCCGGTCACCTCTACGGCCCGTTCGCCAACGCGGACGAGGCAGCGAAGTTCGGCAAGCTGATCATCGCGCCGTGGACCGTCATCCAGTTGCGCGACAAGCTGCCGTCCGGGGCCATGGGTGACCAGTGGCTGAAGCAGCCAACGCCATGATGCAGAGCGCGGTCAAGGAAACCTTCATGGTCCGCAGGCTGCAGGAGCGCGCCAAGCAGCAGGCCAAGAGCGGTGCGACCGGGACCGCGTCCTGCGGCGACATCACCGTGGCGTGGTATCCCGGTTGCCAGCGCTTCGCATGGTTCAGCAGGGAATCCGGGGCGATCACCAAGAAGCTGGCGGTCAAGCTACTGGAAGATCAAGGGAAATAATTCTCTCCCCGGCGGGGTTGACGTGTAGGCCAGAACGGCCTATATCCTCTCTGTAACAAGGAGAGAGACATGGCCCTGCGTAAAGACATCCACCGGCCCTCGGCCCTGAAGGTCGAGGATTATCATTTCATCAAGTTCGACTACCTCCCCAGCGGCGGCGACATCCTCGGTGATGCCTCGTTCTTGGCCAGCGGTCGCGCGTATTTCCGGTCGCACATGGAAAAGCACGGCGGCCACTACGCCGAGAACAAGTCGGCGGGCAACTGCTACATCTGCGGCGCACGCTGCATCTACAGTGCCACGTTCTGGCACAAGCCCAGCAACGAATACATCCACTGCGGTCTGGAGTGTTCCGACAAGCTCGAATGCGGCGACGCCTCATCCTTCAAGAAGAACGTCAAGAAGGCGCTGGAAGCCAACGCTGGAAAGCGGAAGGCGGCGGCGATCCTTGAGAAGGCCGGTGTGGCCAAGGCTTGGGCGCTATGGGAATCGGAGGCCGCGTATCGGAAGGCCTTCGCCGCTGAGCACAAGGCTTGGCTGGAAGCCAACGCTGATGCTGAGCCGGACTACTACGGCAACGTCGCGGGCGCTCCGAAGTACAACTGGGGCGGCAAGGACGAGATGATCGTCCTCGACATGGTGTCCAAGGTCATCAAGTACGGCAACGCGCCGTCCGACAAGGCTCTGGGCTTCATGAAGGTCTTGCTGGACCGGATCGAGCGGGCTCCTGAGATCGCGGCCGAGAAGGCTGCGGCCAAGGCGGTCGAGCTGGCCAACTCAAAGCCGATCCCGGCAGTCGAGGGTCGCGTCCTGATCGAGGGCGAAGTCCTGAGCGTGAAGCTGAAGGAGAGCTTCTACGGTTCGGTCTACAAGATGTTGGTCAAGAACGCGGACGGCTGGAAGGTCTATGGCTCTGCCCCGGCGGCGCTGATCGATGCCGGGTTGGACAAGGGCGACAAGGTTTCGTTCATGGCCAAGGTCGAAGCCTCCCCGGATGATCCGCTGTTCGGATTCTTCAGCCGCCCGTCAAAGGCCAAGCTGGTAAAAAAAGAGGAGGTGGCGGCCTGAGCCGCCCCTTGACGAGTAGGCCAGAACGGCCTACATAGAGCTAGTCATGTTGATGGAAATCAAATCAGCCGCCGATCTCGCCAAGCTGCCGCACTATGTCAAGTCGGCCATGAGCTACGGCAAGGTCAACGTCAGCGGCATGCGGCGGGAAGCTGCGATCAACAAGGCCTCCCGGAAGCAGTTGCTGCAGAACGCAGCCGCCCGTGCGGTTCGCGAGGGCGAGATGAGCCTCGGTCTGGCTATCGAGCTTCTGGTTGTTAACAAGGCCTATGGCCCGAAGGGCAAGGCCGCACTGAAGGAGTTTGTGTGATGACTTTCTACGATTATGAGCTTGGCTACGGGCGCGACGGGAGCTGGCATCTGGTTCTCTGCGCTGGCGGCAAGCCGCTGGTCGGCGGCACCTACTGCCGGGTCTCCAAGGCCGGTGACAATTGCTGGGTCCGCAAGACGTGCCATCGCGGTGCCAAGGGCGGCATTCGGTATGTGAGCTACGCCAGCGAGGTCGAAGCGCTCGACGCCGGAATCAAGTGGGCGCGTCGCAAGGAGCGTGAAGACGCGCGGGACTGGGCGGCATGAAATCCGCCCCTACCCTCGCGGATGGAATCATCAGGGAGTGGCAACGCCCGGATTATCGGCGCATCGATCCGAATGGCTGGTTACCCAGTCACGTCGCGCAGGCGCGGAAGTTCGTGCTCGACAAATCAATGTCGGCGTTCATGGCGGACCTGTCCTACATCAGCCTCAACGCCGCCGCCACCATCGCAAAGCGCCGCGAGCTGGTCGAGGGCGTGCGCAAGCTGGCCCGGTTGCCGCACGCGGTGACGTGGATCGAGTACGACAAGGTCGAGCATCGACGCCGCGTCAAGGAAGTCTACCACCCGGAGATCGACGCCTCACCGGAGGCCGTCCCTGACCGTTCAGGCTGGTTGCTGATGCAGCACCCGACGCTGGAGACGGCGTTCCAAGCGATCCACTGCACCTCGCATGCGTGGACGGCGGACAAGCGGATACCCACCCCCAACTCTGCGCAGTTCGCCTATTCGTGGACGTGCGATGACGGCGTGCCACCGTGGCCTCGCGACGAGTTCTACAACCAGCCGCAAATGGCAAGGATTGACGACACCGAGCGCACCCGGCTCTGCATGCCAGCGGGTATCCTGACCGGAGTGCTGGAGTACGACACCCCCAGCTTCGCAATCATCCGGGCTCCGCATTTCAGCGCAGGGGCGCATGAGATAGCCAAGAAAGAACTCTGGGCCGGAAACAGTTTCAACGCACTGGGCGAGCTGGCGCACGACGCGCGCTACCTCTGGAGCCTGCTCGCGACCATCAACGATCTGCCGACATCTCTGGCCGACGTGAAGCAGGATCGCGGCTACGTCTCGCGCGGGCGCTACAAAAAGTTTTCGGATCACACGGTCATCAGCCTGACGGTCCCGGAGAAGCGCTACGCCACCGTCGCCAAGCGAGCCCTCGCCATCGCGCGCAGGCGCGGGCATCAGGTGCGCGGGCACTTTCGCAAGGACCGCTGGCACCCCGGCGAGCGCATCTGGGTTCGCGAGCACGTTCGCGGCGATACCTCGATTGGGTTTGTCATCCACGACTATGGGGTCACCCATCCTGTGGACAAACCCGACGACGCTGCTTGACGCTAGGCCGAAACGACCTATATACCGATTGACAACAACCGAAAGAGAGACACCATGTCAGAAAAGAGCTACCTACAAATTGACGGAAGCGGCAACATCACCAGCTACGTCGGCCCCGAAGCCACCGAAGCGTTCCGGGCGATCACCATCGCCCACGCGCTGCGACTTTATGCCAAGTCCGGCATGAAGGTAAATCGGGCCTACACGCCGAAGCGGATGATGCAAGTCGCGTCGGCCATGACTGGCCACAGCTACAAGGCTCGCGACTATGTCGGGGCGGCGGACGATCTGCAGAGCTGGGCGAACGCCATCAAGGCGTCGCTGCCCGTAGTTGGACCGGAGGGGATGTGACGAACGAAAGGCTGGAGGCACTCGCGGTCTGGTATCGCGAGCGGCGCTGCCGGGTAAAGCCGTGGCTGTGCATCAACGACCTAGATGCCTACGCCGCGTGCGTGGGAATCGAGATCGACCTGAACGACCGGGTCGAGCTATTTCATTACATCAACAAAGGAAAGGAAGGGCAGCATGCCTGACACACAACGCCACCAAGACATCACCTCCAAATATCTGGAGGCCGCGCTCCTCGACCAAGTGGTCGCGGGACA
>Ga0193738_1001054_pt1 | contig 11588 bp, 7 predicted proteins | sample L2a1metaG_FD_144927 | JGI IMG/M metagenome (GOLD analysis project Ga0193738, IMG submission 144927) | Soil microbial communities from a riparian zone of the East river system, Colorado, United States - L2a1 | ecosystem: Environmental > Terrestrial > Soil > Riparian zone | place: USA: East River...
CGCGATTACCAGCCGCTCTTCAACCGCGTCACGCTCGATCTCGGATCCTCCAGGCGCGCGCCGACTGACGAGCGCGTGCGCGGGTTTGCCGACGGCAACGACCCCGGCCTCGCCGCGCTCTACTTCCAGTACGCCCGCTACCTGCTCATGGCCAGTTCGCGGGCGGGTTCGCAGCCGGCGAATCTGCAGGGCCTCTGGAACGAGAGCATGTCGCCGCCGTGGGGCAGCAAGTACACCATCAACATCAATACCCAGATGAACTACTGGCCGGCGCTCTCGACCAACCTGGCGGAGACGATGGACCCGTTGACGGCCATGGTGTCGGACCTGTCCGTCACCGGCGCCCGCATGGCGCGCGACATGTACGGCGCCACTGGATGGGTGACGCATCACAACACCGATCTGTGGCGCGCCACCGGACCGATCGACGGCCCGCAATGGGGCATGTGGCCGACCGGCGGCGCCTGGCTCACGCTGGCGCTCTGGGATCGTTATGAGTACACCGGCGATCGCGCCTACCTGCGGCGCATCTATCCGTTACTGAAGGGCGCGGCGCAGTTCTTCCTCGACACGCTCGTCGAGGAGCCGACGCATCGCTGGCTGGTGACGTCGCCGTCGCTGTCGCCCGAGAACCCGCACCCCTTTGGCACGTCGTTGGCGATGGGCCCGGCGATGGACCAGGCGATCCTGCGCGAGCTGTTCGACAGCGCGAGCGAGGCCGCACGCACGCTCGGCCTCGACAGCGACCTGCAGGCAACGTGGAAGGCGACTCGCGCGAGACTGGCGCCGCTCCAGATTGGCAGCGCCGGGCAGTTGCAGGAGTGGCTCGACGACTGGGACATGCAGGCGCCCGAGATGAATCACCGCCACGTGTCGCACCTGTTCGCCCTCTTTCCCGGGCACGACATCGACGTGCGGCGCACGCCCGAACTCGCGGCGGCCGCGAAACGCTCGCTCGAGATTCGCGGCGACCAGGCGACCGGCTGGGCCACCGCCTGGCGGATCAATCTCTGGGCGCGGCTCGGCGACGGTAACCACGCCTTCGACATCCTCACGTTCCTCCTCGGGCCGGAGCGCACCTACCCCAACATGTTCGACGCGCACCCGCCGTTTCAGATCGACGGCAATTTCGGCGGCGCGTCGGCCATCGCGGAAATGCTGGTCCAATGTGACGCGGGGGAGATTCGCCTGCTGCCGGCGCTCCCCGCCGCGTGGCCCGAGGGTCGCGTGACGGGCCTGAGGGCGCGTGGCGGATTCGAGATCGATTTGACCTGGAAGAACGGCGGGCTCGAGCGCGCGACCGTGCGCTCCCTGCTTGGGCGGCCGTTGCGCCTGCGCCGCGCCGATAACTTGCGCACCTTCGACACCAGGCGCGGCACGACACTCACCCTGGTCGGCGACGACCTGCGCGCGAAATGAGACCGGCGTTACTGGCCCTGGCGTTGTGGTTGGCTGGAGCCATTCAGACGGCTCCTGGCGTCGCCGTCCTCCAGGTCGACACGGACCGCCGCCTCGGCACGATCGATCATCGCGTGCGGCCAGAAACGCTCGAACGACATGGCGTGGAGCGAGAAACTCATCGATCTGGCCGGCCATAACTTCGACGTGCTCGCGGTGCACAACTACGAGTACGAAAGCGATCGCTTCGAGACCGGCGTGCGCCGCATCCGCGACTATCTGCTGAAGCTGCGCGACTACGTGCGCGCATCGGCGCACCCGGGCATCAGGCTCGCAGTCCTCGAATGGAACCTGAGCCGGACCTACGACTGGCGCGCCGGCCTCCACGCCGCCGGCAGCCTGATCCTCTACGAGTCACTGACGCCGGAATTGACGATGACCTCGCCGGCGCTGCTGATGCGGAATACGACGGACGATCCGACGTGGACGTCGTTCATCTATCACGACCATGTCTCGTGGTTTCCCGGGAGCGGCTACCTGGTCGAGAAACTGTTCCGCGAGCACTTCGCCGAGACGTATCTGGCGTCGACGTCAGGCACGTTTCGCGACATCGGGAACCGCGCCAGCTTCTTCAGCGATATATCGCAGATGAAACCGGAAGGCTGGCAGCCGGGAACCGTCGACGCGATCGCCACCGCGTCCCTCGACGGACGGCGAATCGTCGTCAAGGCGGTGAACTACAGCGGCAGCGCGAACACACTACTGGTGCATCTCCAGGGCTCGCGTGTTCCACCTGCCGCCACAGTCCGCGTCTACACGATGACCGCCGCCTTGCACGACGCAGCATCGCTCGAGCGGCCCGATCGGATAGCTCCCATCGCACGGACGCTCGAGTACCGTTCCGAGCTGGCTATCGATCTCGAGCCCTATACCGTCGCGGTTGTCGAGATCTCCGCCAGATAGGCGTTCGGATCATCGGTCAGGAAACGTTTCGATGTCAGCCACTCCTTCATCACTCGACCGGCTGCCGTTGCGCCTTTTTGCCGGCGGCGAGCACCGACAGCACGGCATCGACGTCGAACACGCTGCCGCCCCACGGGCCTCCGCTCACGTCCTGCAGCGCGGCCCAGAGCCGGGTGTCGTCCGGCAGCCCGGGATCGGCCGCCAGGTCCGGACGAAGCGGCCGTCGTTCGAGAATACGGCGCCCGGCGTCGGCGCCCTGGAACGCGCCGTCTTCACCCACGAGCTGCACGGTTCCCTCCACGTTGACGCGGTCGATCGCGATCTGGATGAGATCGCCGTCGCGAAGCTTGCCGATCGGACCGCCGGCGAGCGCCTCTGGCGACACGTGACCGATGCAGGCGCCGGTCGAGACGCCGCTGAAGCGGGCGTCGGTGACGAGCGCCACGTGTTTCCCGAATTCGAGGTACTTCAGTGCGGCCGTCAGCTGGTAGGTCTCCTCCATCCCGGAACCCATCGGGCCTCGCCCTGCGAGCACGAGAACGTCGCCGGCGCGGATGCCGCCGCTCTTGATGGCCGCAATCGCCGCGGTTTCGCTGAGAAAGACCTTGGCCGCGCCCGTGAAGCGGAAGACGCCATCCGGATCCACGACCGACGGGTCGATCGCGGTACTCTTGACGACCGCGCCACCCGGCGCGAGATTCCCGAAGGCGACGCAGAATGTCGCGGTCAGCCCGCGGCGTCCCGCTTCGTCGGGCGACATGATCACGTCATCGGGATCCACGCCGTCGATCTCGCGCAGCCGCGCGCGCAGCCGGGCGCGACGGGTGGACGACTCCCACTCGTCGAGCTGCTCGTCGAGCGTGGCGCCGCTCGCGGTCAACACGCCAGTCTCGAGCAGCCCCGCGCGCCGCAGGTGGAGCATCACTTCCGGCACGCCGCCGGCGAGGAACACCTGGATGGTCGCGTGATGCCGCGGGCCGTTGGGCAGCGCGTCGACGATCCGCGGGACGCGGCGGTTGACGTCGATCCAGTCCTCCGCCGTCGGGCGCGGCAGCCCGGCGGCGTGCGCGATCGCCGCCACGTGCAGGATCAGGTTGGTCGATCCGCCGAACGCGGCGTGGGTCACCATCGCGTTCTTCACCGACGCCGCGGTGAGGATGTCGCGCATCCGGATGCCGCGCGCCTCCATCCTCATCAGCGCCCGCGCCGATCGGCGGGCCATGTCGATCCAGATCGCGTGACCGGACGGCGCGAGCGCGGAATGCCCCATCGCCATGCCCAGCGCTTCGCCCACGACCTGGGACGTCGCCGCCGTGCCGAGGAACTGGCAGCCGCCGCCCGGCGACGCGCAGGCGCGGCATCCCGCGTCCGCGGCTTCCTGCATCGTGATCTCGCGGTGCACGAACCGCACGCCGATGCTCTGCACGCGACCCGCGTCCTCGCCGTCGTGGGGCAGCAGCGTGACGCCGCCGGGGACGAGCACGGCCGGCAGATCGCGGCTCGCCGCGAGCGCCATCATCATCGCGGGAAGTCCCTTGTCGCACGTCGCGACGCCGAGGACGCCGCGTCGCGTCGGCAGCGACCGAATCAGCCGCCGAAAGACGATGGCCGCGTCGTTGCGGAACGCGAGGCTGTCGAACATGGCCGGCGTCCCCTGCGATCGCCCGTCGCAGGGATCCGTGCACGACGCGGCGAACGGGATCGCGCCCGCGCTCTTGAGCTCGGCGGCCGCCGCTTCCATCAACAGGCCGACCTCCCAGTGGCCGGTGTGGTAGCCGAGGGCGATGGGGGTCCCATCGGAACGGCGGATGCCGCCGTGCGTCGAGAGGATCAGGAACTCGCGGCCGCCGAGCGCGGCGGGCTCCCACCCCATCCCGGCGTTCTGCGTCCAGCCGAACAGATCGCCCGAGGGACGGTCGCGGAGCATCTCCTCGGTGAGGGGGAGTGAGCCGGCCGGACCCGCGGCATGCGTGACCACATCGAACACCGCGGGGTCAGCCGAATCGAAGTCGTTTACGCTCACGGATGATGCCTTTGGCCTGTCGCGCATGATACTACCCACGGCAGCAGGCAGAGCCGCGCGGTGAGTTGACTTGGGCTATTGTTCGTCCTCGGTCGTGACGATGATGCCCGGGTCGCCGCCGGCACGAAAGGAATCGGACATGAGTTCATCCCAGGTATCTTCATGGGCGGCCGCGGTCGGCGCCGCAGTGATGCTGGCCGCGACGCCTGGTTCGGCGCAGCAGAGCGCGACCGCGATCGCGACCGCGGCCGACCACCAGCGCATGAAAGAGCAGCTGGGCATCAAGACCCTTCGTCCAGGCCCGAGCGGAAACGAGTCCGCGCCCAATCACGCCAACTACGACGAGGCGCTGGCCAATCCGTATCCCGATCTGCCCAGGCTCCTCACGCTGGAGAACGGCCGCGCGGTCACCAGCGCCGACGTGTGGTGGAAGCAGCGGCGCCCTGAGATCGTCGAAGCGTTCGATCGCGAGGTCTTCGGTCGCGTTCCGGCCGCCGTGCCGAAGGTGTCGTGGCGCGTGCAGCGCGCCGACCGCGTAGACGTGGCAGGCCACGCGGTCCAGAGCAGGGATTTGATCGGTGCCGTCGATAACTCCGCGTTTCCGCAGATCACGGTTGAGATCCTGATGACCGTGGTCACGCCCGCGGCTGCCACGCGTCCCGTCCCGATCATGATGATGTTCGGCCGCGCGCATCCAGCGGCGGCCGAGCAGTTGCTCGCCGCGGGCTGGGGCTACGCCACGATCGCGCCGGCGAGCATCCAGGCCGACAACGGCGCTGGGCTGACGAGCGGCATCATCGGCCTTGTCAACAAAGGACAGCCGCGGCGTCCCGACGACTGGGGCGCGCTGCGCGCCTGGGCCTGGGGCGCGTCGCGCGCGCTCGACTATTTCGAAACCGATCCCGCGGTGGATGCGAAGAAGGCCGGCATCGAGGGCGTGTCGCGCTACGGCAAGGCGGCACTGGTCACGATGGCGTACGACCGGCGGTTCGCCGTGGTGCTCATCGGCTCCTCCGGCGAAGGCGGCGCGAAGTTGCACCGCCGCAACTTCGGTGAGGCGGTCGAGAACCTGACCGGGTCCGGCGAATATCACTGGATGGCCGGGAACTTCCTGAAGTACGGCGCCGAGGAATCGACCTTCGGCCGCAAGACAGCGAACGACATCCCCGTCGATGCGCATCAACTGCTGGCGCTGTGCGCACCGCGTCCGACGTTCATCAGTTACGGCATTCCGGAACGCGGCGATGCGAAGTGGCTGGATCAGCAGGGGAGCTACATGGCCGCGGTGGCGGCCCAGCCCGCGTTCCGCCTGCTCGGCGCGAAAACGCTCGGCGTGTCGGACGACCACATGAAAGAAAAGATGCCGCCGGTCAACACGGGCCTGCTCGACGGCCACCTCGCGTGGCGCCAGCACGACGGTGGCCACACCGACGGCCCGAACTGGCAGTACTTCATTCCGTGGGCCAACCGGCTTCTCCAGCACACGCCGCCCGCGTCATCGACTCCCGGTCCGGCCGATCGAGCGGCCGCGCGAACGGATGCCAACTCGGCGGTCGCGCACCAGCAGCTGGTGCAGAAGACGAAGCAGGGTCGGATCGACGTCTACTTTCTCGGCGATTCGATCGTGCGGCGGTGGGGCGCACTCGACTATCCCGACCTGCTCGCCAACTGGCGCCAGAACTTCCACGGCTGGAACGCGGCCAATTTCGGGTGGGGCGCGGATCGGACCGAGAACGTCCTCTGGCGGATCGAGAACGGCGAGCTCGACGGCGTCCAGCCGAAAGTCATCGTCCTGCTCGCCGGCACTAACAACGTCGGCGCCGTGCCGCGCGACGACCGGGCCGTCGCGGAGATCGCGCGCGGCATCAAGGCCATCGTCGATCTCTCTCGGCGCAAGGCGCCGGCGGCGACGTTCGTGCTCACGGCGATCTTCCCGCGCAACGACCACATCGAGGTCATGCCCACGATCGCGCAGATCAACAAACAGATCGCGGCGCTCGCCGACGGACGTCGGGTCCGCTTCCTCGACATCAACGATCGTCTGGCCGATCCGGGTGGCCGGGTCGTGGCGGGCGTCCTGAACGAACAGGATCGGCTCCACCCGACCCTGGCGGGATACCAACTCTGGGCGGACGCCTTGAAGCCGATCCTGCTCGAACTGTTGGGACCGCCGTCGGCCGTCGATCTCGCGCCGCCGCCGACCGGCGACCCGGCTGCGGGTGTTGTGAAACGGTGATATAAACTGACCACCGCATGGCGCAAACGGCGTGGCCTCTTGTTCAGCGCAAGTTCGGGGAAACGACGCGACGCGATTTCTGGTGGGTCCAGCCCCTCGTCGTTTTCCTCGCCCTCTCCGCTTTCATCGTCTACGCGACCTGGGCGGCATTCCAGGGGGACCATTACGAATACGGTCCCTACCTGTCACCGTTCTACTCGCCGCTCCTCTTTGGCGACGGTCCTCACGCGTGGTTCGGATCGAAGCCGGCCTGGTGGCCGGCGGCGCTCCCTTTTTCGGCGGCCCTGCTGATTCTCTGGGCGCCCGGCGGCTTCCGCTTCACCTGCTACTACTACCGCGGCGCGTACTACAAAGCGTTCTGGCAGGACCCGACCGCCTGCACGGTGGGGGAGCCGCGCAAGTCGTACTGGGGTGAGCGGACGTTCCCGCTGATCCTCCAGAACGCGCACCGGTACTTCCTGTATCTCGCGCTCGCCTTCACCGTCGTCCTCACCTACGACGCGATCAAGTCGTTCCAGTTCGCCGACGGCTTCGGCATCGGCGTCGGCAGCATCGTCATCACCCTCAACACGATCCTGCTGACCGGCTATACGCTGAGCTGTCATTCGCTCCGGCACATCGTCGGCGGACGGAAGGACGAAGTCTCGGGTAATGCTGTCCGCCTCGGCTGCTACACCGCGTGCTCGGCGATGAACCGCAAGCACCAGGTGTTTGCCTGGCTCAGTCTTGTCTCCGTCGGGTTCGCCGACCTTTACGTCCGCCTCTGCTCGATGGGGATCTGGACGGATTTCCGGATCCTGTGAGCAACTTCGAAACGTTCGAATACGACGTTCTGGTGATCGGCGCCGGTGGCGCTGGATTGCGCGCGGCGATTGAAGCGTCGGCCGCTGGTGCCAAGGTCGGCCTGATCTGCAAGTCGCTGCTCGGCAAGGCGCACACCGTCATGGCGGAGGGCGGCGTCGCCGCCGCCCTGGCCAACGTGGACGATCGCGACAGCTGGAAGGTCCACTTCGCCGACACCATGCGCGGGGGCCAGTACGTGAACAACTGGCGCATGGCGGAGCTGCACGCGAAAGAGGCGCCGGATCGCGTGCGCGAGCTCGAAGCCTGGGGCGCGGTCTTCGATCGCACCAAGGACGGGAAGATCCTGCAGCGGAACTTCGGCGGCCATCGCTATCCGCGCCTCGCGCACGTCGGCGATCGCACCGGGCTCGAGCTGATTCGCACGCTCCAGGACCAGGGCGTCCACCGCGGCCTCGACGTGCACATGGAGTTTACGGTCGTCAGCCTGCTCGTCTCGGACGGGCGCGCGACCGGAGTGATCGGATACGAGCGTGAGCGCGGACGGTTCAAAGTGTTCAACGCCGCCGCCGTCGTGCTCGCCACCGGCGGGGCCGGCCGCGCGTACCGGATCACCAGCAATAGCTGGGAAGGCACCGGCGACGGCCATGCGCTCGCGTACCTGGCGGGCGCCGAGCTGATGGACATGGAGTTCATCCAGTTCCATCCGACCGGCATGATCTGGCCGCCCAGCGTGCAGGGCATCCTGGTGACCGAGGGCGTGCGCGGCGAGGGAGGCGTGCTGCGAAACAAAGAAGGCCGCCGCTTCATGTTCGAGGACATCCCCGACGCGTACAAGAACCAGACCGCGAATAACGAGGAAGAGGGCTGGCGCTATACGCAGGGCGACAAGAACGCCCGCCGGCCGCCCGAACTGCTGACCCGCGATCACGTGGCGCGTTGCATCATGCGCGAGGTCAAAGCCGGCCGCGGCAGTCCGCACGGCGGCGTCTTCCTGGACATCTCGTGGATCAAGGAAAAGGTCTCGGGCGCCGAAGCGCTGATCAAGCGCAAGCTCCCGAGCATGTACCACCAGTTCAAGGAACTGGGGGACATCGACATCACGAAGGAGCCGATGGAAGTCGGCCCGACGACGCACTACATCATGGGCGGAATCCGCGTGGACGCGGATTCGCAGATGTCCACGATTCCCGGCCTGTTCGCGGCGGGTGAGTGCGCCGCCGGCATCAACGGCGCCAACCGGCTCGGCGGAAACTCGCTGTCCGATCTGCTCGTGTTCGGCAAGCGCGCCGGCGAGTACGCGGCGAAGTTCGCGAAGGAGAACCGGCGTCCGGCGATCGATGCCGCCGCCGCGGAGCGCGCGATGACCGAGGCGCTCCAGCCGTTCGATCGACCGGCGGGCAGCGAAAACCCTTACACGGTGCAGTCCGCGCTGCAGAACATGATGCAGGACCTCGTCGGCATTGTCCGGACCGAGGTTGAGATGCAGCAGGCGGTGCAGGAGCTGTCGAAGCTCAAGGAACGCGCGGCCCACGCCGGCATCACCGGCCACCGCGAATATAATCCCGGCTGGCACACGTCGATCGATCTGAAAAATCTGCTGACGGTGTCTGAGGCGATCGCCCGTTCGGCGATCGAGCGCAAGGAAAGCCGCGGCGGCCACTTCCGCGAGGACTTCCCCGAGAAGGACCCCGCCTACGCCACGTTCAACGTCGTCACTCGCCGCGCTCCCGACGGCTCGATGGAGGTGAAGCGCATGCCGCTGGCGCCGCTGCCGCCGGAGCTGAAACAGATCATCGAGGATCAGAAGGCATGAAAGAGGCAACCGCATGACCCGCGCCGCGCTGAAGGTATGGCGGAGCGACGACGCGGGCGGACATTACCGCGATTACTCGGTGGACGTCGTGCCCGGCATGGTGGTGCTCGACGCGATTCACCAGATCCAGGCGACCGAGGCGCCGGATCTCGCGGTTCGGTGGAACTGCAAGGCGGGGAAGTGCGGCTCGTGTTCCGCGGAGATCAACGGCAGCCCGAAGCTGATGTGCATGACGCGGCTGAACAGCCTCGACCTGCTCGCGCCGATCACCGTCGAGCCGATGCGCGCCTTTCCGTTGATCAAGGATCTCGTCACCGACGTGTCGTGGAACTTCCGCGTGAAGAAGACGATCACGCCGTTCACCCCGCGGCCGGCCGACGCGCCCGATGGCACCTGGCGCATGCAGCAGGTGGACGTCGATCGCGTGCAGGAGTTCCGCAAGTGCATTGAGTGCTTCCTGTGCCAGGACGTCTGTCACATCCTGCGCGATCACCAGATGCACGACAGCTTCATCGGGCCGCGGTTCCTCACCTACGCGGCCGCTCTGGAGATGAATCCGCTCGATGCCGCCGATCGGCTGCCCGAGCTGAAAGACCAGCACGGGATCGGCTACTGCAACATCACGCGGTGCTGCACGAAAGTCTGCCCCGAGCACATCACCATCACGGAAAATGCGATCATTCCGCTCAAGGAGCGCGTGGTCGATCGATACTACGACCCGCTGACCAGGCTCCTGCGCGTCTTCAAGTCCTGAGGGGAGCGCCATGTTCCATCCGAAGCCGATCTCGAAAGAGGCTATTCCGGCGGCGTTGATGAAAGCGGAGCGTTACCGGTTGCTGAACGAGCCGGGCGAGGCGGAGAGCATCTGCCTCGACATCCTGAACATCGAGCCCGGCAACCAGGACGCCGTCGTGATGCTGGTGCTGGCGCTGAGCGACCAGTTCCGCGAAGAGACACCCTCGTCGCGTACCGCCGCGGCGCGCGCCGACGAATATCTGGCCCGGCTCACAGACGAGTACGACCGGCTGTATTACTCAGGCCTCGTCCGCGAGCGCCGCGCGAAGGCAGTGTTGCAGCGCGATCGCTATGCTGCCGCCGGGGCCGCGGAATGGATCCGCGAGGCGATGCAATTCTTCGAGCGCGCCGAAGCGATCAGACCGCCGCACAACGACGACGCGGTTCTGCGCTGGAACGCCTGCGCGCGGATGCTCGAGCATTTGCCCGCCGCACCGGACCTTCAGGAAGAGCCGCTGCAGAACGAGTGAGTTGAATCTGCTCTAGGTGCTCGCAGCTCGATAAAAGCCTCTCTGTCAGAGGACTTCTTCAGTGGCTCTGCCGATTACCGATTTGTTAAGTGACACGAGCACAGCACCTTAGATCAACCACCTGACCTGCGAACCGGCTGGCGCTGGTCATGAAGTTCCTGACCGGCATGACCGTCCCGACTGAAGCCATACGCCTGGTGCTGGCGTTCGTGTTTGTGCTGGGTATCGTTATCTGCGTTCACGAGCTGGGCCATTTCCTGATGGCGCGGCGCATTGGCGTGCGTGTGCTGACGTTCTCGCTGGGATTCGGTCCCAGGCTCTTCACGATCCGTCGCAAGGGCACCGACTACTGCCTGAGCGCGCTCCCGTTCGGCGGGTACGTGACGCTCGCGGGCGAGAAAGCTTCCAGCGCGAAAACCGGCGCGCCGGACGAGTTCATGTCCAAGAGCAGGTGGCAGCGATGTCAAGTGCTCCTCATGGGGCCGCTGATGAATGTCATCTTCGCCTTTACGACTATGACAGTCGTGCTCTACCACCCCACCCAGCGTCCCGTCTTCGAAGAGCAGCCTGTGGTCATCGGCACGGTCAGGCCGGACTCCGCCGCGGCAAAGTTCGGTCTGCAGCCCGGCGACCGTCTCGTCTCCATCGACCAGAGCCCGGTGAACACCTGGCAAGACTATGCGGCTGTTATTGCGTCAAAGGGAAACCGCAACGTCCCGTTGGGGGTGTTGCGGGACGGCCGGTTGCGCGAGTTGATCGTCGAGCCCGAGGCCCGGGGCAAATATGCGGTGGGCTATCTCGGCATAGAACCGACCGTACACCCGCAGGTGCTGTCGATCCAAGATGGTTCACCGGCAGTGACAGGAGGTCTCGAAATCGGGGACGTCGTCCTCGCGGCAGACGGAACTGATGGAATTACCTACGACGGGCTACTCGCGATGATCGACACGCACGCGGGTCAGCGGCTCACGCTCACTGTACGACGCGGAGGGCAACGCCGGGAAATCTCCCTCGTTCCTCGCGACCGCGAGGGAAAAGGGACGGTTGGGGCCACATTCAGCTTCTGCGAAATGTACACGCAGACCC
>Ga0193738_1001055_pt1 | contig 11574 bp, 13 predicted proteins | sample L2a1metaG_FD_144927 | JGI IMG/M metagenome (GOLD analysis project Ga0193738, IMG submission 144927) | Soil microbial communities from a riparian zone of the East river system, Colorado, United States - L2a1 | ecosystem: Environmental > Terrestrial > Soil > Riparian zone | place: USA: East River...
AACATATGAACAAATGAAAGCATCCGGTTCTTTACGATATTTTTCACAGTCATTGGTCAACCAGATGAATGCTTATTATGTACAAGTTTCAAAAACAGAACACAGGGATGTGCTTGAAGACGATCATCTTCGGGATCGATTTATTGTCCTTTTAGTAGACAATATAAATATAGAAGTAATGTCTGATATCCGTCTCAATCAACCAATAACACACGGAATGTATATTAATCAAACGGGGAAAGCAGATATTGACAAAACAGTTAATCTTGTTGCTATTTGCAAAATTGTACGTACCCGGTCTATGATGGAATATGAAGAGCAATTGAAGATCGCTAATTCATTACTTGTGGCGTTAGAAAATAAGTATCATCTGAAATAGAATTTTTATAGTGCAACAACCCTATTTGTTCATTAACCTGTTAATACATTTTTATTTTAAACTCATTTTTATGAAAAGCAAAATGATCCTCCTGTTCCTTTTTGTTCACGTACTTGCTTACGGCCAGGTAGACAGCACTGATCTGATTGTACAGAAAATGATGAAAGAGCAGAAAATTACTGGCCTTTCACTCGCAGTTATCAAGAACGGGAAAGCTATAGTAAATAAGGGCTATGGTTTAGCCAATGTAGAACACAATGTACCTGTAACAGAAAAAACGGTTATCCGGCTTGGTTCTGTCAGCAAACAATTTTTTACCACAGCTATCCTTAAATTAATGGAGGAAGGAAAATTAACCATCGATGATCATGTTCATAAATTTTTTCCGGATGCTCCTGAAACATGGAAACCAATACAGGTAAAACATCTTATGTCTCACACATCAGGATTAAAAAGAGAAGGCCCGGCTTATAATAACTCAATTATTCAACCAGACCTTGTTATAATCAAGTCCGCTTATTCCTTACCACTCGATTTCAAAACCGGCGAAAAATACCAGTATTGTAATCTTGCTTATTATATGCTTGCAGAAATTATTAAACAGGTTAGCGGCATGCCATGGCAGGATTACATACGTGAAAAACTTTTTATACCTGCGGGAATGAAGAACAGCGGCATGACCGATTTTTATCCGATCATTCCAAATCGTGCCAGTGGTTATATGCACAAAAACGGTGTATTGGTGAATGCTGATGCGATGTATGCTGTGAGGCCAAGCGGCGGATTTCTTTCTACCAGTACTGATATGATCTTATGGGATAAAGTGCTTAGAGAAAAAAGTATCATTCTGAAAAAAGAAAACTGGGAATTGCTATGGCAGCCTTTTATAAAAACATCGGATAACCCCGCCTCTAAGGAGTATTATGCATTTGGATGGATAGTTGGCGAGCTCAATGGCCGCAAAACAATTTCGCATGGTGGAGCCAATGTTGGCTTTCGTTCTTACTATACCCGTTTTATAAATGACGGTTTGTCCATCATCATTATGACCAATACAGATGAGGCTAATCCAGGAGCTATTGTCAGGGCTTTATCAGAATATTATTTCAGAAAAAAATAATTTATGGAAGTACATGCTCACACACATACTGCAAGAAAAAAATGGACACATTATTTCTGGGAGTTCTTAATGTTGTTCCTTGCTGTATTCTGCGGTTTCCTGGCAGAGTACCAGCTGGAACATAAAATTGAAAAAAACAGGGAAAAACAGTTTATGCTCTCCATGATTGGAGACCTGGAGGAAGATACTTCATTACTTAACTCTCAACTAACAAGTTTCAGATCAAAAGGAATTGAGCTTGACAGCCTGATCTATCTATTAAATTCACCGGACATTAATAATTACGGGGCTGAATTATACTATTATAGCAGGAAAGCACACCGGTTTACTTTTTTCAATATCACGGACCGTACCATTCAGCAAATGAAAAACTCTGGAGGCTTCCGTTTAGTGAGAAATAATTTTGCCGCTAATGCCATTCTCAGGTATTATGCATTGATGAATAATCTTAATGAGCTTCAAACAAGAAATGAACAGTATGCCATGGAATACAGGGTTTATTCGATGAATGTTTTTAACCCATTGGTACTTCAAAAAATGATTGACACGACTAACCAGGCAATAATAATGATCCAGGGTAATCCCCAACTGCTTACCTACGATAAAGAAACGCTTTTACGACTTACGTCCATCCTTCATTATTTAAATTCAGTAAGAAGGGGCGTACAGTTGAGATATGACTATATAAAGATAGAAGCGGAAAAACTGGTTCAGTTATTAAAAAAGGAATATCATCTGAAATAAATTTTTATGGAAGTACACCACCATGCACACACATCAAGAAAAAAATGGACACATTATTTCTGGGAGTTTTTCATGCTATTCCTGGCAGTAACACTTGGATTTTTTGTAGAGAATCAACGGGAGCATTATATAGAAAAGAAAAGAGCAAAGGAATATGCAAGGTTGTTGGCAGATGATCTGAGTTTTGATATTGTAGAGTTAAACAGGGCCGAGCGGGTATTAAATCATATTATCACTGCCGGTGATAGTCTTGCATTGCTTTTGAATGATAATGATGTCCGAAAAATTCCAGGAGGAAAATTATACTATTATGAATATTGGTCAGGCTGGCGCTGGAGTATTATTTCAAGAGATGCTACGCTGCAACAATTGAAAAATTCCGGGGCATTGCGCTATCTGAACAATACTGAATTGGTGCGAAAAATTCTTGGTTATGAAGAATCGATCCGTGTAATTTATATGCTCCAAAATAAATATGAACCCGAGAAAGCAGAAAACTGGAAGTTGGTGCAAAAGGTATTTTACCAGGATCATTTTAATATCCTTGATAAAGACCCGGCATTGACAAGAGATTCTACTGTCAAAAATTTTATGACAGACAATATTAGACTGGATAGTTTTTTAAATACGAATTATCCATTATACACCTATGATAAAAATATTTTGTTTGAATTAAAGAACTGGGCTTATAATTCTTCAAGAAATTACCGGGTGATAGTAAATGATATTAAAATGATGAGATCAAAAGCTCATGAAGTTATAGATGCCCTGAAAAAAGAGTATCATTTCGAATAAAAATGGTTTTTAGTCTTGTGCGGTTTTTAAAGAAGTGGTCCTTTGAAGTAATTCCATGATCCGTGGATCTTCTTTTATTCCTATCATCATTGGGTATTCCAAATAATAATAAATAGAATTGAGATCTTTATTGATGCAGTTGCTTAAATATTGAAAGGTCCTTTCCTTATTACCCAGTGCCCACCAAACCATTAACAGGTCGCCATCCATTGCTGTATCGGGCTCCTCTTTTTGTCTTTGCTCAAGCCTGCTGATGATCTCCATTGCATTTTCTTTTTCTCCCAATTTTCCATAGGCATAACCCATGGGTGCTATACCTTTCAACGGGTGATTGGCAAGCCGATGAACTTCTTTGAAAAACCCTAACGCTTTTAACCAATCTCCTTTCATTCCTACACACCATCCCTTTGCTTCGATAGCCACCCGCATTATCGGGTTTATCTCTAATTGTTTTTCTGCAATGCGATACGCATCATCAAACCGCCAGGCCATTGTATAGGCTTCTCCCAAATAATTATTTACAACTGTTGATAATGGATCAAGCTCTAATGCTTTTTCAAGAATTTTTACTGCCTCATCTTTTTTTCCGACAACGATATAATAATATCCCAGCAAGCGGTAAGAATCTATGGCTGCCGGATTTAATTGTAATGCTTTTTGCAATACTTCATATGCCGCTTCCCATTTCTTTTCATAAAACAAATAAATTCTTGCTTTGGCGATATGACTTTCCGCAATGGTGTTATCCATTTGCAATGCTTTATCACTATACTGGTTGGCAAGTCCAAAAGCTTTTGCAGGTTTCAACTGACCGGTGGCTCCCAAATAAGAATAAGCAATTGCAGCCATTGCATAAGCTTGCGCATAATTCGGTTCCAGGTCAATTGCCTGCTCAAAACATTCAATTGCTTTATAAGTATCGGCAGGAGTAAGTTTATTCCAGTAATGCAATCCTTTTAAGTAAAGGGTATATGCATTGATGTTTTTAGTGGAAGCTTTTACAAGATGTTCTTTTTGAGAAGCAAGCGATAAATTTTCACGAAGACGATTGGCGATTATATTACTGATCTCATCCTGTACCTGGAAAATATCTGTAAGATCACGATCATAATTTTCACTCCACACATTATACCCGTCTGCTGCATTTATTAATTGTGCAGTTATGCGAACCCTGTTCGAAGCTTTCCGAACACTGCCTTCCAGAATTTTATCTACGTTTAATTTAACGGCTATCTCACGAATATCATCCAGCTTGCCTTTGAATGCAAAAGCTGAAGTACGGGAGGTGACTTGCAACCCTTCCACTTTTGTCAGTGAATTCAATAACTCTTCCGTTATGCCATCGCTGAAATATTCATTTTCCGGGTCGCCGCTAAGATTTACAAATGGTAAAACCGCCAGTCGATTTGCCGGAGGTTTAGTTTTCCCTTTCAATTCTTCACGGGATGGTACTATTAAGCCTGCATTAGAGACTGCAAAAATGCGAACAGGTAGCTTTACATTTTTTAATTCAAAATAGCCGAGTTCACGAAGTGAAATATCGTTTTGATTTTTTACTTCATCCGCCACTTTCTCAGAAATAAAAATACTGCCGGGAACTGCAAGTGATTCAATTCTTGATGCAAGATTTACACCATCGCCATATATTGTTTCATCTTCAATAGATATATCACCGGTGTGCAAACCGATTCGCAGATCAACCTTTGGTTCCTGCTGTAATTGTTTTTGAATTTCAATGGCACTGTTCACACCATCAATGGCGCTGGAAAATATGCTGAGTGAACCATCCCCATAATACTGCAGAATTTTTCCGTTATAATTCTTTACGGTTCTCTCCAGCACGTCTTTCAGGTGTTTTTGTTTGGCTTTTGCCAATTGTTCATTCTCCTGCATCAGGGCTGTATACCCTGCCATATCCACAAACATTATAGCTGCCAGTTGTCGCATAAAAAAAGAACACGAAAATAAGGAGAATGTATGTTGGGTTTGCACGGGAAATAAGAATAAAAAATCTCCTCTGATAAATTGCAAGTACTAACTTTAAAGCTGCAGCCGAACCATCGATCTTACAGCAACCAAAACTATAAGCACCAACCATGGAAGTACACCACCATTCTCATACTTCAAGAAAAAAATGGACACATTATTTCTGGGAGTTTCTCATGTTGTTCCTTGCTGTGTTCTGTGGATTTTTAGCAGAAAACTACCGGGAGCATTATGTAGAACGTCAGCGGGCTATACAACTTGCAAAAAATCTGTACAAAGAAATACTTGCCGATTCAATTGCTTTACAGGAGAAAATTGCAATCAGGATAATTAAGGAAAAAGAATGTGCTTTCTTTATCGATTATGTAAAGGACAGTAGCCTAACAAATCTTTCCACACGTTTCTATCCCGCATTTACCTGGGCTTTTATTCAGTCTGCCCAGTTGTTATTTGAGCCCAATGATGGGATTCTGAATCAGCTTAGGAATTCTGGTGAACTGCGCTATTTTAAAAGCAGCGAACTGCAGGCCAGTATTGGTAAACTGAGTGTAGCGGTAGCCAACGTAAGAAGCCGCAACGAAAAAGAATATAGTTACATTGAATTCTATTTGCGTCCCTTCACGATTAAGCATTATGATTTTGCCTGGTATGAAAGATTTACAAATAAAGGAACTTTCACCTTATTAGAAGCACTTAACAATAAAGAAGAAATACCAGCTTCGGGTACGTTAGTGAATGCAGATAAATTTTCCAGACAGGAGGCTGAAAATACAGCCTCCTATTATTTGCTGATGCTAAGAGGCACCCGGCAAACACAATATGTTCCCTATGCAAGGGCTAATTATCAATTATTGGAAATTCTCAGAAAAGAATATCACCTGAAATGATCTTTTATGGAAGTACATGCACACACTCATACTCCCCGAAAAAAATGGACCCATTACTTTTGGGAGTTTCTTATGTTATTCCTTGCAGTGTTCTGTGGTTTCCTGGCTGAGAATTTCAGGGAACATCAGGTCGAACACAAACGAACCGTACGTTATGCAATGCAATTTATCAATGAAATTGAACTGGATACGGCGCAATTTCAGGACGGCGTTCAATTTACCAACAGAAAACTTTACGATACCGATTCGCTGTTGGGAGCACTGGACAGAAAAGACCTGAAGGAAATATATTATCAGGCGCTGAAAGCAGACGATTACTACATAGCCAAATTCCATTCAGCCACATTTGAACAGATCAAAAACTCCGGTTACCTGCGAAATTTTAGGAGTGATTCTCTCATTACTGCGATACAGGATTATATCAACCTTCGCGAGAATGTTGAGATCGTGCAGAATGCTCTTTCTATTTTTTATAACCAACAACTCACCCCATTTCTCAACAAAAATGTTGACAGACAATATCAATTAAAGGGTAATTACAGGAGACGTATCGTTTTTGACAGCATTTGGATGCGATCAGGAAAAGAACACGATAAACTGATTGATCAACCTGAGGTGATAACGGAGTTTCGTAACCTAATCATCGGTCTTCGTACCTCTTATTACCTAGGGGGGCTGTACAAGCTCCTTACCGCAAAATCCGTCATATTGATCACTTTACTGAAAAAAGAATTTCATATAAAATAACATTATGGAAGTACATGCTCATACACATACTGCTAGAAAAAAATGGACACATTATCTCTGGGAGTTTTTAATGCTATTCCTCGCTGTGTTCTGTGGTTTCTTAGCAGAGTATCAATTGGAGCATAAGATCGAAAGTGATAGAGCAAAAGAATTAGCCAGAAATTTATACAATGAAGTTTATGATGATTCGATAGCCATACAGAAAGCTATTGACAGGAGACTGATAAAAGAAAAAGCCTGTATTGATTTTGCCGCCTTTGCCAGGGATAGTAGTTTAACGGATCCGGGTTTAAATTTTTATTATGCTTTTTCAACAGCATTTGTAAACCATGGCTTGCTTATTTTTGATCCGAAAGATGGCATACTCAACCAACTGATCAACTCCGGTTCATTAAGATATTTCAAGAGCAGCAAGCTGCAAACTGAAATTGGTTTATTAAACGGCACGATCGCCAGGCTCAGAACCCGGATAATAAGAGAAAATACTTTTTTGGATTTTACCTTAAGGCCTTTCCAGTTAAAACACTTTGATAACAGGTGGATCCAACATATAACCGATAATGGAAAAATATCAACTGCTGAAGCGACTACTAAGAATGATCTTTCTAAGTATACAGCTCCAAGGCTCTTACATATCAAACAATTTGACAGGGATGAGGCAGAGAATATTGCGCTACAGGGATTACTTATGTTTAGTGGAACCCGATTGATAACTTTCAAAGAGTACGTTGACACCAATCATAATTTATTGATGACGTTAAGAGATGAATATAACCTGGACTAAAAACTTTTTATGGAAGTACATGCACACACCCATACGCCACGAAAAAAATGGACACATTATTTCTGGGAATTTTTAATGCTATTTCTCGCAGTTACTGCCGGGTTTCTTGTAGAAAATAAGCGTGAACATTATATCGAACATAAAAGAGCCCGTCAATATGCGTCTACTATGCTTGAAGATCTGAAAGCTGATAATGAAGCATTGTTGAGTGGTATAGACATGAATCAATTAATTATAAATAAAATTGATACACTTTTATTTCTTTACAATCCGGAAAACAAACAAACAAAAACAACTGGCCAGTTATATTATTATGGGAGACACGGTATTCAGTTCTGGCATTACGTTAACAAACAGGTTACACTTGAACAAATGAAACATTCGGGAACTATCCGCTATTTTCAAAATTCTTTTCTAGAAAACAAATTTGTTGCGCTGGACAAGAATATCAGTTTTATTCAATATTGGGAAAACAGAGAAGCCATGTTCCGGGAGCAGTCATTAAAATATGCAAGTTCTTTATTTAATTATACAGTTCTAAAAAACATTCCTTATGATCCCAGGATGCTTGAAGCAGCTGAGCGTTCTGATAACATAGATCAACAATATAGGCAATTCTCATATAATTTTTTGAAAACCAGCCCGCCTTTGTCCAATGATAAATTTGTAAATGAATACCTTAATTTTTGTAACCTCAGGCTTTCGCTACTAAAGTCAAAAGTAAAAGAATATAAGAATGCTTTGTCTGAAATGGAAAAACTGATGATGGTTTTAAAAAAAGAATTCCATCTTAATTAAAAATTATAATATATGGAAGTCCACAGCCACACACACACAGCAAGAAAAAAATGGACACATTATTTCTGGGAGTTTTTAATGTTATTCCTCGCTGTGTTCTGTGGATTTTTAGCAGAGTATCAACTGGAGCATACAATAGAGAACCAACGGGCAAAAATTTATGCGAACAATCTGTATGATGAACTTAAAAAGGACACTACCCGGTTAAGTGCTTTAATAAAAATAAATAATGGTATCAGCAGCAAGCTGGATACTTTTTGTATGTTAATTAAGCAACCTAACCGCCAGAATATTACTTCAGGGATGCTTTACTATTATGCTCAGCATGTTACCTATGTTAGCTATTTCTCTTCAAACAATTCTACTATGGAACAGCTGAAGAGTTCAGGCAGCTTGCGTATAATGAAGATCAACGTGGGACAAAAGATCAGCGAATACGATAAAAAAATAAGGGAGTTAGAAAAAGAATATGGCCTGTCAAAATCGGAATTTGAAAAGATCGAAGATCTTCATTTCAAGATCTTTGATATTTATACGATGGAAATTTTATTCCCTGACAACTACACGGAAAAATCAAAGGACTCTCTTTTTCAATTAAGATCACTTTACGTCCGGAATGATCCCGAAATGATGAATGAATATACCGGCTGGCTGAAATTTGAATCAAACATTTATTCATTTCAGACCAAAGAATTCCTTAAGCCAATCAGAAAAGATGCAGAAGAGTTGATTGCTGTATTAAAAAAAGAATACCACCTAAAATAAATTATTAATGGAAGTACATGCACACTCACATACCGCAAGAAAAAAATGGTCCCATTATTTCTGGGAGTTTTTAATGTTATTCCTGGCTGTGTTCTGCGGATTTTTAGCAGAATATCAACTGGAGCATAAAATAGAAAGAGACCGGGAGGAAAAATTTATACAAACATTTATCGAAGACTTAAAGACAGACATCGCTGATATCAGCCGGGTGCTTGCTTTTCGTGATCAGAAGAAGGAAAGGATGGACTCATTAATGTTATTGTTAAGCAGCGGGCAAATCAAAGGACATGAAAATGAGATTTATTTCTTTGGAAGAACATTGATCAGAACATCCTGGTTTATTAGTAATGACAGGACAATTACACAATTAAAAAACTCCGGGTCATTAAGATTGATAAGAAATGAACAGGCGGCAGACAGTATGATGTCATACCAAAGATCAGTAGAAACAATAAACACTAACCAGGAAGATGACCGCATTGAAAGAAGAGCAGTTGATCCTATATTATCCCGTATGTTTAATCCATTTGTGTTTGACGAAATGATAAACATTGATGGAATAAGCAGGCCTGTTAACAATCCACCACTACGGTCTTATGACCCGGCTATTCAACAAGATCTTGCCTATTATGTGCATCAGCTAAGAGGCAGCAATTTCATTATTCAAGGCAGACTGGCACAGCTGAATGATAAGGCAAAAAATATTATAGCCTTTTTAAAAGAAGAATACCACCTGAAATAAAAATTTATGGAAGTACATCACCATGCACATACGTCAAGGAAAAAGTGGACCCATTATTTCTGGGAGTTTCTCATGTTGTTCCTTGCTGTGTTCTGTGGATTTTTAGCAGAGTATCAACTGGAGCATAAAATAGAGAAGGACCGGGAAGAACAGTTTATGCAAACAATGGCTGAAGATTTAAAAACCGATTCAGCACAATTAAACAGGTTGATCAGGAGAAGAAAGTCACGTATAAGGGAACTTGATACATTATTTCACATCATTGCCAATGATGAATATCTTAAGGATGGAAAAAAAGTATATGAACTTTACGAACTTCCTTATTGGGATATTTTCCGATTCTTTCCATCGGACAGAACCATGCAGCAGCTAAAAAATGGTGGCAACCTGAGACTTATACGTAAAAAAAATGTTTCAACCCTTTAATTATTGGAAAAGCAACCAGGGCATATACAGAAGAACAATTGGCTGCAGATACTGTAGTCAACAATGGTAGTCGTAAGGATTTGCCTCCGGATATTACCATTTTAAAACTTGCAGGTGCAGATAAAAAAATTTTATTAAAATATATAATCCAGGTAAAAACACTTTACCTGGAATTACTCAGAGATAATATGTCAGAAAGAAAACTAGCTGATGAAACACTGGCATTAGTAATTAAAGAATATAATATTAATTGATAAATATGGAAGTACATGCACACACCCACACCTCAAGAAAAAAATGGACACATTATTTCTGGGAGTTTTTAATGTTATTCTTCGCTGTGTTCTGTGGGTTTCTTGCAGAATATAAACTTGAGCAAACTATTGAGCGGCACCGGGAAAAAGAATATATGGCCTCTTTGTACCAGGATTTAAAAACCGATACTTTAAACATGAGTATTTTACTAAAAGGCTTAAAGGACGATATTGCCAATTATGATTCGGTGTTCGATATTTTTAAAAGCAAAAAGTATTTGCAGGAAACATTCAACGCTTATTACTTTGGCAGAAAATTAGTGAACCTCAGACCTTTTTATCCTACTGACGGTACCATCACTCAACTGGAAAACTCAGGAGGCTTAAGGCTTATAAGAAGCAGGGCCATTGTAGATAGTATACAATCTTATAAGCTGGCAATTTCATTTTTAAAAAATGTACAGGATTTTGAAAGGGAACATTTTGTGCTTGCAAAAAGTCTAATGGGGAAAATTTTTGATGCAAATGTGTTTGATATAATGATGGGTGATGGCAGCAATCCGATTAGCAGACCTGATAAAAATTATCCTTTGATGCCATTTACTGCGGCTGAGTTTAACGATTTTCATATTCCTATGAATTTTATTAAAAGGAACAAAGCGTCACAAGTCGGTTTATTTACACGGTTACAAAAAAAAGCATCCGATTTAATGAAATTGCTCCAGGAAAAATATAAGGTTAATTAAAAATAAAAACACATATTCTCTCAATTAAGAAAATTAAATAATGGAAGTACATGCACATTCACACACAGCACGAAAAAAATGGACACATTATTTTTGGGAGTTTCTCATGTTGTTTCTTGCTGTGTTCTGCGGATTCCTGGCAGAGTATCAGTTAGAGCATAAAATAGAAAAGCAACGGGCTAAAGAATATGCCTTATCACTGTACCGGGATATAACAGCAGATACGCTGGCATTCGATAGAAATATCAGAAATTTAAACGCCTGTGTCGCCAATATTGATTCATTAATTGAGTTGCTGCAGGCTAAAGAAGAAATTATAAAACACACAAACAGTATTTACAAACTGGGCACCTATGCATTTATTTTTCCTGCAAATAAACCCAATGAATCTACCATACAGC
>Ga0193738_1001056_pt1 | contig 11572 bp, 7 predicted proteins | sample L2a1metaG_FD_144927 | JGI IMG/M metagenome (GOLD analysis project Ga0193738, IMG submission 144927) | Soil microbial communities from a riparian zone of the East river system, Colorado, United States - L2a1 | ecosystem: Environmental > Terrestrial > Soil > Riparian zone | place: USA: East River...
TCGCGCGCCCAGCCACCGATCGTCGAGGTCGTGAAGTGGACGTTGGCCGTCGCCAGGATGGCCTGCGCCTCCGCGAGGGTGATCCAATCCGCCGCGGACGGCATCGGTCAGTCGGACGTCTTGGCGCGCGCCTTCGACGACGCGCCGGGCTTCGATGGCTTTGCCGGCCCCGCCGATGCCGCATCACCGGCGGCCGCACCCGCGGGAACGGCCGCCTCCCCACCGTCCGACGACAAGCCGGGTTCAGCCCGCGACCCCTTCTCGGACGTGGTCGCGCCGTCGGTCGAGCCCTCGTCGCCGCTCGCCGACGAGGCGGCGGACCGGGCCGCCGCCCCCCGTTCTTTCTTCGCCCAGCCCGATCCCTTGAAGTGGACCGACGGTGCGGAGATCGTCTTCTTCACCGGGCCACCACCACACAGGGGGCACGCCGCTGGCGGGTCTCCATGGACCCCATGGATCACCTCGAACCGGCGACCGCAGGCAGCACAGTCATAGTCGTACAGGGGCAATGCCGGCGACCTTTGCGTCAGCCGCGCAGCAGGCGCATGCCGCACTTGGGGCAGTAGAACGCCCGCTCGTGCGCCGACGCGAAGCCGCAGTGGGCACAGACGAGCCCGCCCCGCCCGGCCGCGGGCATGGGTCGCTCGACCGCCGTCAGGCCCATCGCGTACTGGTTCGCCAGGATGTTGGTCAGGATCCCGGCGAGCAGCTTCGCCCCGATCCGGTCGGTGTCGCCGCGGACCCCGCGGCCACCCCAGCCGACCACGGCCCGGCAGATCATGTCGCCGGTCGCCTCATCCCAGTGCGCCGCGACCCCACCCAGGATGGCGTTGTACTCGGGATACCCGCCCGTGTCGACCTCCCCGTCCAGCATCGAGCACACGAACGTGTCGAACGCCAGGTCGACGGCATCGATCGACTCGAGGACCACCAGCGCGTGGCGCGTGATCGGGGAGTGCACGTGGTGGGCGTTGAGCCATTGCATCGCCTCGGACGGACGCGAGATCGTCGGGGTCGCCTGGCTGAACTCGATCGGCAACGGCTCCACGACCTCGATCTCGGACTTGGCCAGTCCGACCAGCATCGACGGCAGGTCGGTCATGGCCTGCTGGCCGGCGCGCATCCGGACGCCTTCGCTGGTCTTGCCCGCGTAGTAGAGCTTGAGCTGGAAGTCCTGGGCGACGACCTCCTCGGGCAGCACGGCAGAGCCGGTGGGCGCGGGCGTCGCGCTCTTCGCGCTCGCGGCGTCGGTGGCGTTCTTGCGCTTCAGGAAATCCAGCGGCACGGATGGCCTCCCCGGGGATCGTCAGGATGGGCGTCATCGTAGCAGGGGCAGGCTGCCCGGCGGATGGCCGCTACTCGTTGGCGAGGATGACGACCTCGAGCCCGCGCAGGGCCAGGTTCCCGGCCGCATCGGGCGCGCTCGGATCCTGGTGCGACCCGCCGATCGAGTGCCACGGCCCGGGCCCGGCCGTCGCGAGGTCCACCGTGGTCCCGGTCGTCGCGAAATCGGCCACCACGAGCGTCACCTCGCCATCCGCTTCGCGAACGAAGGCGAGCACGTCGTCGCCGCCAAGGTCCAGCCGGCGGAATGACCCGCGATGCAGGCTCGCGCGACCCTGTCGCAGCGCGATCAGCCGCCGGTACGTGGCGAGGACGGAGCCGGGATCGGCCGCCTGGGCGGCCACGTGGCGAACGTCCGCGTCGTCACCGAACCGGATCCACGGGCGGCCGGTCGTGAAGCCATGACCGGGCTCGCCCGTCCATGGCATCGGCGAGCGACACCCGTCGCGGTTCCACCAGACCCAGCCTTCCTCGACCCGTCGTGCGGGCGGGTCGATGATCTCGTCGAACGGGACCTCGACGTCGAGCAGGCCGATCTCCTCGCCGTAGTAGAGGAACGGCGTGCCCCGAAGCGTGAGGGCGATCGCGGCGGCGGCGCGCGCCACGGCGTCGGTGTCGTCGATGCCGGCCGAGGCCGCCAGGCGGCTCGCGTGACGCGACTGATCGTGATTCGAGAGCACGATCGTTGGCCAGGTGCCTTCACCGAAGATGGCGACGCGCCGATCGAGCAGGTCGCGGTACTCCCTGGCCGACCATGGAGCCCGGACGAGCTCCCAGTCGAAGACCAGGTGGTTCTCGTCGGTCAGGCTGGCCGAGGTCTCCGGCCCGCCGTAGAACAGCTCGCCGACCGACAGTCGGCCCGGCTCCTCGTCGACGATCGCCCGGAACCGGGCGATGAGCTCGGGGAAGTCCGGCTGATCGCGATCGTGGATGTGCTCCTGGCGGTCCCACGCGCTTGTTCCCTCGGCAACGTCGTCGAGCTCGGGGTTGGAGGGCAGCTCGGGGTGCTTGAGGAAGATGTTGAAGACGTCCAGGCGAAAGCCGTCGACGCCGCGATCGAGCCAGCCACGCACCATGTCGAGCTGCGCCCGCTCGACGGCCGGGTTGCGCCAGTTCACCTCTGGCTGCTCGACGAGGAACGTGTGCAGGTAGAACTGGTCGCGCGCCGGTTCGTACTGCCAGGCCGACCCGCCGAAGAACGACAGCCAGTTGTTGGGTGGCAGCGGCCGCCCCGCCTCGTCGAGCCCCGACGGATCGCGCCACAGGTAGTAATCGGCGTACGGACCGTCACGCGACCCCCGGCTCGCCTTGAACCAGGCGTGCTGGTCGCTGGTGTGGTTCATCACGAGATCGAGAATCACGCGCAGGCCACGGGCGTGAGCCTCGCGGACCAGGCGATCGAAGTCCTCCTCCGTGCCCAGCAGCGGGTCGACCGCCGCGTGGTCGCTGACGTCGTACCCGACGTCCTTGCCGGGGCTCGGATACATCGGGGAGAGCCAGACACCGTCGACGCCGAGGCCATCGGGCCCCAGGTGGTCGAGGTGCTCGATGATCCCGGGCAGGTCGCCGATGCCGTCACCGTCGGTGTCGCCGTAGCTGCGCGGGTAGACCTGGTAGACGATCCCCTGTCGCCACCACTCCGTCCCATGGCGGGCGAGCGACGATGCGGGACGCGACACGCTGGACACGTCGGCGAGTCTGCCGTAGCGCGCGGGTGACGGTCAAGGCACGGCAGACGCCGGCCGGTCGTGGCGCCGTGGTTCGACCGTATACTCCGCCACGATGGCCCACTCCCCCTCCGACCGGGTGCCGCACCGCCCCCTGCGAGTCGGCGTGGCCGGTCTCGGGGCCGTGGCTCAGGCCGTGCACCTGCCCCTCCTCGCGGGCCTTCCCGAGACCTTCCGGATCGCCGCGATCTGCGACCTGTCCGCGACGCTGACGGCGGCGCTCGGCGACCGATACCGAGTCCCCGCCGACCATCGATTCGGGGACGCCACGGCGATGCTCGACGCCGTCGACCTCGACGGCCTGATCGTACTGACATCCGGCTCCCACGGCGACGTCGCCGCCGCGGCCCTCGAGCGCGGACTGCCCGTCCTGTGCGAGAAGCCCCTGGCCGCGACCCGGGCCGAGGCGGATCGCCTCGCGGCGCTTGAAGGTGCGGACCACGATGGCGAGCAGCTGATGGTCGGGTACATGAAGCTGTTCGATCCCGCCGTCGAAGAGGCGGTGCGGGTCGCCCGGGATCCCGACGGCGCGATGGGCGCGCTCCGCGCGGTCGAGGTCACGGTGCTCCATCCCTCGAGCGAGAGCCAGCTTGCCCACGCTCACCTCCTGCCGCCGCCCGACGACATCGACCCGGCGACGATGGCGCAGTTGCGCGAGCGATCGATGGCCCTCGAGCGCGACGCCCTGGGACCGGCGGCGTCGGCGCTGGGCTCGCTGTACAGCGGCATCCTGCTCGGCAGCATCGTCCACGAGCTGTCGGTCGTCCGGGCGGTCGCCGGCGACCCGGTCGCGATCGATCGCGTCGACACGTGGCCGGAGGGTGCGTGGCCGCCATCGGTGGCCGTCGAGGGTCGCCTGAGCGACGGCGCCCGCCTGTCGATCGGGTGGCACTTCCTGCCGGGCTACCCCGCCTATCGCGAGGACGTCCGGTTCCACTACGAGCACGGGTCCGTGGAGCTGTCGTTCCCGGCGCCGTATCGACTGCATGAGCCGACCGCACTCGTCGTCTCGACCGGCCGGGGCGAGACCCGCCGGCGCGTGCTGCTGGATTCGATCGAGGAGGCCTTCGAGCGCGAGCTCGTCGCGTTTTCATCGATGGTGACTGACGGCGTGCCGGCGCGGTCCGGGATCGCCGATGGCCGCGCGGACATCGTCACCTGCCAGCGCATGGTCGCGCGCCTGGCCGCCCAGCACGGCATCGAGATCGGCGGCGAGGCCGCGGCGGCGGTGGCCTCATGACGCCGGCGACGTCCACAGCCGGTCCCACGATCGTCCACCTGGTCCCGCACACCCACTGGGACCGGGAGTGGTACGAGCCGTTCCAGACGTTCCGGCTCCGCCTGGTCGACCTGGTCGACGAGTTGCTTGCCCGGATGGAGGCGGACAGCCGGCTGCGCTTCACCCTCGACGGGCAGTGCGCGACCGTCGACGACTACCTGGAGGTCCGCCCGGAGGCCGAGCCGCTCATCCGGCGGCTCGTCGCGGAGGGGCGCCTGGCGATCGGGCCGTGGCAGATCCTGATGGACGAGTTCCTCGTGTCGGGTGAGACGATGGTTCGCAACCTCGAGCTCGGCTGGACCCGGGCGACCGAGCTCGGCGGCGCGATGCGCGTCGGCTACCTGCCCGACATGTTCGGGCACATCGCGCAGATGCCCCAGATGCTGCGCCGGGCCGGCATCGACCGGGCGGTCGTCTGGCGCGGCGTCCCGGCGGTCATCGAGAAGAACGTGTTCACCTGGGCGTCGCCGGACGGCTCGACCGTCGAGGCCGAGTACCTGGTCGGGGGCTACGGCAACGGCGCCTATCTCTTCGACGTCCCGGACCGCCTGAAGTCCAAGCTCGCCGAGCACGTCGACGCCAATGAGCCCTTCTACGGGCGGCAGTCGATCCTCGCCATGTACGGCACCGACCACGCGGTGCCCTCCCCTCGCCTGGCGGATCTCGTGGAAGCCGTCAACGCCGACGCGTCGCCGGTGACGGTCCGCATCGAGACCCTGGCCGAATACGCCGCTCGCGCCGACGCCGAGACCACGCCGGACGACGGCCGACCGACCTGGACCGGCGAACTTCGCTCCGGGGCCCGGGCCAACATGCTGATGAACGTCACGTCTGCGAGGGTCGACCTGAAGATCGCTTGCGCGCGGGCCGAACGGCTGCTGGAGCGCTACGCGGAGCCGTTGACGGCCCTCCACGGGCCGGCCTGGCCGGAACGCCAGCTGGAGCTGGCCTGGCGGCGCGTGGTCGACAACTCCGCCCACGACTCGATCTGCGGCTGCTCGCACGACGAAGTCGTCAACCAGGTGCTGACCCGCTACGCGGAGGCGGACCAGATCGGCCGGGGCGTGCTGTCGCGAACGCTCAACGCGATCGCCCGTGGGGTACCCGCCGGGCGGTGGGTCGCGGTCAATCCCTCCCCGCTCCCGCGCGAGGACCTCGTGGAATTCGCCGTCGCGGTCCCGCCGGAATGGGCGTCGATCGAGCTCCGCTCGGACGGTCGGCGCATCCCGTCCCAGGAGGTCGGACGCGCGGACCCGGTCATCGCCGACCTCCGCCTGCACGGCTCCGAGATCCCGGAGCTGTTCCGGCGGCGACGCCACGGCCGCGAGATGTTCGGGCGCCAGATCAATTCGGTCGACATCGAGCCGGACGGCCCCGATGGCACGCCGGTCCTGCGCGTGTTCGCCGACGACATCCCGGATCCGCCCGAGCTCGATGTCGAGGAGCTGTTGGGTCGGGTCGACGCGGCGGTGCTGGCCCGGCCGGACGAGTCGTGGCGGGTCATCGTCCGGGCCGCCGAGCGCTGCCGGATGCTGGCGCAGGTCCCGATGCCGGCCCTCGGCTGGGCCACGATCGAAGTCGTCGAGGGGGGTGCTGGCGCCGGCGAACCGGACGCGGGCGGACCGGCCGCCACCGAACCCGTCGATGGCGCCGTGATCGTGGGTGCGCGTCGCCTCAGCAACGGCATCGTCACGGTCGAGGTCGCCGAGGACGGCACGTTCCGCCTGTCGGGTGGTGGCGTCGAACTCGACGGGGTCGGCCGGATCGTCGACGGCGGCGACCTGGGCGACAGCTACAACTACGGGCCGCCGAACCCCGACCTGATCGTCGAGATGCCGACCGACGTCGAGATCTCCGCGGATGCCCCGGGACCGCTGCGCAGCCGCCTCACCGTCCGGCGCCGGTTCGACTGGCCGGTCGGGATCGACGCGCGCGAGCGGGTGCGCACGAGGGTGACCGTCTCGACCGACGTCATCACGGTGCTCGAGCTGCGGGCCGGGGAGCCCTTCGTTCGCGTCGAGGTGACCTTCGAGAACCGGTCGCGCGATCACCGCGTCCGATTTCACGTGCCACTCCCCGGGGAGGCGGCCGGGAGCGCGGCGGAGGGCCAGTACGCGGTCGTGGAGCGCGGTCTCGAGGTCGAGGGCGGCCACGGCGAGGTGCCGCTCGCGACGTTCCCGGCCCGCGGCTTCGTGCACACCGAGGGGATCACGGTCCTGCTCGACCACATCGTCGAGTACGAGGTCGTCGACGGACGCGAGCTCGCCCTCACGGTCCTGCGGTCGTTCGGCCTGATCAGCCGCAATGCCAATCCGTACCGCGAGGACCCGGCCGGTCCGGAGGTGCCCATCCCGGCGGCACAGTTGCTGGGCGATCGGGCGATGCGCTTCGCGCTCATGCCCCATGCGGGCTCCTGGTCGTCGGCCGGCGTCCTCGCGATGGCCGAGCGCTATCAGCATCCCGCGCTCGTCGTCCGCGGCACCGGGCCTCTGGCGGATCCCGGCGCGGACCGGCCTGACGATGAGGTCCCGGCGACCGGTGGCGGTCTCGCCATCGAAGGCGACGGGGTCGTCCTGACGGCGCTCCGGAGGCGCGGCGAGTGGCTGGAGTTGCGCGTGGTCGCAGAGAGCGCGGCGCCGACCGAGGTGGTGGTGCGCGGCGTATTCGACGAGGCGCGCGACGCCGACCTGCTTGGCCGTCCGCTGGGCTCGCTCGCGGCCGAGACCGGGACGCTGAACGTGGCGCTCGGGCCCTGGGAGATCCGAACGGTCCAGCTGCGTTCGGCCGGGGAACGACCCCGCGATGTGATGACAACGCAACGTTGACAGAACGTTCGGGCGGACTCTAGGCTCGCGCAGGATGGCAACTTGCCATCGGCCTTTCCGGTCGACCCGCACCTACGGGGCGGGCGACGGTGGAGGAGCCGGTCGCGACCCGTTGACAGGCCGGCAGCTTCGATCCGAAACGAAGCACCGGTCGGGCGGCCAGCGCCGGGGAGGAGACCGCGAATGGTCATGCGTTCGATTGCCACTCGCGCAACTAGGAGTTTGTCCATGACACGATCCATGCGTATCTCCGCGCTCGTCCTGGGGGCTGCGCTCGTCGCCGCCGCCTGCGGACCAGCCGGCACCACTCTGCCGCCCGCGAGCGGCGGCCCGGCGGCAAGCGCCGGCGGCAGCGCCCCGGCCGAGAGCGTCGCTCCCGGCGCTGGCGGCACGCTCAACGTCCTGTCCCTGTGGGGCGGCAGCGAGGAGGAGGCCTTCAAGGCCGTCCTGGCCGACTTCACGGCGAAGACGGGCATCAACGTCAACTACGAAGCCGACCGCCAGACCTATTCCACGACCCTCCAGTCGCGCATCACCGGCGGCAACCCCCCGGACATCGCGATCATCCCGGGCATCGGCTTCCTGCGTCGCTTCGCCAAGGACGGCTCGCTCAAGAAGCTGTCCGACATGGGCGTCGACGCCGCCGCGCTCGCGGAGAACTATCCCGAGGGCTTCCTCGGCGCGGGGACCGTCGACGGCGAGGCGTACGCCATCCCGGCCAAGTACAACAACAAGGGCACGATGTGGTATCGCCCCGACGTCTATACGGCGAACGGCGTCACCAACCCGACCACCTGGGATGAGTTCAAGGCGGCGCTCGACGCCAACGTCGGCAAGCCGGGAGCCATGTCGCTCGGCGCCAAGGACGACTGGAATCTGACCGACTGGTTCGAGAACATCTACATCCGCCAGGCCGGCGTCGAGGCCTATGACAAGCTCTTCGGTCCCGATGGCGACTGGACCGATCCGACGGTGCAGACCGACGTCAACACGATGCTCGAAGTCATCAACGACAAGTACGTCGTCGGTGGCATCGACGCCGCGGTCGGCCGGGCCTGGACCGACGCCATCGCCCAGGTGTTCAAGCCGGATCCCGAAGCCTCCACGTTCTACGAGGGTGGCTTCGTCGGCGGCATCGCCACGGGCCAGACGAACCCCGACCTCGTGATCGGCGAGACCATCGACTGGTACCCCTTCCCGACCCTCGGCAACACGGAGGACGTGACCACCTTCGGTGGCGACGTCGTCGGTGCCCTCACCGACAGCGATGCCGCCAAGGCGTTCCTCCAGTACGTGACCACGGCCGAGGCCAACGCGGTGTGGGCCGGCACGGGCGCGATCGTGTCGCCTCACAAGGGCGTCCCGACGAGCGCCTATCCGAACGAGCTCGTCGTCCGCGAGGCCGAGTCCCTCAACAACGCCGCCGCCATCCGGTATGACGGCGCCGACCTCCTTCCTGCCGGCATCGCAGGCGAGGGCCTGGGTGCCCTGCTCCAGCGAGCGATCCGTGGCGACACGATCGACTGGGCGGACTTCCAGACGCGCGTGAAGGCTGCCTGGGACGCCGAGTGATCGCGTTGCGCAGCTAGTCCACACTGGACGCGGGCGGCCTCAGGCCGCCCGCGTTTCCGATTCCCGGAAGGAGGCGGTTCGTGGAAGCGACGCAGCCGGGCGGCATCGATGCCATGGTCGAGCCGACCCTCAAGGCACCGGTCGCGAAGCCGCCTGGGCGGCGGAACGATCGATCGACCCTGCTGTTCCTCGGTCCGGCCGGGCTCCTGCTCGCCGTCTTCCTCGTCTACCCGGCGATCTACACCATCCTCCTCAGCTTCAATCGCGGCCGGCGCGGCGAGTTCACCGAGTGGGTCGGCCTCGACCACTACATCAGCCTGCTGACCGGTGACAAGAGCTTCCTGGACCTGACCCAGTTCCCGCCAGAGGGGGCCATCTGGAACAACGTCCTGTGGGCCGTCTTCTACACGTCCATCGTCATCTTCATCGGTCTCGTCGTCGCGGTCCTCGCGTCGCGGGTCCGCTACGAATCGGTCATCAAGGCGGTCGTGTTCCTGCCGATGGCGATCGCAGCGACCGCGCTCGCGATCATCTGGAACTTCGTGTATGCGCCGGACGCCAACATCGGCCTGTTGAACGCGATCCTTGCACCGGTGACCGAGCGCGGGATCTCGTGGCTGGGCAATCCATCACTCGTGAATGCGGCCCTCATCGGGGCCGGTATCTGGGGTTCCGTCGGCTTCGCGACGGTCATCCTGTCGGCCGCGCTCAAGAGCATCCCGAGCGAGATCCTCGAGGCCGCGCGGGTCGACGGCGCGAGCGAGCGCCAGGTCTTCTTCGGGATCATCATCCCGATGGTCAGCCTGCCGATCTCCGTCCTCGCCGTCACATTGCTCGTCAACGTCGTCAAGCTGTTCGACCTGATCTACGTGATGACGAACGGCGGGCCCGGGACGAAGAGCCGGGTCATCGCGTTCACGATGTACTTCGAGTCGATCCCGGGCGGGCAGTTCGGTCGTGGCGCCGCGGTCGCGGTGATCATGCTGATCCTGCTGATCCCGATCATGGCCTACAACATCAGGCGCTTCCGCAGCTCGAGGGTGACGTAGATGGACGTAGTCGCAGAGCCCCGAGTCGAGCCTCGCGATCTGACCACGAGCGCGCGGATCGTCCGATTCCTGAACAAGACGCCGATCCACATCGGCCTGGCGATCATCGCGATCATCTGGCTGGCGCCGACCGTCGGCCTGTTCGTGACGTCGTTCCGGCCGCGCGCCGACATCCAGGTCACGGGCTGGTGGGAGAGCTTCCTGCAGTTCCGCTTCACGCTCGCCAACTACGCCGAGGTGCTGAGCGGGCAGGGCATGCTCCAGGCGTTCGTCAATACGCTGCTGATCGCGGTCCCGTCCACGCTCCTCCCGCTGATCCTCGCGTCGATGGCGGCCTATGCCTTCTCGTGGCTGAACTTCCCGTTCCGCGACGGACTGTTCCTGCTGGTCGTGGCGCTGCTCATGATCCCGGTGCAGGTCGCGTTCATCCCGCTGCTCAAGCTGTTCGCCCCGACCGGGTTGCTCAACAGCTACGGAGCGATCTGGCTGACGCATACGGCGTTCGCCTTGCCCTTCGGGATCTTCCTGTTACGGAACTTCTTCATCACGCTGCCGCGGGACCTGATCGAGGCGGCCCGCATCGACGGGTCGTCGTCCATCGGCATCTTCCGCAACATCGTGGTGCCGCTGTCCGTGCCGGCCATCGCGGCCTACGGGATCTTCCAGTTCCTGTGGGTCTGGAATGACCTGCTCATGGCGCTGGTCTTCGTCCAGAACGGGACGATGTGGCCGATGACCAAGGCCATCCAGAACCTGCTCAGCCAGTACGGCACCGAGTGGCACCTCCTGGCGGCCGGGGCATTCATCCTGATGGCCGTTCCGCTGCTGGTGTTCTTCAGCCTGCAGCGCTACTTCGTGCAGGGACTGCTGGCGGGATCGGTCAAGTAGGCGAATCAGGCGGGTCGGGTCAGCCGCTCCGCCCCCCGTCGACCGTCCGGGTCGCGACCTGGAACATCCGGGCGGCCATCGGCCCAGGCGAGCCGTTCCCACCCGCCTGGTGGCGGCATGTTCGGCGCGATCGCCTCGAACGGATCGCGAGGGTCATCGTCGATCTCGACGCCGACGTCGTGGCCCTCCAGGAGGTTGCCGTCCTGACGCCGAACGGCGCGCTCATCGACGAGCCGCTCGAGCTTGGGCGCCTGACCGACCGGCACGTCCGCTACGCCGCCGTTCACGCGTTTGCGCTGGTGGAGCCGGAGACTGGCCTCGCGATCGGGGCCGCCACCTGGGGCAACGCCGTGCTCACCCGGTCGCCGCTCCGCGACGGCTTCGCGGTCGGCCTGCCACTGGGCGCCGACGACGAGTCGGTCGAGCCGTCCGGTAGCCCGCTGCCGCAGGCCGGCGTGACCTTCGCCGACGCCCCGTACGGGACGCGGGAGCCTCGCTGCGCCGTCGGCGGCCGCGTGACGGTCGGCGACGGTGACATCGCGATCCTCGACAGCCACCTCACGTATGTCGGGACCGAGCAGCGCCGTGGCCAGGCCGAAGCGCTGGCGCGCATCGCCGACGGGTTGCCGGGTCCGATCATCGTGGCCGGCGACTTCAACGCCGTCATCGATGCGCCGGAACTGCGTGCTCTCGCGGGGGGTGGGTTCGATGACGCGTTCGGCGCGGTCGGCATCGAGGCGGGCGACCCGCGGCGGGCGTCGTGCGGCCCGTACCCGATCGACCATCTGCTGAGCCGTGGCCTGCGCGCCACGGCATGTCGAGTCGTGTCGGAGGCTGGCGACGCATCGGACCACCTGCCGGTGGTCGCCACCTTCGAGGTCGCTCCCG
>Ga0193738_1001057_pt1 | contig 11566 bp, 22 predicted proteins | sample L2a1metaG_FD_144927 | JGI IMG/M metagenome (GOLD analysis project Ga0193738, IMG submission 144927) | Soil microbial communities from a riparian zone of the East river system, Colorado, United States - L2a1 | ecosystem: Environmental > Terrestrial > Soil > Riparian zone | place: USA: East River...
AGGATGAGACTCTCTTAGTGGTATCCAGTAATTATTCTCTGACATTTGTTTACGCATTTCCTTAGCTATCAACTGCTGAAATAGCGTAGCTTCAATACTATAGAAGCGGAAGGAACAATTCTTTACTTGCTTCTTATCTGGTGTTATGGTGGTAAGATTCTTCCATTTCTTGTGGGACTCAAACATCCATGAATATATTACATCCGTCCCCTTACCTAATGTATAATCCAATACCCATAGCTCATTTAAATTATCTTTAGCTATGATAGCCATAGCGGTATCACAACTATTCTTTAACTCACTGGTAGTTAATGCCGGATCAATACAACCATATAACTTGAAAGTCCGGTCAGTGGGCAGGTCCGTATACCATTGAATTTTATCTTTACTCCATACCTGATCTTCAAATGCTTCTGCATCTAATAAATAGAAAGCATGATAGGTTAGTCGCTGACTGGCCCGTAAACCATCTAATACTTCTAAGGATAGTATTTCTGGGAATAGAGCTTTGCGTTCATTAGTCTTGCTATTAGTAACTTCAGCAGGTATTCTAAATGTATTAAATTTCTTACCATCAGGCGCAAGAATCTGCCCATTCTTAACTTGTACCATTGTATCATCAGGCACCCATTCAGTACCAGTTATGGAAAGGTTTCTAGTAGGGTTGTGGTTGTTGAGAAGTGAATAAGATCTAGTAAGGAATGTACTAGCTTTTTTTATCTGATCTACTGTGGTAGAAGAAGCTTCTACTGTTATATCATCAAATTTAATCTTATCATAATGGTTGCTGGCCATTGCTTGATCTGAACCTAATGCTTCTACTGTACCTTCTTTATAATGGTGTTTGCGTTTAACTGTAATGCTTTCTCCTGTCCAATTACCTGTCTCTGGTCTTTTAGTATTTTGTGGACATATATCTGGAAAGGCAAAACGTAAATGTTCATTGGTGATGAAATGGTTCTGTAGTTCATCTAACATTGCTCTGGCATTTAATCCAGCAAAATGACAGATTAGAATACGAATATTGGGGTCCAGTAATATATCTTGTATGGACTCAATGATAGTAAATACTGTGGTCTTGAAAGTACCACGAGGCATTTCTGTTAGAGTGAAGTTATTGTTTCTTCTATTATATGAAGCTACATCGTGATAGTCTGTTGATAATTTCACTACTAAATCGTAGTTAAGGATATGGGCCAGAAACATCATATCATTTCTTAATGACTGACGTAGCTTTAGATACCTTATTAGTAGTTCTATGTGCATTATTTAGATGGCAGAGGTCGCTTACGGGAGATCATACTATATTTTTTATGGGCTGTCAAGGGTTATTTTGTCTATTTAATGGGAAATTAATGAGAAATATTGAAAGATTTGTCTATGGTATGGGAATTTTTCACAGTGGTATGGTTGTTTTGGGAGATGTTGGTTTGTAAGAATTTTATGATTTGTAGTATTGTTTGTTATGTTAAGTTTGTTTATTGTGAATGATTTGAGAAAATTAGATTTCAACTTTCGATTTATTTGTTATGTGGAGGAGATATAAAAAATAAAGAGGGACCCCTAGGAGGGTGGTATATACCCATAATTATAGCATAGTCATGCTATATATACTATATATATATTATATACTACAGTTATAGTATATATTATACATACTACCTTTTAAATGCAATGCGTTTGTCAATTCTGTCAAAGTGTCATGTCAAATTGACAATTCTGTCACAGTATCTTTTTGATAGTATGCGAAAACATTGAAGATTTTATTTGGCACGTTCGCTGCATTGTCTGATTTGCAAGCGCAACGAAACAACGAAGGGAGAATATGATATGGCATTACTAATACTCGCTTATGTCCTAATCAAACGCAGAAAATAGTTGCAATCAGTTATGTTATATGCTATATGATATAGCATAACTAATTGCAACTCGAAAGGAGGTGATAACTTAATGAGTTTATATGACGACGGCGCAGAGCATAATCGTCGAATTAAATCAACGTATGCAGACGAAGTAAATCGACGAATTAAAGAATTGGAAGCGGAGAATAGTTACCTCTCTGCTAAGATTCAAACCAAAGTCATAAATAAACGGTCCGGTTCTGTTAGAATCAAGACGCTTTATCAAGTGAATGAAGATAGACGGAAAGCGTGCATACAGAAATTTTGGATTCGTGGTAGTAGATCAAATTCTATTGGCTTCGAGTTTCACGCAGTACAAAATATGCCACAAACCACTGAATCGGGCGAACGGCGCATTTTGCTGTCAACGCAGTTAGTTAGGGGCTAGTCGTTTTTTACAATACTATCGCGTAGTTACGTTGATAGTATTAAATAAACGATTTAATTACGCGCCATTACATAAAGACATGGGTAAGGTGAGTACCTTACTTAACCCATCTTAACCCTGTCTTTTTGGCCGAAAAGATGAGTAGTATTATAGGGTTATAGCAATAGTTAAGATAGGTTAAGTAATTCTCTATGTATTGTAGGGGAGTGAAAAAATAGGGAAAAATTCACAAAACAGGTACTGTATACGATACATAGGCAACTCCTTACCCACCTTAACCTTGACAAAAAAAGTGTGTCTTGGCGTGAAGTTACAAGCGAAGTGATAATGGTTAAGATGGGTTAAGTAAGGTGCTCACTATAACCCTCTCATAGCTACTAGAAATGTATTAAGTCAAGTGGGCCGTCGAGCATAGCAATAAACCGGCAACCATGCCATAACAATGGCATTTTAAGCCAAAAAAAAACACTTGACAACGAAAAATTCGCATGGTATAAGTTAGTCAGACCACGCGAGAAAGGATTCAGCGCCATTAAATGAACTTTAATCAAGAATTGATTCTGGAATTGACACAAGCCTTTCCGTCAAGATTAGAAAATTTTCTCTTGACAATCGCTTTTTTAGTTGCTATAGTGTGCATAGTAACTGAATTATTCAGAAGTAAATAGCTTACCCATTACCCATAGAAAGGAGGTGATTACAATTTATTGTCCAGCTTGCGGGTCATATCGTGGCAATAGTCCATTAATAAACGAGATACCATTAACAGCGCGTGTCAAATGCGACCATTGCCATAAATTATTTGAAGTAAAACCGATTGATCTATTGACAATAGAAAACATTGTTGATAGGATTAGAAACAATGAAACAAAGATACAGCTAATTAAAGAGCTAAGAAACGAGCAAGGTTTCGGTCTAAAGGATTCTAAAGCTGTCATTGATCTACTTGATTGTATATTCAAAGGTAGAGCATACAGCTTGAACATTGAATGGAGTTTTGACGATACTAAAGTTAGCAGCTAACATGTTCTAAAGCCTACGTCAAGTTAGATGTGGTTTAAACACCTTTCCTAACTACTAAGGCGTAGTTTGCAGGCAAGAGCTATAACGCCAATAGATCAGGGGAGTATTTGATAATCAACCCCCATTTCTAAGTGCGGCGACCTGGACCGATAAAGTATAGCTCATTATTAAATCTATTCATAGAGTAGCTTTAATAGTATGAATAAAGATATGAAACAAATAGAACTAAAATGTTATTGCTATTATTGCGAAGGCAATATAAGCCATCCTGAAAGGCATATTAAGTTTGAGCGACAATCAAATATGCCATCTGATGAATTAGAACCAGGATTAGCAGTAGAATTTTGTATAACTTGCGGACATGAAAGGATAGTTACAGCATAGCATAAGAGGCAACTAGACACACTAACGTCCATACTAGGAAAATACTGATATTAGATTTACTACCATCGACGGACGGAGTTTTAAAATCTCATCGACCTAGTATCGAATATGTCTTTACGTCTACTAGTAAAACTAGATATGCTATGCCGCAACTATCCTTTAGAAAGGAATAGAAATGAAAAGCTCTAAACGCTATCAAGAAATAGCAGACAGCTTGAATATTATTAAAAATAGATTCGAGCTAGAAGAAACATCAATAAATGAATTTACACAAGATTTTTTACTTTTAGCTATAGTAAAACAACTATGCTATGATTTTAAAAAGTCTAACCCAAAATTTAAAGAAGATTATTTTAAGAAAGAAATTTATAAATGATTACTAAAGAGCAAGCGTTGAAACTAACATACCGTCAAATAATCCTTGACACGGATAATAAAAGATGGTACGTTACTGGTAAATGTAAAATATGGAAAAGATCACCGGACAAATTTGAAGTGCCAATTAAACACGGGTTGTACAATTATTATTGTTTAAATAATAATAATGCTGAATACTTTAGGATAGACTAATGGCATTAAAGATAATCACAGATCATAAATGGAAAAATTTCATCTATGGTTGCGATCTACCAAAGTCTAAACGTAAAGACTTCGACTGGATAGACGATGAAGATTTTCCGACTCATAGTTTTATGAAGTATCGCAAGCGTTATTACTCATCAGAAGAGTTTATGCGAATAGAATACAATGTAGACCTTAAAGGGTGGGATGGATACCATAGTGACTCATTCTTTAGTGAAGTAGTAATAAAGCTAAGTAAAGACGGCGAGCAGTATCAGATAGGATTATATCTAACATGAGGGATACATACTTTATATATCGCAAAAAGAAAGACGGTGGCTGGCTTAATGTAGGCAAGATACATTTCAACCCCATGAGCGGATCGCTACCATTCAAGGTGAAGTATTATCCTTTGATCTATACCAGTAAAGAGAAGATTGAAGATAAGCTATGAAAACAACCTATACTGTTAAAATAACAGTGGAAGCTAATTTTAGACCAGAGATATATTTAATACAAAGCATAATCAAACATCTTCTTGCTGATTATATGAGTTCGATTCTAGTAATGGATTTTACCAAGGTGCAAGTTACCAGTAAAGAGGATGATACGGAGTAAATGTATCCCACAGAACCAGGAATGTACTGGACTAATGACAACAACGTTGTCAAGGTACAGAAAGCTAGACAGTCTAGTAATCTCTATGGAAAGTTATTAATAATTCAGGAAAATAGCTTGCATTTTGAATATAAGCCAGGTATATTAAGACAGATCAAGCGACGTATGACACTAGATGAGGCAATAATACTAGGAAAGCAGATCGGTTATTGTTGTGTATGTGGTTTAACTCTTACTAATGAGTTATCAGTGGAGTTAGGTATAGGGCCAATTTGTAGAGGTAAAATTTAATGAAAGCGATAGCTAGAATAGTAGATGAATTAGAACTAGAAATAATAGAGCGGAAAGAATTACTCTGTAAATGTAAGGGTGAGGTTTATCCGCCCATTCTTAAAGATGAGATTAGACGGTTGCAAAATGCTAAATCTGAGCTAATGAAAAAATAGTATGATACCGGACGAGCTAAGACAACAAGTAATAGAGAAGATAGTGGAGTCGAAATCACTAGCTAAACAAAAGCTAGGGTTAGAGCTACCACCGATAACTCTACTATTTGACTTGAAAGGTAATAGAGCGGGTGAGGCGTGGAGTTATTACAATAAGATTAGACTAAATGAGGATTACCTAAGACGTTTTCCCGATACAATGGTATCACAAACTATACCGCATGAGGTAGCTCATTTAGTAGCGGATAAGTATTACAAGAAGAATTGCCACCATACGAAACTATGGTGTAATATTATGGTAAGTGTTTATGATCTACCACCACGGCGAACTCATTTGTATGGTAAATCGCTTGATGGTAGAACTAGAAAAGCTAGTAAGTATTATACATTAATATGTAAGCGTTGTTTGCATATACACAAGTTCGGGCATATCTGGAAAAACCGGATAGCATTGACAGGCATAATCCACTTTCGTTGCCGAAACTGTCAAAATTATTTTTGTGGATTAGAGCAAATAACGCTTGACATTGAATAAAAAATAAGTTATAGATGGATCATCTTAAAAAGAAAGGTCCGGCGAATAGCTGGAAAGGAGAAAAACAATGGCTGAATTAACTACGAGTAACCAGAGTAACGAGATTGTCGCGCTATTAAAGGCGCTCGGTGACAAGGGGATTCAAATTGGCGACGTAATGAAAGCATTAAAAGTTGCCAAGGATTCCGGCGTTATCAAAGGCGCTAAACGTGGCAAGACACCAGAAAATGACCCTCTGCGGGTTAGCATCAGGGATGCAATCCTTGGCTTGTCCGTTAATGGTGGTACGTTAATGAGCAAAGTTGCCGGCGCTACTACTGACTCTACTTCTTTCATGGTAACTCTTGACGATAATTGGAAGATTAATTTCGTTAAGAATGTAGCGAAACCCAAGAAAGATAAGAAAGAAAAAGAGAAAGTAGAGAAAGGTCCAGAGCAATTAGCTGAACCGACTGTAGTTTAATTACTACAGATAAACCTGAATTAATAGGGAGTTGAGTTAGCAATAATTCTCTCCCTATTTTTTCGCCAACCATTTTTATATAGGCGTCGAGCAGATTTAGCTAAGTGCTCGATTTTACAGGGGAATTTAATTTTAGATTTCCCTTGACTTTCACAAAAGAGTGTGCTAGGGTGTGAAAAATTGGGAAAGAATTAGTAATAAATGAGTAAAGATGAAACGCAAGCAATTAGTTATAAATTACTTGGGATTATTCAAGAGTATGCTCCCGCTGGTAGCGCTCAACAAAAGATAACTAAAGAATATAATTTAGCTAAATTAGAACTAGATGAAAAAGATCTAGCTAGAAATATGGCTGGTATACTCTATGATGGATTAGCTTATAATAACTGGCCGTGGAATTAATATGAGTAACGAGTTACTAGAATTAATAGAGCGACTAGCAAAAGAGAATCCAGTATTACTAGATGGATTAAATAAAGCAGCCGCGGAAGGAATAGCGCAAGATAAAATGGCGCTATATACTCTATTAATAAAAGAGAATAAAGCATTCACCTATGATGCTATGAATGCGGTATTAGCTCGACATGAGAATAGTCGAGTAGATATTAATTGGAATAGTAGCAATTATATCTATCGCATAGTAGTAAGTAGACGTAAAAGAGAACCAGAGAAAGTAAAGAAAGAGAAGGGAGGTGACACTAATGGTGCAGTTAAGCCAACCACTGAAACAAAAAGTGCAGTCAATAGTTGATTATAGTAATGAGCCACTAGCAAGTGAAGAAACAATAGAGCTTGCTAATATCATCGACGATTTAGATTGTCCTATAGATGAGCGGATACTAGCAGCAAAAGTAATGGTAAATGTATGCGAGAATAGAAAGAAACGAGCAACAAACCAAGTAACATACTTCACCGTTAAACTAAGTAACCTAGTCCATAATAATGAAGTAGAAAAAGCTACTACTTCGCTAGTTAATGAGGGAGTAGAAAAACTAGGTAAGATCGACGGAATAGCAGACGTGTTAAAGGCATTACTAGATAAGGTAAGCAGTAAATGACTTGGCATCTAGTATTACACGCATTAGAGTTAGGTGCTATAGTAACTTTATATTTAATAATTAGAAGTCTAGGTAAGATAATTGATTTGCAGCAAGAAGTTAATCATCAGCAACGAATAATGAATAATGAGAATCTAATTGCAATACAACGGCTCGCTAGATTAATAGGTATTAAAACATAATGGAAACTGTAACTCAACACCCATTTGAAACCTATCGTGATAGATTAGGTAGAAATGTTATTGATAAGAAGATTACTTTCTACTTTATCAATGGTGAGATAGTGCTCCGTGGTGCCATTAAAAAAGCTGTAGGTACTAAAGAGCTAAACAACTATCGTGAGGAGTTTATAGCACTAGACATGGGCGATGTGCCTAATGGTTGGCATAGTAGGAAAGACTTTGACTTTTTCTATACCCCTACTAACATTAACCTGGCACGAATACTTAATGCTAAGACTTTAGATAATAAGATTATCTTTAGTCAATCGTTCGCTATGTATCTAGTAAAGAAGATTAAGCAAGCGCAAGAATCTGAAGCTGGATTAAATCAGGTAAGAGGTCTAACATTAGATGATGAAGAAAAAATCAAAGCCTTACCAGATGTCAGTGAAAAACGTGTTCCTGATTTCTTGCATCAAAAGATTGCTAGTAGATATGGATTCTACTTGCACCAGTGTGGATTATTGGAAGAGCAAGGACTTGGCAAAACTAAAACAGCTATTGAAACATTTGTCGCAAAGAAAGAGGCTGGTTTAGTTGATAGATGTTTAGTAGTAGGTCCACTATCTGTTATCAATAGAAATGGTTGGGGTAAACAAATCGGTCAGTATGCACCGGAAGATTACTCAACCATATTTGTTAGAGGTAAACCAGAAGAAAAGATAGATATATTATCTGGCGACCATAGTGAGTATGACTTCTATCTAATTAATTATGAGGGATTACTTAATATCCATGATGAGATACTATCATGGGTAGATGATCGCACTATGATTATACTAGATGAGTCTAGTAAGATCAAAAACTTCTATGCTTATAGAACGAAGATGTGTATTGAGTTAGGTAAGCTAACACCATATAAGATGATACTTACTGGTACTCCTATTACACAGAATGCTCACGATATATTTAGTCAGTTCTATTTCTTAGATGGTGGCGATACGTTTGGCACTAGCTATGAGAGATTTCTTAATAACTTTTTTCAGAAAAAAGGATTTAAATACTATGCTAGTAAAGCCAGTTTACAACGTATCCATGAATTGATATATGATAAATCGGTTAGGTTTACTAAGGATGTAATAAAAGATTTACCACCAAAGACTTATCAAGTGCGTGAAGTAGAGATGACACCATTGCAAGAGAAGTATTACCTTGCCATTCAAAGGCAAGAGATGATAAGGTTAGCAAGCCTTGAGCGGATTGATGCAAGTAATATACTTGTTACCATTCTACGCTTGCAACAGATTACTAGTGGATTTATCAAGCCAAAAGATTTAAATGATAATCCACTAAAGGAAAGAGCTATATCATCAACCGATGAAGATAGAGAGCGGCCATTAGAGAAACAAAATCCTAAGCTATCAGAGTTGATGGACATACTAGAAGAATTAGGCGATAGTCCAATAGTTATCTGGACCAGATTCAAGTATGATATTCATGTTATATCAGAGCAACTAAAGAAAAAAGGTATTAGTTACATAACATATATTGGTGGCATGAATGAGACTCAACGTGAGCAATCGGAAGCTGCGTTTCTTACTGGTAAAGTAAGAGTATTTCTTTCCATACCATCAGCCGGTGGGTTTGGTATGAATCTTCAGCGGGCTAGTTATGCAATCTATTACTGTAATGATTTCTCACTACAAAATAGGTTGCAATCTGAAGATCGGGTACATCGTATGGGTCAGAAAAGAAATGTTACTATCATAGATATTTGCTGTAAAGGAACCATAGATTATGAGGTACTAGACGTATTGACTAGCAAAAAAGAGATAGCGGATATAGTTAATGGTGATACTTGGAAAGAGTTTCTAAAGTATAAGAAGGATGAGGATTAAATGGCGAGACGTAAATACGGTGATGCTATTGAACAAGTTAAACTAACTCTACTAGAGATAGCTAAAGAGAATGAGTTTATTGAAAGAAAGCATTTGCTAAGTTTAGTTGACATAAATTCTCATCAAGTAGATTTAATATTAGTAAAACTAATTGATCATAAATTTATAGTTAAGTTTAGACCTGGTTTATATAAACTATATGTTGGTGAAAATATACCAGCACAAAATCATACTGATCCATTAGTAGCACTATCTAAAAAGTTTACTGAGCTACCTGAATTACTGCAATCAATGATGGAGCAGGTAATAGACTTAATGATTGAACCGGAGATGGAGATAATGAATTTAATAGAGCGACGCAACAAACGGATAGAAGATTTTCAGGTACTACTTGATAAGTCTAAGATAGAGTTAAGCAATAGCCGCGCTAAGATAGAAGAACTAATGAGTAAGATTAATAGATTACAGACACAAAAGAATAGAGTAATACCGGAAGATCGTATAGTATTTAGGAGTTAATATGGCATGGCACACAGCGAATATATGTTTAGTCTGTTGGAATGATACGCACACTAACTTAGAACCAGCAGGAATAGCAAATCCAAAAGAAGAAATATGTTGCTATTGCCATAAGAAAAATAAAGATGGTATTTACATTAGAGATAGATCAGAGGTATTAAATTGCAGCCACGTTTAAACAAAATACAGTATGTTCACAAGTCGCAGCTTAATAACATTAAGAAATGTTCACGCCAGTTTCTATATAAAGATATATATAAACTGAAGCCAGAGTTTGTTAATGAATCATCGCTAACTGGTTCTGCTTTCCATAGATTTGCTGAAGAAATATATCTATCAGATAAGCAGGATAAATGGGATGACTGGAAATATTGGGTACAATTTTGGGCCAATGATTTTCAGAAACGTAAAGAGCAATGTGTAGCAGACGGTATTGATGTTGGTACGTCAGAAGATATTAAGTCAGAAGATTTTGTAGAGATGATAGTTGAGTTTCTAAAGCAGCCGTATAATAGATTTGCCGAGCCGGTATTAATCGAAGCTAAGTTTAGATTCTATATAAAGGTAGGTAAAAAGAAATATTGGTTTGAGGGTACTATAGATCAGCTATTAAAGATAGAAGTTAAATACTTACAAGGTTTTCCTTTTATCGGTAAACCTAATAAAGACTACGTGTACATACATCGGGATATTAAAACTGGTAACAGACGGTCAATGTCTGAGATCGGATTAACTACTGATGATAATATCAATGTTTACTCGTATGCTTTGCGTTACGGTCTGTTTGATCTTAAGCATGATAATAGTTACTCCGTTTTTGTTAGCCATATTCCTTTTGCTCATGCTATCTATTATACAAGGGATCATCTCAAGTATAAAAAGAATACTGGTAAGAATGAAGATGGTAGTTATGTCCACAAACCAGGTGACTATAAAGGGCAAGCAATGTACTTCGTTAAGAAGTCACAAGAAGATTTAAAGATGATGGAACCAGAACTAGTTAGTTTACATAACAAGATTAATAGTGGTATCTATACAAGAGATGGTGCCGCTAACAATCTATGTGATAGATTTTGTGGGTTTAAGAAAGTTTGTTTGCACGATTGGCGTACTAATGGTTAATATGTGGTGCCAAATTGATAGCGATTACTTTACCGCTGCTGTTAAATTAAAGAATGATATAGTGATTGAATACGATCATATACTAACATATATGCTTGGATGGACATTAGAAGAAGTAATAGAGCATTGCAAGTTAAAAGGTTGGAGATATATTTGTGTCTGAAGATAAGACAGAAGAAGAATTTATACCATTAGATCAACTAGGCGCTTGGCCAGTTGAGACTTGGATGCAAAAAAGAATCAAGGAATTAATGAAAAAAGAATTAGAAGAAATGGAGAAACAAGATGGCAGAAGAAAGTAAAGAAGTACAGACATACAATCAGCTACCAAGCAAGATTAATGCAAAGCAGTTTGGTATTGATATAGATGAAGATGATATACCAGTACCACGGTTGAAACTAATACAGCCAACATCAAAGCTAGATGGTGCTGGTAAATACGCATACTCATTGAACAACAAGATACTAGATAAAGTTGAATGCGTATGT
>Ga0193738_1001058_pt1 | contig 11562 bp, 4 predicted proteins | sample L2a1metaG_FD_144927 | JGI IMG/M metagenome (GOLD analysis project Ga0193738, IMG submission 144927) | Soil microbial communities from a riparian zone of the East river system, Colorado, United States - L2a1 | ecosystem: Environmental > Terrestrial > Soil > Riparian zone | place: USA: East River...
ACTGACGACTTATCAAAGAATAACACGAGCCGTATGAAGCGAGAGTTTCACGTACGGTTCTGTGAGAGGCTTGAGGGTGAAACTCCCTCTTGCCTACTCAGCGAAAAAAAAGTCTGGGCACGCCTTGGGAAAGACGCACAACCGGAGAACATAGTCGACGATGTATGAAGTTTAATGACGAAAAACAAAACTATACCACCAAAACTGGCGACACGGGTGCTTATGTTCTTTCTCCGGGACGATCTCTCAGAAGAAGTGCAAGGTGATTTGGAGGAAAAGTTTTTTACGACATGCAAAGATAAATCAAGGCTCCGCGCGCAACTTAATTACTGGTACCAGGTCCTTAACTACCTGAGACCATTTGCAATACGGAAGGCTCGGTATTTCTATCTAAACTCATCGAGTATGTATCGAAATTATTTTAAGATCACGATAAGGAACCTGGTAAAGCAGAAGCTTTATTCAACCATCAACATTGGTGGACTCGCCGCAGGACTCTCGTGTTTCATTATCATTGTCCTTTACGTTCAGCATGAATTCTCGTTTGACCGCTTCTACAACAATGCGGATCGTATCTACCGTGTTTATCAGAAACAAACCGGAAATGTATTTCTTGGTTCAGAGTACTTTGCCGTTACTCCCAGCCAGCTGGCATCAGTATTGGAAGATGAATTTACTGAAGTTGTTGCGGCCACCTCCGTTGAAGACCAGACCGCACTCCTAAGTACATCGGAAAACAGTTTCTGGGAAAAAGGCATGGGAGGAGACCACCACTTCTTCGACGTATTTCCAATTGCGTTTCTGGAGGGGAATTCAAAGCACGCACTAAAAGAACCCAAGTCGATCGTCCTCACCAAATCACTTGCACGAAAGATCTTTCAAAAAAATGATGCACTTGGCCAGTCAATCAAGTATGAGAACAAAGAATCATACATCGTAACGGGCATTGTAGACGACCCACCCTTGAACTCGTCCTTTCAGTATTCCTATATTATCAACATCCACTCGAATTCCTGGTATGGGGAAAACCTGAAACGCGCCACATGGAATAACAATAACATTCATACTTTTTTTCTGATGGCCGAAGGAGCAGATCCGGAAAAAATTACGAGCCGGTTTCCAGCGCTTCTAAAAAAATATCAGGATCCTGTCGATTATGCGACGTATCCTTTTAAAGACGAATACCAGCTACAACCATTGCCGTCAATGTACATGACCTCAGGAATCAATTTCGATATTGGTCTTAAGGGTAATGAACGATACGTTTATCTTTTTTCCGTGGTTGCGCTTATTGTCTTGTTGCTTGCGTGTGTGAATTATATGAATCTCGCGGTGGCGCGATCAATAAATCGTGCTCGTGAGGTAGGCTTGAGAAAAGTCATAGGAGCTCATCGCATTCAACTGGTATGGCAATTTTTGGGTGAATCAATCTTGATCGCATTCCTTTCTCTTGCTCTGGCGATCGGCCTCACTCATCTCTTACTACCAGTATTCGGTAACGTAATGGAGCGGTCCATCGAATTCAACATCTTGTCAAATACATGGTTGCTTCCCGGATTGCTTTTATTGGTGATTAGCGTGGGAATTCTGTCCGGTAGCTATCCCGCTGTTTTCATGTCCGGGCTTCGGCCTGTTGCAGTACTCAAAGGAAAAATTGTTGGCAAGCTCTCGTCTTCCCGGCTGCAACGCGGACTGATCGTCTTGCAATATGCAGCATCTATCGCGTTGGTGATTGGAAGCATTGTGATCTATCAGCAGCTTCAGTACATGAAGCAAAAGGACTTGGGTTTCGACAAGAGCGGAGTGATCGTGCTTCCCGTGCATGACTATACGTTGCACTCTGACAACCTTCGCAATGAATGGCTCCAGTATCTCGGTATTGAAGGAGTAACGATGTCCACGCAGTTACCGGTTAATATCACATCAAGTCACGTTATCAATGACGAATCTAATGCAGACAAGAAAGATGATATAGCAATCTACGAGTGCCGGACGGATGCGGACTTCCTGAAAGTATTCGACATTGAGATTCTCGCCGGACGCAACTTTACAATGAATAAGACCGATTCCGCAGAAGCATTCATCATTAACGAAACAGCCGCCCGGGCGTTGGGTTGGACACCTGAAGAAGCAATAGGTAAACAGGTTGTCGATGATGGCAAGAAAACGATCGTGGGCGTGATAAAGGATTTTCATATGCACTCCATGCATTTGCCAATTGCACCATTGCTTTTACGGGTGTCCACCGGCTGGTCAAGATTTATATCTGTGAGGATCCAGCATGGAAAGGAACAAGAATGTATTGCCATGATAGAACGATCATTCAAAAAGCACTCACCCTGGCCATTCGAGTATCAATTCCTTGATGAGGAGTTCAATCGACTTTATCATTCGGAAAAAAAATTAGGCGATGCAATCATGATAGAAACGAATGTAAAATTAGGAGAGATCTTCGGAGTATTTACATTCGTTTCTATCATGATTGCATCGCTAGGTCTCTTTGGATTAGCTGCCTTCATGACCGGACAGAGAACAAAAGAGATCGGTATCCGAAAAGTACTCGGAGCTTCAGCGCAACAGATCACGTTTCTTCTTTCCAAAGATTTCCTGATGCTGGTTGGTATTGCCTTCGTGCTGGCTATTCCACTGGGATGGTATGGAATGAATACCTGGCTGCAAGACTTCGCATACCGGATAGACATCGAATGGTGGATCTTCGCCATCGCCGGCTTCATGGCGTTGGTGATTGCCAAGCTGACGATAAGTTATCAGTCGATCAGGGCGTCGACGGCTAATCCTGTGGAGAGCTTGAAGGAACAGTGATGAATGAGGAATAGGGTATATGGTATATGGTATATGGGTAGGTCGGGACGAATGATTGATGAACAATGATGGACGAACATTGCAATAATAAATATTCTCCTCCTGGAGGGGGCCGGGGGGTACCGCCTAAGCTTGGACAACGATTACTGATGAGTTTTCTACGCAATGACCTCGCAGAAGAAGTTCAAGGCGATCTGGAAGAAAAGTTTTTGGTGACGGTAAAAAATAAATCGCGTTTCCGTGCGCAACTTAATTACTGGTACCAGGTAATGAATTACCTGAGGCCTTTTGCGATTCGAAAAGCTAAGAATGTGTACATAAACGATTACGCTATGTTTCAAAGTTATTTTAAGATCGGTTGGAGGAACATTCTAAAGTATAAAACATTTTCATTCATTAATGTTTTCGGGCTTGCACTCGCTATGTCAGTCTGTATGTTGATAATTCTCATGTTAGGAGATCAAACGAGCTATGATAATTTTCATGAGAAGGCAGATCGGACCTATCGGGTACTTTCCAAAAGACTACAGTCAGTTAAACCAAATGCTTCGAGTCCTCACCCCTTAGCAGAGACATTAAAGAAAGAATACCAGATCGTCGAGGAAACTACAACCCTGACTCTCGGCGTTGGAGGAGACGCCATCTACAATCAGAAAAGTGCTGAAATGCGTGGCTTCTTTGCTGAACCGTCATTCTTCAACGTATTCGGTTATGAGTTGAAGTATGGCAATATGGAAACAGTACTGGACGAACCAGGTTCAATAGTAATAACGGACGAATTCGCCCGTCTGCTATTTGGTAATGAAGACGCAATAGGTAAAACTATTGAATTCGTCGATCGCGGCCTGGATATCATAGCTATGGGGAAAAAAGAATCACCTCCAGTGGATTTCGGCACTTATACTATAACTGGTGTTATCGCGGATGAGAACTATAAATCTCACTTGAAATTTGATGCTCTTGTGTCGTCATCATCGATGAGAGATTTGGTAGCTAGGGGGAAAATGGAGGATATCCAGATGGATTGGGCAACTTATTCAAGAGCTTTCACCTATGTTGTTTTAGCGCCCGGCAAGACTGAACAGGACCTTAGTGCTGTGTTGAATGATGTAGTGGCACACCACTACAAGGACATTGAGCATCTCAAAGGTTTTAGACTGCTTGAGCAAAAGTTAACCCGCATTACGCCTGGGATTTTTGTTGGTAATCCGACAACATTGAGTTTACCTATTCAAGCGTATTATTTTCTATCGATACTCGCTACAGTTATAATGCTGTCGGCATGTCTCAATTACATTTATCTGTCAACTGCGCGCGCCCTAACTCGGGCGAAAGAAATCGGTGTTCGCAAAGTGGTTGGCGCCTACAGAAGGTCTCTGATCTTCCAATTTCTCAGTGAATCTGTCCTTACCGCGTTTCTTTCCATGGTTATAGCGTGTGGGTTATTATTTTTGTTTCTTAAGTCAGCCTTTTTGAACCTGTGGGTCAATAGATACTTGCACTTCGACCTGCAGCCGAATATTCATGTGTTCCTATATTTTGTGGGATTTGCATTGATAGTTGGACTCCTCGCAGGCTGCTATCCTGCATTTTATTTATCAAGGTATCAACCAATCCTCGCGTTAAAGAATGCGGTGGCTGCTAATCCTGGAAGGTTCAGGCTTGGATTCAGGCGACTATTGAGCGGATCCCAGCTCATGATCTCGTTGTTTTTTATTACAACTTCAATTCTAGTCTTTAAACAGTTCAAACATTTCCTTCAATTTAATTATGACTTCAATGCAAAGAACATAGTTAATATTCCTGTGCAGGGAAATGCCTATCAATTATTGTCAACAGAGCTGTCCACAGTGCCCGGGATACAGCTGATCTCTGCATGTTCTTTCATTCCGGCGACAGGAATGGCTCATGGCGCCAACATCAGGAGGGCGGCAAGCGACGCTGAATTCATTCAATCTGAAATATTACAGGTCGATGAAAATTTCTTCGCTAATCTTGAACTGCGGTTATTTGCAGGAGAACCGCTATCTACGTTCGACCAATCATCCAATCGGTTTGTGGTGAATGAAGCGGCAGTGAAGGCGTTGGGCTACGAACAGCCATCTGATGTAATTGGGGAATTGCTAGACTACGGCGGATACGAAGTCAAGATAATTGGAGTTGTTAAGGACTTTCGTTTTCAAACACCGATGATGCAGGACAAAATTGGTCCGTTAATGTTGTGCAATCAGCCGGACAAGTTCAACTTCATAAATGCGAAAATCGATCCGAATCAACTGAATGTTACTTTGAAAGAATTGGAGTCTAAGTGGAGAACTATAGATCCCCATCATCCTTTTAAGTACAAAATATTTGAGGACGAATTGAACGAAACAAATCAATCGTTCGGTGATATGGTTGCGATAATAGGATACATTTCGTTTTTGGCTATTTCGATCGCATGTATGGGATTGTTGGGTATGACGATTTACGCTACTGAAAGGCGAACAAAAGAAATAGGCATCCGCAAGATTTTGGGGGCGACGGAACGTAACCTCACGCTACTACTCTCTAAACAGTTTCTGGTGTTGCTGTTGACGTCGGTTCTGATCTCAGCGCCGCTGACTTACTTAATCAATAATCTATGGCTTCAGAATTTCCCCAACAAGGTTGCCTTTGGTTTTGATATTTTGTTTTTGGGTGTCTTGTTTTTGATGGTGTTGGGACTATTCACAATATGTTCACAGACGTTCCGTGCCGCGAGGAAGAATCCTGTAAACGCATTAAAGATGGAGTAATTCATTTTTGTTTCAATGAAGATACCTGGTCCAACACCGCCCAAATATGCAAGGAAGATCCTGATAAGCTTCCTCCGCGATGATCTCGCAGAAGAAGTTCAAGGCGATCTGGAAGAAAAGTTTTTGGTGACAACAAAAAATAAATCGCGCCTCCGCGCGCAACTTAATTACTGGTACCAGGTAGTGCATTACCTGCGGCCATTTGCGATTCGAAAGACAAAAAATATTTACATAAACGATTACGCTATGTTTCAAAGTTATTTTAAGATCGGTTGGAGGAACATGAGGAGGAACGTGGGCTACACCTCCATCAATGTCGGCGGTCTTGCAGTCGGGATGGCAGTTGCTATCCTCAATGGCCTTTGGTTGTGGGATGAGCTCTCCTTTAACAAGTATTACGAGAACTATGACCGCATTGCTCAGGTAGGCATCCGCGGTGAGAATGAAGACGGGATATGGAGAGGAGTGACCGTGACTTATCCGATGGGAACGGTGCTTATTGAAAAATATCACGATCAGTTCAAACGAATCGTTAGGACGTCGTTTGGGGATGGCGGTTACGAAGGGATACTTTCTTCTGGAGATAAGAAGATATCAGCCGGAGGCCTTAGCGCGGACACGGAAGCGCCTGAGATGTTTACATTTAAAATGATCCATGGAACACGCGACGGATTAAAAGAAACACATTCCATCATGATTGCTGCTTCAGTTTCGAAAGCGTTGTTTGGCGACGATGATCCGATTAACAAGATCATCACAATTAACAATTCTGCCAATGTAACCGTGACCGGGGTATACGAGGATTTCCCTCTTAACACAAAATTCCATAAAGTTAAATACTTTACTACGTGGGGATTTTTTCTGCTAACCAACCCATGGATAGAAAAAAGTGGGCTGAATAACTGGCGTGAACACTCCTTCCATATTTATGTTGAAATATTGCCTGGTTCAAATTTTGAAGATGTAGCTGAACGCATAAGGAATATAATTCAAGTCGCTCCGGAAGATGTCGAAAAGGGTACGCGACATGCGCTTTTATTTCCGATGAACGAGTGGCATTTGTTTCCATTCGAGTCTGGAAGGGGAGCGGGTACAGACAAAGGTCCCATGCAAATGGTTTGGATGGTAGGCTCTATCGGTATGTTCGTCCTTCTGCTGGCTTGTGTAAATTTTATGAACTTGAGTACCGCGCGTTCTGAAAAGAGAGCGAAGGAAGTTGGTATTAGAAAGACTATCGGCTCGTTAAGGAGACATTTGATCCACCAGTTCTTCAGTGAATCCTATATTGTCGTCTTATCTGCATTTGTATTTTCAATATTACTAGTAGCCCTGGCGTTACCCTGGTTCAATGACCTTTCAGCAAAACGAATGGTCATACCCTGGTCGACTCCCGCTTTTTGGATGATCAGCATCGCGTTCCTTTTTATCACCGGCTTACTTGCAGGTAGCTACCCAGCCTTCTTTTTATCATCTTTTCAACCTGTAAAAGTGCTGAAGGGAACGTTTCGGGCTGGTCGACTCGCATCCATACCTCGCAAGGTTTTGGTGGTGATGCAGTTTACAGTATCTGTGGCTCTTATCATTTGCACGATCATTGTCTACCAGCAAATCCAGTTCGCCAAAAACCGTCCGGTAGGATACACGCGCGAGGGATTGATCACTCTCGCGATGAAGTCCGGTGAATTTTATAAGCAATATTCGGTACTCCGAAATGAGTTGAAAAATTCCGGTGTCGTGGATGAAGTTTCCGCGTCAATGGGACGGATAACAGAACTGGGGTCCAATAACGGCGGCTTTGGGTGGGCAGGACAAGAGCCAGATCAGGATCAAAACTTTGGAACGCTGGCTGTAACGGCAGAGCACGGAAAGACCATTGGCTGGCAGTTTATAAAGGGCAGGGATTTTTCAGGTGAACATGCCAGCGATTCTATGGGAATGGTAATAAATGAAACGGCTGCAAAGTTCATTGGTATTGAAAATCCAATCGGCGAGTCTGTCACGTGGGAGTTTTGGACAGGTAATAGGCGACCACTTCACTATAAGATAATAGGAGTGATCAAGGATGCCGTGATGGGTTCTCCCTATGAACCTATCAAACCAACAGTATTTTATTTGAAAGGTCATAATGGAGGCGTAAGCTGGATAAACATCCGTATAAAAAATGGAGTCACCACATCAGATGCCCTCGCGAAGATAGACGCGGTGTTTAAAAAGGTTATTCCTTCGGCTCCTTTTGATTATAAGTTCGTGGATGAGGAGTATGCGTTGAAATTTGCCGCGGAAGAGCGCATTGGCAAACTCGCATCGTTCTTCGGCACGCTTGCAATTTTCATCAGTTGCCTGGGGCTATTCGGACTTTCCTCCTTTGTAGCAGAACAACGCACAAAGGAAATTGGGATCAGAAAAGTTTTGGGTGCTACTGTAACAAATCTATGGCGAATGCTGTCTAGAGATTTTGTGGTGTTGGTTGTTCTGTCGTGTTTCATAGCAATTCCAGTAGCATACTATTTCCTCGATGGATGGTTGCAAAAGTATTCGTATCGGATTGATATATCGTGGTGGGTTTTTGTTATCGCAGGATTTGGAGCCGTGACGATCACACTTGCCACTGTGAGCTTTCAGGCTATCAGAGCAGCTTTGGCGAATCCTGTGAATAGTTTGAAAGAGCAATGAACAATGACCAATGATCAATGAACAGTGATCAATGAGGAATGGGGATAGTGATGCTAAGACAGGAGTATAAGAAGTCAGATGAGAGTGCGTATCATTATCGGGACCGCAGAGACGCAAAGGCACTGCAAGGTCTTTGCGAAAACTTCGCGTCTTTGCGCCTGCCCCTCCCGATGCATCGGGATCGGTGGGTGAAAAAGACGATGGTGAATAATTTTTCATGACAAAGAAAAAACTCATACCACCCAAACTAGCCACGCGAGCACTTCTGCTTTTTCTCCGGGAAGACCTCGCTGAAGAAGTTCAGGGTGACCTCGAAGAAAAATTCTATTCGACATCCAAAAAATCATCAGTAACAAAGGCGAAGCTGATGTATTGGTACCAGGTGCTTCACTATCTACGACCCTTCGCAATTCGAAAAATCAAGAACCAACAATTAAATCACTATGCCATGTATAAAAGTTATTTAAAAATCGGATGGAGAAACCTCCTGAAGAATAAAAGCTACTCTGTTATTAATATTGGTGGCCTGGCTGTGGGAATGGCTGTCGCGATGCTTATCGGCATGTGGGTTTATGATGAGCTTTCGTTTGATAAGTATCATCAGAATTATGATCGCATTGGTCGCATTGTTCGAACCGGATCAATGAACGGTGTAACGCATACAACCATGTTTTTACCATATGCACTTGGCGATGAGCTGAAAACAAAATATGGAAGCAATTTCAAACATGTTATTAAATCGTGGCCGGTCAGGGATCATATTCTGTCTTTTGATGATAAGATCAATTCCTATAGTGGAGGATTTGTTGACTCTGGCGCTCCTGAAATGTTCACTTTCAAAATGTTGAAGGGAACGACGCAAGGATTAAAGGACCAGCATTCGATTTTTATTTCGGCATCTCTTTCAAAAATACTTTTCGGCGATGAAGACGCTATCGGAAAACAGATGCGCATCGACAACACCATGGATGTAAGCGTAACTGGTGTCTATGAGGACCTTCCACACAACAGTCACTTCTACAAAGCACAGTTTTTTGCTCCGTTTGAACTTCTGGTCTCAGTAAACAGCTGGATGTTAAAACAAGGATTCCAGAATAATTTTCTCGATATATATGTCGAGCTGGTCCCGTCAACCGATTTCCAAAATGCTTCCGTAAGTATCAAGGATGCAATTCTAAATAATATAAAGGAAGACAAGGAATACACTGCCATCAACCCACAGGTGTTTATTCATCCCATGAATAGGTGGCATTTGCAATCTGAATGGAAGGATGGCAAATTAGCAGGAGGCCTTCTTCAGTTTGTTTGGTTATTTGGCATCGTCGGGGTATTTGTTTTGCTGCTCGCCTGCATCAATTTCATGAACCTGAGCACAGCTCGCTCGGAAAAAAGGGCAAAGGAAGTAGGCATACGTAAGACCATGGGATCTTTCCGTGGTCAGTTGATTCACCAGTTCTTCAGCGAATCGTTCCTGGTGGTGATACTCGCGTTTGTTTTCTCATTGCTGATCGTAATTTTATCATTAGGGTGGTTCAATGAGCTTGCGGGAAAACAATTGACGATGCTCTGGTCCAGTAATTATTTCTGGGGATTGAGTGCTGGATTTATTTTGATTACCGGATTGCTCGCAGGGAGTTATCCTGCCATTTATCTGTCGTCCTTCAAACCGGTAAGAGTGTTAAAAGGCGTAATTCGCGCAGGTCGTTTTGCTTCATTGCCGCGAAAAGCGCTTGTCGTTTTGCAGTTTACAGTATCAGTAACGCTAGTCATCGGAACCATCATCGTGTACCAACAGATCCAGCACGCGAAAGATCGGCCGGTTGGTTATACACGCGAAGGGCTTTTGATGGTAGAAATGACATCACCGGATTATTATCCAAAGTTAATAACGTTAAGAGATGAGTTAAAGAATTCCGGCGTAGTCGATGAAGTAGCTCTTTGTACAGGACCTACTACAGCCATTTGGTCCAGCAACGGTGGATTTAGGTGGCGAGACAAGGACCCTGACCAACAAGCTGAATTTGCTACGTTAGCCGTAACCCACGAATATGGAAAGACCGTTGGATGGGAATTTGTTGACGGCCGTGATTTTTCCAGAGATCATGCCAGTGACTCGACTGGTTTTGTGATAACCGAAGGAGCAGCGCGAACGATGAATCTTGAGAATCCAATAGGTGAGGTCGTCCATTGGGCACCAGGATGGATGCCGGCAAAGGATTATAAAATAATCGGTGTGATCAAGAACATCACGATGACGTCTCCTTTCAGCGATCAATTGCCAACAGTCTATTTCATAAATGAATCTTATAGCTGGATCAATATCAGGATCAATCCAACGGCAGGGTTGCCGGATGCTTTAGCAAAGATAGGCGCCATTTTTAAGAAGGTAGTGCCGACGGTACCCTTCGATTATAAGTTTGCTGATGATGAGTACAGTCTGAAATTTGCCGCTGAAGAACGTATCGGTAAACTTGCCTCCGTTTTTTCTGCGCTTGCGATCATGATCAGCTGCCTCGGATTGTTCGGCCTTGCATCCTTCGTCGCAGAGCAGCGAACTAAAGAAATCGGTATCCGAAAAGTCGTCGGTGCTTCCGTCTTTAATTTGTGGAGTTTGTTGTCAAAGGACTTTGTGATACTTGTAGTGACTGCCAGCCTCATTGCTATTCCGATAGCATACTATTTTCTATCTGATTGGCTTAAGAACTATGACTATCGCATCGGAATATCAGGGTGGGTATTCTTCATTTCGACGTCAAGCGCGGTTGTCATTACTTTGGCGACTGTCAGTTACCAGGCGATCAAAGCTGCGTTAATGAACCCGGTGAATAGTTTGAAGGAGCAATGAACAATGATCAATGATCAATGAACAATGCAGGTGTTCCCTTCTTAGGTCTGTCATCTAGAGCCTTTTCCGCAGCACATTGATTATGGGCACGCAAAATGGAAGCATACCCTTAGCAAATGAAAGCGCATTCCATCGCGAAGGATCTGTTCGCTTTTATTTCTGTCATCCAGAGCGTCTTCACTCTGAGTTAAGGCATGCACCCTGGAAATGGAGGTACATGTTTAGTAAATGTAGGTGCATTTCATCGCGAAGGACCTGTCAGAACTTAAGGCAGGGTATTCCACAATCCTTAAGCAGTTCCTTCGCGTAGAGTTCATCGGTGATGATACAGCGCGCAAAACCCATTCCATTGGCGCAGTCCCTTGACGAACGATGCAAGCGCTCTGGATGACAGCGAATTATAGTTTTTATGCAGACTGAATATTCTCCCCTTTAGGGGGCTAG
>Ga0193738_1001060_pt1 | contig 11547 bp, 16 predicted proteins | sample L2a1metaG_FD_144927 | JGI IMG/M metagenome (GOLD analysis project Ga0193738, IMG submission 144927) | Soil microbial communities from a riparian zone of the East river system, Colorado, United States - L2a1 | ecosystem: Environmental > Terrestrial > Soil > Riparian zone | place: USA: East River...
TTCATGTCTTCTATATCCCGCGTTCTGGCAATGATAATGTACTTTTCTTCGCCCTCTTTTGTTCGCAGGGCCGCCGATTTTGTGATTTTGTGAGTCCTCGTTTTCGGCCTTCCTGGGCCTTTCTTTTTAGGTGCCATATTGAGTAATACTTGGTAATACAAACTTATCCATTTCGGCGGAATCGCAAATACCGCGATATGGTAATGGCGAAAAGTCGATCAAAGCGCTGAAAAGTAATTAAAATAATTACTGCGGCTTGCTTTTTTGGTTTAAAACAGTAATTAAGATAGTTACAAAATTAATTTAGTGTAATATAGTGTATTACACTAAATTATACTACATTAGTGGTATTGAAAATCTAAAACGAGCGACTTATGGAACCCCTCTTGACAATCGACCAGGTGGCAAAACTCCTTAACGTGAGCCGCCGCACTGTAGAGCGGTTGGTCCAAAAACGTGAAATATATTTTATTAAGTTGCCCGGCGGCAGTCTGCGTTTCAAACCCGAAAGGCTCAAAGCCTGGATTGATAATAAAGAAGTCAAACCACTATCGGGCGCGTGAGGCCCGAGAATGAGCATAGAAAAACAAACCCCGCTGCGCGAACAGCGGGATTCTTAATAACAATTAAATTAATAATTATTATGCGTAGTACTAAGTTAGTAAAAAATCAACAGGAAAAAAGTAGTTCACCTTTCGCCGGTGCGGCGGCGCAGATTATTGAGATCGTGGATTGTCCAAATAGTTTATTAGCCTTTCTTTTAAACTCACTTGATTGGATAAGAGAATATGAGTTCTCGCACGAAAGATCCGCGTCAACAAACCTCGCGCATTCTTATGTTGTGGAAATGATTGAACAAATCTACGCCCCTTGGAATACTAAAAGTAAAGATGCGCAGGAGCGCATGTCCGTAGGTATATTTTTTATTTGGGATATTGACCATTCAGAACCTTTCGCGAAGGCGGTCGACGTGCTAACGCTTGCGCATACCAACTTCGTGAAAATAGTCAGCTTTAATAGCAAAGCGGTCGACAATCAAGTGGCAGGATTTAAAGTCCTTTATGCTTTAAGGGATGGATTTCGAGAATACGAAAAAGAGATGGTAGCTTAAGTCATTTCCAAAGGGTTATCGTACTCGGGGATTAATGGCTTAAACTAGCAGCGCTTACGTGGCCGCATGTTATTTGGGATTTTGGATTTGTTCAGGCTCAGTAGTTTCGCCTTTTATTGGAGGATCTGCCTTCACCGCAGGAACTGCGGCGACCTTCGCGACCTTTTCAGCAATTTTTGCCTCACAATAAATTTCAATATCGTTGAGGTTTTTTATCATTTTCTTCACCACTTCGGGGTGAATCTCGTAATCCTGGTAGCGTGAAGCGTGCGCGCCATCCTTTAATTGTTTGTATTTTTCTGCTACAGAAAAATGCTTTTTCTTAAGGAGTATCAGTGTGAAACCATGTTTTGTTTCATTTGGACGCTTAAATTTCTCAAAGTACGCCTCAAAATTTAAGTAGTTGTCCCCGTGTTCGACGCAAGGGAAAATAACTGAATAAACGTAATGCATTGCACAATAAAAAGCAGTAGTTACAGTCCAGTCAGGAAACTCCCCGCTGCTATGTAAATGCATACACGCCTTTTTATTATGCTGTGCGTGCAGGTGGGGTGAACTCATACACGTGTGTAAATCCGTCAGATAATATTCGTTGCCTATTGAGGGTCTCAGAAAGGTATGTAATTGTGTATTCGAACTGAATGAAGTTGCTGTTCATTGATTCGAGAAGCGAAGTTGCTATGGCATATAAAGTATCAATGCGATCGTCAATATAGTCTTCCATTTTTACAATAACCAGCAAGCTAATCTTATCCCAGTTCTGTAGATTGAAATACATTTCGTGGATGGTGATATTGTTTTTCAAAGCTTCTTCCAGCAAAATTTGCGAGAGGGTATCAGCACTTTGATGGTTAGTTTCCATCAATGCTTTGCCCATACGAATCAACTCCACCTCTTTATCTCGACTTCCATCTGTGAACCCGCGATTATATGCGTTATCGCGCACGTTCTGTGATAAATTCCGAAATTCTAATTCGTGAAATGGGTTACGAGGATCCGATTGACTGCCGTAATCATAATATCCCGATTGAGAAGTTGTAAAACCGCGTAAAATTCGTTTTGTTGGATTCATTTTTCTGTGTGCGTTCTATATCTTAGACAATAAAACTATGCCAAAGGTTTGCTAATGGAAAGCAAATAGGTGACAAAAGAGCTTTATTCCTGATTAAACGGTAAATACGGTGTAGTTATTGCTGTGCCCGGTGGAAGGAAAAGTAGGCTAAAGTGCTGTTTTACAGCGGTTGATTTACGGGCGGTCATAAGCAGATGGTTTAGGAGTTGCTTAAAATTAAGGAATTTATGGGATTTCAAAATTAATTTGTCCACCGGGGCGAACAAAGACCACTTTGGGTAAGGAACACAAAATCACAGCGTTTCAAGCGGATTTTTCCTTCGTAAATTGCGCCTACCCTAAACCGATAAAATGAATATTACAGCCAGCTCAGAAATGGGCGCCGTTAACGTGATCATAGATACTTTCCCAGACGTTTGTCCGCATTGTCATCACGCGCTTTCGCCGCATCACCTTACTTCATTTTTGCACCGAGATCGAATTTCTTTGTACTTAACTTTTTATTGCACCCTTAGAACATGCAAGGAATTTTTCGTCGCTCTTTACTACCGCCAACACGACAACCAGGCGGGACCCGTAACAAATGCTAGGGCGGCTGCTATGAAAGAAGTAGACAGTTATCGTTTCGATCAAACATTTCTCGGAACTGTTAAGGAGCAAGATTTCGATGAAGCGATAAGCGTCATTTCTCCCCGGTTTATCGAGATACACAGGCAGGCGGTAATCGCCGAGTCTAGCAAATTGGATCAGATCGCGGGTATGGGTTACCGAAAGGCGCTCGAATTCTTAGTTAAGGACTACGTCATATTCATCAAACCGCAAGAGAAAGCAAAGGTGTTGATTGAAAAGCTAGGAAACTGCATAAAAAACTATGTAGACAGCGCAAGAATCCGGGACGTGGCTGAAAGGGCGGCTTGGTTGGGAAATGACGAAGCGCACTACATGAAGAAGTGGGTGGATAAGGATATCAAAGACTTAAAAGAGCTGCTCGAAATCACTGTTTTGTTTATAGTGTCCGAAGACAGATATAAAAAAATAGTGGCTGAAATGCCGAAGAAGTAAGAAGCGGCAAATGGCGCATAACAGTGGGAAAACAGTGGCAATTTGTAGCGCGGCAATGTTTAGTTAACAGCGTGAAAACAGCGTGAAAACAGCGTCAATATTATTGAACCCACTGGCCAGAATTCATGAATTTCCGAACAACTTCAGTCTTTGCGAGGTTGTGGCACTTAAATACGTTTGTTTTATTCGCGCCCTCGAGTCCATGATTGATAATAATTTCTCCATCGAGATCAGAAACTAAAACTTTTATATTACTTCTGCCGGTTCTTAGAATGTGTTCAGCGCCGGTGCTCGGATCCACCCATTTCGAAACTGCGACCCAGAATCGCCCATCCTTGAACGCTTGATCACTGATTTTCGAAAGTCCCAGCTTGTCGCTTTTCACTTCGTCCCTTCCTACGCTATACCCTAATTTAGCACCAATAGCGCCGCCAATAATTGCAGTTACGCTGACCAAGATAGCGGCTATTCCTTCCCGTTGGGATTTTTTAATAAAGGTTAATTCGCCAAAACCAACAACGCTGCCCAGAATAAGGCCAATTACCAGCCCAATAAATGCGTAAGAAGTTGACTTCATATTATGAAAATAGAAAACCCTAGGCGCGTTGCCCAGGGTAATTTTTTCTGTGCTGGTAGTAAGGTACTTATTGAGGGTTTTAGCGATAAACCTTCCCCCAGACACTGCCCCAATTGCATTAAGTAATTGATAATCAGCGTGTTTTTGTGACCCTGTCAGGACTACGACCCTATATATCTACTAATTCTTCGCTTTACTTTATTTTCCTTTGAATCTAGCCACCTGTCAGCGTTTGGCAGCTTTTGGTAAAAAATTAAGGATTTTGAGGTAAGAAAAAACCTTCCCCCAAACATTACCCCGAATTAATTCTTTAACTTCATGGCGTAATAAATAAACTATGCGTATACGATTTTATCTAAAGCGTGCGGATTCAAAAAGTGACACTTCGATTTATGCCCTGGTTAATTATGAAGGCAATCAATCGAAGATTTACACCGGTGAAAGTATTCTGCCGAAATACTGGAACTCAGACACACAAAGCGCTCGTAACACTCCGAAATTTACCGAACACCCTGAATTCAATGAGCGATTGAATCAGATCCGTAGTACAATCAATCGCACTTTCCTTGATTTTCGTAATACAAGCAACGGCGCCACACCGTCGCCCGCGGTCTTTAAGTCGCTTGTTGAGTCTGCAATGAAGCGTGGAGGGCAGAAGATGACTCTCTTTAACTACTTCGAAGATTTTATCAAGCGAACTACCAACGGCCAGCGCATGAACCCGAAAAGCAAAAAGCCAGTAAGGCCGACAGTTGTTCGCGGATATCAATACACGTTGAATCTGTTAAAGGAATTTGGAAGGACCACTAGGCGAAAACCTGATTTTGATACGATCGACTTAGAATTCCATAATGAATTCACGAAGTACCTAACGTCGGCGCCGATATTGCTTTCGGCAAACACGATCGGAAGCCATATTCAAAGAATAAAAGCTGTACTCTCTGAAGCAACAGAGAAGGGAATGAATAATAACCTCGCATTCAAAAGCCGTTTTTTCGTAAAGCAATCCGAGGATTCAGACAATATCTATCTATCGGAAACGGAATTAAAGGAACTGCAAAAGCTTGACCTGTCTGAGACGCCGCGCCTGGATAACGTTAGAGACTCATTTCTGATTGGGTGTTACACGGGCCTGCGATTTTCTGACTTTTCGGTTATTAAACCTAAAAACATCGAAGAAGGAATAATAAAGATCAACCAAGTCAAAACCGGTAACCCTGTCGTTATCCCGGTGCATAGGGTAGTGGCGCAAATCATTAAGAAGCATTCGGGGAAAATACCACCGGGCATATCGAATGAAAAGTTTAACGAATACCTTAAAGAAGTTGGTCAAAGAGTAGAGAGCTTAAAGAAAACAGAAAGCAAGACGATCACGAAAGGCGGGACGAAAGTTGTTCGGAACGTCGAGAAATGGGAGTTACTTACTACGCACACAGCGCGCAGAACCTTCAGTACAAATGAATTTTTAGCCGGAACTCCTTCGATCACAATTATGGCGATAACCGGCCATAGATCGGAGAAATCTTTCTTAAAGTATATCCGAGTGAACCAGGATGAACATGCGAAAAGCATTGCGAAACTTTGGGAACAACGCGAAAGGAAAAGTAAACTTAAAGCGGTTTAACTTTTTCTTTTGCTGCCATTTACTGCCATTTACTGCCATTTGCTGCCAACGAATAAAAAAGATTTTTTTATAGCTATTACTTTACTTTATTTTGTAGCTGTTATTGTATTTTCAAAGGTATGCGAAGGAGTTTCGCCACCTGCATTAAGCGAAGGATAAAAAACAGTCCCCCGTTTTTATCAATAGTGAGTTAACTACTCAGCGTGATTCATCGCCCAAGGTACTGGGCACCACAACCGAGCTTTTAAGAAATCGTTCTAGCCCCGCAGGCTATTACTCCGCACTTTTTTATTTATTACCTAACTGGGTTTAAACTCTTTGCTATGTCACAAACTGTCGACGCATCAAAAACATACATTACAAAGCAAGAATTGGCCTATGCTTACCGAATTTCTATCCACACGCTTAACTACTGGATCCGTAGTGGAAAGATTAAGCCGGTAAAAGTGGGCCGGAGAGCACTTTTTGATGTGGATCTCGCTCTGCCCAATGTAAACAACCAAAAACAAAGTTCAAATGTCTGACCCCGTTATATTACATCAAACACCATTAAGTTTCTTACTGGACGAAATTCGGGACCTAATCCGGGAAGAATTGAAGCAAGCATCGGCGGCGCCCATCGACGACAAAGGATACTTATCCCGAAAAGAGGTTTGCGATCTACTCAAAATTACTTTACCAACGCTCAATGTTTGGCAACGTTCCGGGAAAATCCCTGCACACAGAATCGGGCGCCGTGTACTCTATCGGAAGACTGATATCGAAAGATCACTATGTAAAATAAAAAGCTCTGCTTCGCTAAAGCAGAGCTAACACGATTAAACCCATAACGAGAAGGCACAAATTAGCATGAAAAACTCTGAAGGAAACGCTAAACTAATACTAAAGCACGACGGAAAGATAGAGATAGCTACAGGTAAGCACCGCCGTGAAATGAACTGGAAAAACCGGGATAGCCTGACGTGGTCGCAGCTGGTTAAAAAATTGTCAAACACGCACAGGACCGCAGAACCTTTCGCTGAGTATTTAGTAGCAAAGAAGGAACGCCAGGACGAAATAAAAGACGTTGGCGGTTTTGTGGGTGGCTACTTGACAAACGGCAGAAGAAAGGCAGGCCATTGCGTGTCGCGTTCCCTGATTACACTGGACGTCGATTTTGCCACCCTTGCCCTGTGGATCGACTTTTGCCTTATATACGACTGCGCCGCCTGCATATATTCAACACACAAGCACAGCGACGCGGCGCCGCGCTTCAGACTGGTGTTGCCGTTAGATCGGACGGTAAGTCCCGATGAGTATGCGGCGATATCGCGCCGCATTGCAGGAAATTTGGGGATAGAGTTTTTCGATCCCACTACTTACCAGGTTGAGCGTTTAATGTACTGGCCTTCGACGTCGAAAGACGGGGCCTTTTTCTTCGAGGTGCAGGACGGACCCTGGTTATCTGCCGACGAAGTGCTGGCGACTTATACGAATTGGCAAGATGTCAGCGAATGGCCGCAGTCTGAGAAAGAAAGCAGTATTAGAAAGAGAGAAATTAAAGAGCAAACTGATCCACTCGAAAAGCCCGGCGTCATTGGCGCGTATTGCAGGACTTATACGATTCACGAAGTTATAGAAGGGCCGCTGGCGGACGTATATGAGGCGAGCGACGTAGAAGGACGCTACACTTATAGGGAGGGGTCAACAGCGGCCGGATTAGTCACCTACGACGATAAATACGCATTCAGCCACCACGGGACGGATCCTACCAGCGGAAAACTTTGTAATGCCTTCGACCTTGTTCGGCTCCATAGGTTTGGAAACATGGACCTGGAAAGCAAAGAAAGAACGCCGGCTTCAAAGCTGCCGTCTTATCTCGCGATGGTCGAATTTGCGACTAAGGATAAACGTGTAAGTAAACAAATCGCTATCGAAACATTGACCGAAGCTCGATCGGATTTTAGCGAGGCCGAAGACGACACCCCGGTAGATAACGAGTGGTTGGAGGGGATAAAACGTAATCGTAAAGGCCACGCCCTGGGCACAATAGACAACCTTGTGCTGATATTGGATAACGATCCTGTGTTTAAAGAGAATATTTGCTGGGATGAATTCGAGGCTCGCCCGGTATTTGCGAGAGGCTTACCTTGGCGCAACGTTTCCGCGCATACTCGCGGCATGACAGATCGGGATTTGGATTTGATCGAATATCACATCGAAAAGAATTACGGAATTACTACCAATAAACTTCAAAAAGCGTTAAGCGCTATCTACGAAAAAAGAAAAGTTCACCCGGTGCGTCAATACCTCGAAAGCCTTAAGTGGGACGGACGCAAAAGAGTAGAAACCTTATTTGTTGACTATATGGGCGGCGAGGATTCGATCTACGTGCGAGCGATCACTAGAAAAACTCTTGTCGCCGCCGTGGCACGCATTTTTAAACCCGGGATTAAATTCGATTACGTTTTAACGCTAGTCGGTGGACAGGGTGAGCGTAAGTCAATGATCGTTCAGAAGATTGCGAAGGATTGGTTCAGCGATACGTTCAACTTCCACATGATTAAGACCAAGGAAGGTTTTATACAATTGACAGGGGCGTGGATAATTGAAATAGGCGAATTGTCGGGGATGGCAAAAGCCGAGATCGAAGGAATAAAAAGCTTTGTTTCCGCGCAGAAGGATCGATATCGTTCAGTGTACGGGACTATTCCTGAAACCCATTTACGCCAGTCCATCTTCTTCGCCACCACTAACAAACCGGATTTTCTTCGAGATGAAACCGGGAACCGGCGTTTTTGGCCGATCGCGATCAGGTCGGAACAAGCAACGAAGGACGTTACTGACGACCTTACACCAGCGGAAGTAGATCAGATATGGGCCGAAGCTGTAGAGTTGTATAAGCGAGGCGAAGAACTTTATTTATCTCCACAATTGGAATCGATCGCCGGCGGAATTCAAAAGAAACATACTGAGTTCGACGATCGATCTATCCTAATCGAAGAATTTCTGAATCGAAAACTCCCCGAGAACTGGTCTCAAATGGCTTTGTCAGATCGGCGATTATTCTTAGACGGAGATTTCTTAGGTATGCCAGGAACTGTAGTGAGGCAAAGGGTCACAATTTCAGAAATCTGGTTGGAATGTTTCAATCAACAACATTGCGCACTCACGGTCCGCGAATCAAAACCATTGCGGGCAATTATGGCAAATATGCCCGGCTGGCGAGAGGGTGCCGGGAAAGCTCGTATTGCAAGGGTAATTGATAGCCGCACCGAATCGATTCCGCAACGATACTATGAGCGCATCAACACTGTAGCCGATCCGTCTGAAAATGTTGCCAATACGACCGATTCCGTAGCCAATGAGAAAAAAACCATCTGTAGCCGTAGCCGATCTGTAGCCAATTCAAAAAAGCGATTGGCAACGGCTCAACTCCGTGACATGTAGGCGAATACTTTACCTGTAGCCAATGTAGCCAATAGATAACTATAAAGAGTTGGTTGGAGTAATAAGGCGGGGATGGGGTAGAACGGGAGCATATAGACGCTTAAATGATCCGTGTAAGATATGGAGTGAAAAAGTCGGCTACTCGGCTACGCCTGGCGAAATGGACAGATTAATTCGGGAAGGATTCAGACAGGATTTGACAACCAATAACTAGTGTGACTCGGGGGTATACGTGGGGGAAAGTTGATCAGAAAAACAGCATTTTATCACTATTAAAATAAACACAAATGCAAACAGAAAAAAAAGCACAAACACAGCCCCGCACAGACGGAAAACTCGAATTCGAGCAATGGCGCATAAACCGTGAATGGCGTACTAAAAACAATCAGCGCTGCGACCTCTTTCAGAAAATAAAACTGGAAAGGCCAAAGGTCAGAATAACCCAGCAGCAGGCTGATGTTCTTAATCGCGGCGTAATCACGCACGACAGCAATACGAATTTCAGCTTGTATCTGCTGCCGGGCTTTAAGTCAGAATTTATAGGTGACGATGTTGTCTCGGCATTTGTAGAAGACGACGCAGCCTAATTCTTTAATGTTTATAAAAAGGAAAAACAAATGAAAAGAAAAGATAAAATCTACGACCAGGCAAAGAGAGTCGTTAAGGCGCATTCCGATGCATATTTCGGCCGCTTGCCTCACGAAAAATTGAATGCGGCAATAAAGTCGATAACTGACGAGAGTCAGAACACCGATATCGCACCGAATGAAATCACAAACGTCGCTATGTCTTATCAGGTGAATTTTCAAAAGCAACTCGAAAAGGAGAATCCCGGCGTTAAGTACGTCATCGATTCGATGATTCACTTTTCGGGCGAAAGAAGTTGATTGAATTTTATTGAAAAAAGCAATATTCTATGCCATTTACCAAAGGGAAATCGGGCAACCCATCTGGAAAGCCCAAAGGAGTTAAAAACAAACTAGGAGTTAGTTTACGGGAGACGATTTCGGCATTTCTGGACGACAACTTCCCTAAGATTGAAGCGGATTTCCGTCGGCTTACTCCCAAGGATAGGGTCAAACTCTATGTCGATCTGCTGCAATATGGTTTGCCCCGTCTACAGTCGATTAGCGTCGAACCTGATATGGATAAGCTGACCGACGAACAGCTGGACGAGTTATTTGAAAAACTAAGACAGACGGAAAATGGAAAGGAAGAATAAAATCTTGCTTCTCCGGTCCGCTCTTTCGGGCGTCCTCTCAGTAAATGAGTTGATCGCTGAGGTATATCCGCGGCCACCGTTTATTCTCGATGATGTTTCAAACGAAGAATTAAAAAGGTTCTGTATTGTGGCGAGCGTCGTCGGGTTTCCGATAGATTCTGCGTTACTCGATGCCGACGAATTGGAGTTCATGAAGAAAATGGAAACAAAAATGAAAGCTAAAATCATTAAATCGTGAGCAGAAAAAAATCACTAGGCCGCACAGATAAAATAGCTGCACTAAAGCGGGTATTAAAAGGAAAAGCGTCCGTAGCTGAAATGCTTGACAGCGTGCATCCGTTCAAATTGAAAAGAGCGATCGTCGCAAACAGAAACCCCAAAGATCCTGACGGCGAGCCTATCGTTTGGTTAATTGAGACATTTCAGGAAGACGGTACCACTACGCAAGAATGGGCCCCATTTAAAGAGCCCTACACTAAGAAAGAGGGCGACCTAATATTTATGTAAATGAAAAAGTACTACTACAAACTCGTTGACGCATTTCAGGGTAGCCGGCTTTATGGCTGGTATCTCGATTTACTTTATCGCATTCCCTGGCGCGGATCGTGTTACCCGGATATAACCGAGGCGCCCATGTGGGTGTTAATCGAATGTATAGCGAATAAAAACAATTATGCTGTAATCAAATCGGGTCGACCCGTTAAGAAGAAGCGAGTAGAGGCGATGGAAAATATCATTCGCGAGTATTTCGAAAACAGGAACGACCACGAGGACGCGCTAGTCGAGAAACTTTCTGAAGTGATGGATTTTATGGATCCGCGAATCATGGAGCTTATTGATTTGCTGAACCAGCAAATTGATAACCCAACCTTCAGAAGGGCTGCTTTGATAAACAAACGGCTCAAAACGGATTTTCAAATGGCCGGACGCGACCATATGCCCGGCGTGAAGATGGCGATAGCGAAAGTAACACACATGGCCGAGGGCCAGAACGAGATTTCGAAACGGTATGCGGAATTAAAGAGGTGCCGGGGGGAAGGCGTTTACGAATCCACGTATTTCAAAGCTTCAATCGATCTAATAAATCTATTTCATCTACCTGGCGGCCCAATCTCTCATGAATCCACTGTTTACGAATACCTGGACGCGCTTAGATACCTGGCGGCATCGAACTACAAAGCCCGTCGAATTTAATAATCAATAAACTTGAAAAGCAAATGGCCTCAGAAGAATTAATAAGTAAATACGTCGATCACGCGGCAGTCCAATCCGACACGGACTTTCTCTTGTCGAATTTGAAGTCCGTCAAAACCGAGTTCGATAAGCTCCAAAATACAAAAATTGATTTTGGAAATGCATCCGGCAGTAAAGCGTTTTTCGACGGATTTACAAAGTCGAACGAGCAATTAGCAAAATCACTTTTGGTCCAGGAGAAGGCTTCGTTATTAGC
>Ga0193738_1001061_pt1 | contig 11546 bp, 9 predicted proteins | sample L2a1metaG_FD_144927 | JGI IMG/M metagenome (GOLD analysis project Ga0193738, IMG submission 144927) | Soil microbial communities from a riparian zone of the East river system, Colorado, United States - L2a1 | ecosystem: Environmental > Terrestrial > Soil > Riparian zone | place: USA: East River...
GGTGGATCCGGGTCCTGCAAGAAGCGCTAGGGCCCACCACCAGCGATCGACACAGGACCCGGATCCACCCGATCCGGGTCGTTCGTTGTCCGGCGCCTGACGACGCCGATCGCCTGCTAGCCTGTCGCCCGTGGACCTGCCGCTCCGCCCGCCGTTCGCGATCCGTGGCCGGATCCTGACGCCGCTCGACGACGGCGGAACACGGCACGAGGCCGACGGCCTGCTGGTCGTGGACGAGCGCGGACGCATCGCCTACGCGGGTCCGTTCGCCGGTACCGACCGCGACGCCGACGCCGCCACCGCGGGCGCCGCGGTGAGCGCCATCGACCTGCGCCCGTGGATCCTGCTGCCCGGCATGGTCGACCTGCACGCGCACCTGCCACAGCTCCCCAACGCGGGTCTCGGGGCCGGGCTCGACCTGCTGACGTGGCTGGAGCGCTACATCTTCCCGCTCGAACGAGACTTCGACGTTGCCGCAGCCGAGCGCCTGGCACCGGCCGCGTGGCGGGCTTTCGCGGGCGCCGGGACGACGACGGCGATGGTCTACGGCGCCGTGTACGAGGCGAGCACCGACGCCACGTTCCGGGCTGCCGAGTCGCACGGGATCCGGGCGATCGTCGGCAAAGTGATGATGGATCGGGGCACGTACGACCCGATCATCGATCCGCGGGACATCCTCGAGCAGAGCCTCGCAGAGTCGGCGCGCCTCATCGATCGATGGCATGGCGCGGACGACGGCCGCCTTCGCTACGCGGTCACGCCGCGGTTCGCGGTCTCGTGCACGGCCGAGCTCCTGCGCGAGTCCGCGGCGCTTGCTGCCAGCACCGGAGCGTACTGGCAGACCCACGTGTCGGAGGATCGCGGCGAGATCGCCGAGGTCGCGCGGTTGTTCCCCGAGGCGCTCGACTACGTGGACGTCTACGACCGCGCCGGGGGCCTGGGGGCGCGGACCGTGCTAGCGCACGCGGTCCACCTGTCCGACCGCGAGCTGGGGCGCCTGATCGAAAGCGGGACCCGGGTCGCGCACTGCCCGGTCTCGAACCTGTTCCTGGCCTCGGGGATGATGCCGCTCGGGCGATACCTGGATGCGGGCCTGTCGCTCGGGCTCGGGTCGGACGTCGCCGGCGGCCCCGACCTGTCGGTCTTCACGGCGATGCGGACCGGGTTCTATGTCCAGAACGCCCGCCGGGTGGCGGGCGTCGAGACCGGCCGCGTCCTGGCGCCGCTCGACTGGCTGCGGCTCGGTTCGCTCGGCGGGGCGCAAGCGCTGGGCCTCGACGAGGTCACGGGCTCGCTCGAGGTCGGCAAGGAGGCCGACCTGATCGCCGTGGACCCGGCCTTCATCGCCCCGGTCCCGGGCGTCGAGGACGACGACCCCGCCGACATTGCGAGCCGCCTGATCTTCCGGTCGCACGCCGACATGGTCCGGGCCGCCTGGGTCCGCGGCCGCCACCTCGAGGGGCCGGCCGCGCGGGGATGACTTTGGGTGCCGCCGCAGGCCGCCAACCGAGGCGCGTGCACCACATGCACGTATCACCGAACGGATCCATCCCAGGCCGTTTGGCGTGCACCTCACGCACGCGATCGCGACGAAACGTCCAAGTCACGGGCATATCGATCGCGGCAGAGTCTCTCGATCGCCGGTACGAGCGTGACATGCACGTGAGGTGCTCGGGCCGGGCGAGGATCAGAGAAAGATCAGCGCCGAACCTCGCGGATGCTCGCCATGGCCAAGCGCCGTCAGCGCGCGGCGGGCGCTGATAGGGAATCGGTCGGCGAGGACGCCGATGGCCGCCCGGATGGCGGCTCGATTGGCCGGGGTGTCCGCGATGAGTACGATGACGTGCTCCAGTCCGGCGTCGCGCACCTTGAGTTCGATACGGCGGAACTGGGCTTGTATATCGTGGATCCGCGTTTCGGCTTCGGTAGGGATGAAGCGTCGTCGCTCGTCGTCCCCTCGGAAACCGCCCACGATGCCGTCCCAGGCACGCGGGTCGTTCTCGATCGGCAACGGGACCTCGGTCCGAAACGTGAGACTCGGGTGAAGTCGCTCCCGAAAGCGCGAAAGGAGCGCCATCTGGGCCGCGTCGCGAATCGGATCGGGTCCCGGATACGCGCGAATCCGGACGTCGAGCCCGACGACGGCTCCGATCCTCGACAATTGGACGGCGGTCACCGCTTCGTGCCTTGCGCGCTCGATCCGCCCGATCTGCGACGCCGACAGTCCCACCGTTCGGCCGACGTCCTCGAGCCGTAGGCCAGCACCGATTCGAGCGTTTCGAAGATCGGCGCCGATTGCTCCGAGGTCTCGGCGGGCGATCCGGGTGCCTCGGTCAGCGGCCCGCTCTCTCGCTGGCATCGCCTGAGTCTGGCCGAGTGCGCTCTACCAGCCCGCATCGACGACTCACCCGGCAATTAGTGACTCCGCGTGCGCGTGGCGCACATATCGGCGAAGAAGGTGGCGGTCGTTCTATCCAGCGTGCAGCGGATGCACGCGCCGACAATGAATCGTACGAATCGGCCCGGACATACCGCTGATTTCGAGGCCGATTGCCGGCTGCGTGCATGACGTGCACGCGCGGCGCCGGACGAGTCGGAGGCGCTAAGGTCTGGGCGTGGACGTGGTCGACCTCGTCATCACGGGCGGCTCTATCGTGGACGGCACAGGCGCGCCGCCGCGCACTGGCACGGTCATCGTCGAGGGCGACCGGATGCGGCTGCTCCCCGAGGACGCGCCGCTCCCCGAGCACGCCGGCCGGCGGATCGATGCCACGGACCGGATCGTCGCCCCCGGCTTCATCGACCTGCACAGCCACGGCGGCCTCATGATCCTGGCCGAGCCGCGCCACGAACCCAAGGTCCGCCAGGGCGTCACGACCGAGATCGTCGGCGTCGACGGGAACGGCTTCGCACCGTTCGAGCGGCGCGAGGACCTGCTGGCGTTCGTCGAGCTGGATTCCGGCCTCGACGGCCGGCCGGACATCGACTACGACTGGCGAAGCGTGGCCGACTACCTCGCGCGCTTCGACGGCACCGTCAGCGTCAACATCGGGACCCTGGTCGGCAACTCTCAGCTCCGGATCGGCGCGCTCGGGTGGGACGAGGTGCCCGCGGACGACAGGGCCCTGAACCGGATGCGGGCGATGCTGCGCGACGCGATGGACGAGGGCGCCGTGGGCCTCTCGACCGGCCTCGACTATCCGCCGGGGAGCTACGCCACGACCGCGGAACTCGCCGAATTGACCCGCACGGCGGGCGAGCTCGGCGGGTTCTACCACACCCATGTCCGGTACTCGCTCGGTGACCGCTACCTCGACCCGTTCAAGGAGGCAATCGAGATCGGGCGCCGCGCCGGCGCCCCCAGCCACATCACGCACTTCTATCACCGCCAGACCCACCCGGGCGGCCCGGAGCCGCTGCTCGCCCTGGTCGACGATGCGCGCGCCGAGGGCCTCGACGTGACCTTCGACAGCTATCCTTCCGAGTGGGCCAGCACCCGCCTCCTGATCCAGCTCCCGCAGTGGATCCAGGCCGGCGGCCCGCGGCCACTCAAGCAGCGTCTCGCCGACCGCGGCGCCAGGGAACGACTTCGCCGTGAGATGACCGGGCCCAATGCCGGTCCGGCGGGCTGGGCCGATATCCGTCTCGGTGCCTTTCGCCGCCCGGACCTCCTGCGCTGGGAGTCAAAGACCGTGGCCGACGTGATGCAGGAAACGGGCCACGACGCGGTTGACGTCATCTGCGACCTCCTGCTGGCCGAGGACCTCGGCGTCAACCAGGTCACGAGCGGCCCGTGGTCGGAGACGCTTCGCCAGTTCGTCGTGCACCCTGTCGGTATGGTCGGCACGGATTCCACGTTCATCGGCGCGAAACCGAGCCCGCGGACCTACGGCTCGTTCCCGCGCATCCTCGGGCAGTTCGTCCGCGACGAGGCGCTGCTCAGCCTCGAGCTGGCCGTCCACAAGATGACCGGCGCCGCGGCCGCCCGCCTGGGCCTCCGCCAGCGCGGCACGATCAAGAGCGGGGCCTACGCGGACCTCGTCGTATTCGACCCGGCCACGGTACGGAACAACGCTACGTACGACGAACCGCGCCAGTTCCCGACCGGCATCGAGCACGTCGTCGTCAACGGCACGCTCGTGGTGGACGGCGACCGGCACACCGGCGCCACGCCCGGCCGCGGGATCCGACTCGGCACGGACTAACCGAGGACCGGCGCCCAGCAGCATCACCACGGAACACGTGCCCGCTCGGCCCACGGCTGCGATGATGCACGCATGCCTCGCCTGCAGCGAAAGAGCATCACGGCACCCGACGTCGTACGGACCTTCCCGTTCGGACATGTCGATGTCGTCAACCTCGACGAGACCTCGGTCGCCCGGTTCACGTGGGAGCCCGGTTGGCGCTGGTCGAAACACGTCGCGCCCGTCGTTCACACCGCGTCGTGCCAGAACCGCCATGTGGGCTACGTCATCTCGGGCGTGCTGCACGTCCTGATGGACGATGGCACCGAGCTGGAGATCCGTGCGGGCGATGCCTTCGAGATCCCGCCCGGTCATGACGCCTGGGTGGTCGGCGACGAGGTCTGGGACACGGTCGAGTTCACCAGCGCGGCCGTCTTCGGGGTGACCCCCGAGGACGAGAACGAAAGCGTCCTCGCGACGATCCTGTTCACCGACATCGTCGATTCCACGTTGACCCTGAGCCGGATCGGTGACGCCGCATGGAAGCGCCTCCTCCTCCAGCACAACCAGGTCATGCGCACGGCCCTCGATCGATACCGCGGCCGGGAGATGGGAACGACGGGCGACGGGTTCCTCGCCCTCTTCGACGGCGCCGCGCGTGCCGTGAGGTGCGCCAGTGCCATGATCGCCGCGGTCGGTGAGCTCGGGGTGCCGATCCGGGCCGGGCTGCACACAGGCGAAGTCGCGATCACGGGTGGTCAGGCGCGGGGGCTGGCCGTCCACGCCGCCGCGCGCGTTTCGGCTCTCGCCGACACCGGCGAGATCCTCGTCAGCTCGACGACCCGCGACCTGCTGGACGGGTCAGGTCTCTCGTTCGTGAGTCGCGGCGAGCATCAGCTCAAGGGTCTCACCGGCGCCCGAACGATCTACGCGCTCGAGAAGCCACGGCCGGCCAGCTGAGCGGACGAGACACCCGGGATGGCCATCATGGCAGCGCCGTCTTCAAGAACTCGTCCGCAATGACGCCGTAGCCCACAGTGTTCGCGTGGAGGTCACCGAGCGTGCAGACCCAGGTCCACGCGCAGATGAACTCGACCGAATCAGGTTGGCCGTTGTGGAAGGCCCCTGCCACGTCGGCCACGGGCACGCTCGCGGCGCCGTAGGTCGATGTCAGCGCGCCGTTGAACTCGCTCACGTGCGCGTCGGCCTCGGGGTCGAACGCCGGAGCGAAGGCGTTGTAGTAGGTCATCCCGACGATCGGCACCCCGGGTCCGGCAGCAGCCCGCAGCTCAGCCAGGATCGCGGCGAGGTTCCGGCTCAATGCCGCCAGTTGTGCCTCGCAGCCGGCGTCTTCGAAGACGCAGATGATGAGGTTGAAATCGGCGTCAAATCTCTGGATGTCGTTCGCGCCGATGTCGATGGTCACAAGCCTGACCTTGCCCTTGTGCGCCCTGAGGAAGCTCACGGCCTCGGCGAGCTGGGTCCCCTTCGGGAAGAGGGCGTCGTAGTTTCTGGGCGTGCCGCAGCTGATGACGACGGTGGGCAGCTGGCTGCCGAACCGCATCGAGGCCGTGCTCTCGCCGCCGCAGCCTAGCTTGACCAGCTCGAGCTTTGGGTTGTCGATGACAAGCGCGGCGTGGAGCTGTTCCGCGTACCCGTTCGTCAGGTCGCCGTTCGGCTGGAAGCTTTCGGCCAGCGAGTCGCCGAGTGAGAGGTAGTACGTCGTCGAATGGTCCGGCGCAGCGGCGACGGACTGGGGAGCCGCGACCACCACCACGAGCGTGACCAGTGCGAATAGCCGTTTCATTTGCTGCCCCTTTCTCAATTGGAACCGGATGTCCGGCTGAACGCCGCGATCGGGCGACTCATCTCCATGCGAGCAGCTAGGGTTGCTCGAACGGATTGCCGAGTGGCCCGATGTGATTCAGGTCGGCCGGGTAGAGGGCGAACGGCGGCGTCGGATCGTCGATGAGGCCCGTGGCGGGATCGACGTCGCCGTGCAATACGTGGTCACGAAAGTCGTCGTCGGCGGCGAACAGGGGCAGGAGCTGCACCCGCTCGAGGTTGAGCGATCCGTCGTGCAGGACGCCGACATACGATTCGAACACGTCACGGAACAGGGCGTCCGGCCAGCCGGCGGCTTGTCCCCCGGAGACGTGGGCCTTCAGGTAGCTGTAGGTGTTGGTCACGGGTCCCGGGCCTCCGTCGGGCGGCGGATCGTCGCCACCGAGGGCGGCCACCCCAGCCTCGAGCTCGGCCACGATGTCCGCGAGCCGTTCGTCTGCCTCCGGGATCGGCGCCGATCCGGTGGTATCGATAGCTTTGCTGAACCCTCCGGCGACACTCGAGACGACCTCGTAGTCGCCCGGCTTCAGGGCCGACATCCGATCGACATCGCCGGTCAGCGGATCACCGCCGACGAGGACGAGCTCCACGTCGTGCTCCGTCGAGTCGATCAGGTACCGGTAGACCGACGGCGGAAGATCGCCGGAGGGGGACTGCGATGGCCGATGGATCAAAAGCAGATCGGCGACCTTGCCCGCCTCGATCGATCCCACTCGGTCATACCAGCGAAGGGACAGGGCGGGGTTGCGGGTGACCATGTCGACGAGCGCACGGTCGAGCGCGGTCTCGGCGCGCTGCCGCTCGCCGCCGGTCTTCCCGCCGAGGCTGAACGCGGCGACCTGCTCACGTCCCTCGCCGAGCAGACGCGGGTCCCTGGCGACGACGTCGGCGATCTTCAGCTCTTGCAGCAGCGTTCGCGAGCCACTCGGCGCCCAGTCCGTGCCTAGGTTGACCAGCACGCCTTCCGCGAGCGCATCGAATACGTTCGCCGTCCGCCCGTACAGGAGGAGGTTCGAAAGCGGCGACCAGACTAGCTTGGCGCCCCGCCCATCACCGGTCCCGTCGGATCGGATCGTGGGGGCCGTCCGCATCTCGGCAAAGTCCGCCCGCTCGAGTCCGGTGCCGTGGATGATCACGGTCACGTCGGTGAGGATGCCCTTCGCCTTCAGGGTCGCGAACTCGGCGCGGGATGAGACGGTGTCCCCAGGCCGACGATCTGCGTCTCGCACGCCCTCGGCCAGGTGGACCATCCACGCGTCGTACCGGCCGTCCATCATCCCGGCCTGCAGCTCGTCCAGCTCGGGCCCGTCGAACAGCGCGATGGCCTGCACGCGCGGCGGCGCGATCCGCGTGTCGAATGCGTCGCTGTCGATATTTCGGGCCAGGATCCCGTCGGTCTCGGGGTTCCGGGGCGCGCCCTGGATGGCGGTCTCACCGCCGAGGAGCGCGGCAGCTTCCGCGTACTTGACGACCTCGCCCCCCAGCCCTAGTCCGATCGACTCCACGAGCACGGTCGCCGGGTTCGAGACAAGGCGCGCCAGCTCGGGCGGACTGCTCGTCGACGACCCGCCACCCCACTGGTAGCGGTTGGCGTACGGATCGGTGCCGGCCTTGCCCTCGTCCGGGATCGCGTGCGCCGAGGGCGGCGGCCAGGAGTGTAGGAAGTTCTCGAGCGGATGATCGTGCAGGTTGATGAGCCCGGGAAAGAGCAGGTCATCCGCGCCCGCTTCGATCACGCTGGCGCCACCGATCTGGACGCCGATTGGCGGCTTCGGTCCGCGCCACACCGCGACGACGTGTCCGTCGCGAATGAGCACGCGGCCGTGCGGGATGACCGTGTGGGCATCGTCCATCGTCACGACAGTGGCGCCCTGGATGACGATCCCACGCGCCGGATCCCACGAAGGTAGTGGGGAAGCTGCGGTCTCTGCCGGCGCAGCAACGAGCGCGCCGAGAGCAACGACGAGCGCTAGTGCGAGCCGCGTACGCCACGAGTCCGAAGGCATCGACCTAGCCCTCCGCGACGGCGCTGACGTGGGACAGAACGGCAAGCTCCGTCACGGAGACGAGACCCGGTTCTGGCCTCGGAGGCGGTCCGTGGACCCCATCGAGCTGCGGTTCCACTTGCGCCATCGACAACGCGAGCGCCAGGAGAGCGGCGGCCAGCGCAGCCACATGAACGGCCATCAGACTCGGCGACGAGGATGGGTGGCGATAGTCGTGAGAAGTCATGCGAACCCCCTCCGTTCGGTCACGAGACGGTGAGGCTATGCCAGGCCATGCGGTCACGCACGCGTGGCAGCACTCGGTTGAGGCACGGTCGATTCGAGGGTCTGCACGGGTACCGGCTCTTGCCAGCAAGTGCCACGATGGGGTCCGCCGGCGATCCGTCAGCCGGGTTCGAGTGGTGCGTCGACATGGGCGCGAATGTGGATCGGGGAACGTCGATCCTGGCGCCACAGACCGGGTGGTCGCGAGTAGGGGTCGCAGGGGTCGTCGCCGTCTATCTGCTTGTCGTCGCGGCCGCGGCCGTCCTGCCGCTCGTCAACACCCGAAACCCGTTTCAGGAGGTCACGCCCGAGTATCAAGCGTATCGAGTGGCGTTGTGGATCGTCTGGTTGGTCGTCCTCGTCGAAGCCATGCGGCGCCAGCCGTCGGGCCGCCTCGCCAAGCTCATCTTCGCGTACGTGGTGGCAGAGCAGATCTGGGCCTTCCGGTACATCCACAACTCGGTGACCTACAGCGTCTTCAACCTCCTGAGCTATCTCTGGATCCCGATCCTGGTCCACCTCGTGCTCGCGTTCCCATCGGGCCGCTTGACAGCGATCTGGGACCGAGCGCTCGCAGCCTTCTACTACATCGACATCCTTGCGTTCAGCGTGCTCGTGGCCCTGTTCGGCCAGATCCCACTAGGAGATTGCACGACCGATTGCTATCAGAACGTTTTCGCGATCTGGCCCAACGAAGACGTCATGGCCGTCCTGGCCGTCGCGGACGTCGTGGTCCCGGTCCTCGCGTCGCCACTGATCGTCTGGCGACTCTGGATCCATTGGCGCGACGCGAGCGGGATTGGCCGGCAGGCCATCCTTCCAGTGCTGGTCGCGGTGTCCATCGTTATTGGATCTGTGTCGCTCCAATACCTCGGCGATCGGCTGGATGTCGAGCCGGTGAATGCGTTCTACGAGTCCGCGTTGCAGCCGATCCCCCTCTTCATCCTCCCGATCGGGTTCCTGTTCGGCGTTCTCCGGCTTCGTCTCAATCGGGGTCGCGTGGCCGATCTCGTGATGGAGCTCGGTCGAGGAGTCCCGGTCGGCGGCCTGCGGGATGTTCTCGCCCGGACGCTGGGTGATCCGAGTCTCCAACTGGCATTCGTGGCGCCGTCCGGCGTGGGTTTCGTCGACGCCGATGGGCGACCGTTTGAACTGCCGTCGAACGACGACTCGCGAGCAGTGACCCGACTCGAGCACGACAACGAGGTCCTCGGCGTCCTCGTCCACGATCCGGAAGTCAGTACGCAGAACCCGGGCCTTGTCGAAGCGGCTGGGACCGCAGCGCGGCTGGCTCTCGAGAACGAGCGTCTCACGGCCCAGGTGCGGGCGCAGCTGGATGAGGTTCGCGCGTCGCGAGCACGAATCGTCGAAGCTGGCGATGCGGAGCGGAGACGCGTGGAACGTGACCTCCACGACGGCGCGCAGCAACGCCTCGTCGCTCTCGCGATACGTCTCCAATTGGCCAAGGCGACCGTCTCCGGAGCGTCAGGGCTGCTCGACGAGGCGACCACCGAGCTCCAAATGGCGATCGCCGAGGTCCGCGATCTCGCCCGCGGCATCCATCCGCCGATCCTCACTGAAGCCGGCCTTGGAGCCGCGATCGAAGCGCTCGCTGAACGAGCGCCGCAGCCGGTAACGGTCGCCGTCACCGAGGCTCGCTACCCGGCCACGATCGAGGCGACTGCCTACTTCGTCGTCGCCGAAGCGCTCACCAATGTTGCCCGCCATGCGGGCGCCGCTCAGGCCCTCGTGACGACGAGCGAACAGGGCGGACAGCTGATCGTCGAGGTCCAGGATGACGGACTGGGCGGGGCCGATCCCGACATGGGCTCGGGCCTGCGAGGCCTCCAAGATCGGCTCGGCGCAGTCGGCGGCACCCTGACGGTGCGAAGCACTCTAGGGGATGGAACGACGATCCGAGCCGCGATACCACTCTCGTGACCGCGGCGAGCCTCGGTCTAGCCTTCGCTCGCCTTCCGCGCCTCGCGCCGCAACTCGGCATACATCCGGTCCGTCGCCAGGCGCTGCGCCTCGGGGAGCGTCGGATCGCCGGTCGTGCCGGCCCAGCCGACGGCCAGGCTGAGCGCGATCGCGCCCGACTCCAGCCACAGCTCGCACGCCCGCCGAACGCGCTCGACGTAGTTGATCGCCGCGACCTCGTCGGTCTCGGGCAACAGCACCCCGAACCGACCCGGAGCGAGACGCGCGACCTGGTCTGCGTCACGCGCGAGCCGGCGCATCGTGTCGGCCAGGGCCGGGACGACGCGATCGGCGGCGTCAGTGCCGAGTCGGTCCATCAGCCTATCGAGGCCGACGAGCTCGAAGATGACGATCGTCGCGTGCCGCTCGTACCGCCGGATCCGGGAGTCCTCGACCGCGACCAGGCGGGTGAAGGCGCCCGGCCCGATCAGGCCGGTCACGGCGTCGATGCCGGTGTCGCCTTCGACGTCGGTAGCCGGCTCGCTCGCCTCGACGGCCAGGGCCGGCCCGTCCTCGGGGTTCTCTTCGGGCTCGCCCGCCTCGACGATCGCGTCCTCGATGGCCGCTGGAGCGTCGGCATCGTCCACCGCGTCGACGGGGTTCGAGTCGCCCGAGTCGCCCCCCGACGACATCAGCGGATCCACCGAACGGTCGACATACGAGGTCGAAAGCAAGCTGCCCTGCAGCACCGACTGGGTCGTGGCCGGGCTGACCTGTCCGCGGCGACGCGTCACCACGACGACCAGCAGCAGCAGGATCGTGTTCGCGACGACAGCGGCCACGAGGACCGGCAGGAGGATTCCCTCCGCGACTTCCATGGTTCGAGCTTCCCCGATGAGTGCGAAAAGGGGCGATGTGGCAGCCGATGATAGGCGGCGAAACGCCGAATGTGACCATCGGCTGGCCCGTCACGGCCGCGATGGCGGTGCGGCACGGCACCGCGACGGGCGGGTCCGGGGCGGTCCGGGGACGTCTGCCGCGGTCCGGTGGACCCGCCGCTGCCGGTGGTATCGTCCTGCGCCATGGAGGGACGCTCGACCACGCGCATGACGACCGGCACCGAGCCCGCGGCCGCGGTCGTCGTGGAGCCCGGCACCATCGTCCCGGGTCGCGCCCGCCCGACCGCGCCGCTGCGTCGCGAAGGACCGGCCAAGCTCACCGGCACCGCCCTGTACACGGACGACATCGTCGTCCCCGGGGCGTGGTACGGGGCCACGATCCGCTCGACCGACGCGCACGCCACGTTCGATGCGCTCGAGCTCGACCC
>Ga0193738_1001063_pt1 | contig 11532 bp, 10 predicted proteins | sample L2a1metaG_FD_144927 | JGI IMG/M metagenome (GOLD analysis project Ga0193738, IMG submission 144927) | Soil microbial communities from a riparian zone of the East river system, Colorado, United States - L2a1 | ecosystem: Environmental > Terrestrial > Soil > Riparian zone | place: USA: East River...
TTCCGGATATTTCTTTCAAGCCTGTATTCAGCTTTTATGTCATGCAATATCTGAATGCAAGTATTGACAGGTACCTGGCTGGAGGAGACATTTCAGGTCTAACAGGAATTAATACTGAGCTGGAAACAAATTTTGACACAGAAAGTAACGATCCATTTCCTTTCATTCATTTCAGGAGATACCTTGCTATATCAAAGTTCTACAGCGGTGATTATTCAAATGCTGCAAAATGTATTAACAGTTTGAGGAACGACATCAGCATGAAAAAATATTTTCATACGGATGTTGAATGCAAACTTTTCCAGGCTTTGAATTATTGCATGATCGGTGAAGACGGACTTTGCAACCAGCTTCTTCAAAGTGTGAAGCGCCAGGTTTCAGAGGACGAGGCAAACTATGAATCAGCAAGCACCTTTATCAGGTTGATCAAGATAGCTCTTAAGCCGGATGAGTTCCGCAGAAAAGTGAGCAAGCTGAATGATACATGGCATACATTTACCAGCACCAATACCGGTCCGAGAAAGATCCTCACCTTCCTGAAGCTCGATGAATCTGCATTGCGCAGGATGGCAAACCCGATCAAAGATTAATTCGACGAAGACTTTCGCTTCACCACCTGTGGCGGATCGAAAAGTCAGGTCTCGCTAAAATAAAAATCCCCGCCTGGAAACAGGCAGGGATTTATTTTTTATAAACTCACGTTTTAATTTCCCGTGATGATAAGCTGTTTTGTTACAGAAGATTTTTCAGAACGCATCACTACGCCGTAAACACCTTTCGGCTGACTCCGCAAATCAAGTACATCGGTACCTGGAGCAGTCATCTGTGTAAACACTGCCTTTCCGACCATATCATAAACTGTAATTTCAGTAAGCTCCTTCAAGCCTGTAATATGAAGGTATCCATCGCCCGGATTCGGGAAAAGTGAAAGAGATGAATTTGCTGAATTGGAAATAGTATTAGGACCGCTGTAATGAATGTTGATGTCGTCAATCTTCAGTGAAGTGGAAGAATCCTGGTGTGTCACATGCCATCCGATGTAATATATTCCGGAAGATCCGGAAGCAAGATAAATGTTGCTGCTGCTAAGTGACCACAATGAAGTATTGACAGCCATTGAAGGCACCAGCGTAGCAACTATAGTTGATGGGTCCTGTGCTGTGCAAAGGATCACTTCCATGTTTGCCTGGTATTGTGGAGAGAAATTCCTGTAATAAAAATCGAGCTGGTATACATTTGAATCAGCGAGACCCAGACAAGTTGAGAAATAATAATCATCAGCCTGGTTCGTTGGAAGGTCGTGGGTGTAGGTTGCGCAAACTGTACCTGTGTGAGGTGCACTATTCGATAAACCCCAGGTGGTTCCGTCAAGGTCAACATCTACGGCAGTCCAGCCGCTTTGATCTTCCACATCTTCAAAGCCCTGTGAATAAGATGTAGCCTGGTCAACAATATGTGGTCCGCTGAATAAATCCAAAGAGAATTGGTCATTTGCATTATCACCATCATTCAATACCGTTGTATTCGCAATGATGTTGTGTGCTCCGTTTGCAGAGAGATCTGCAGTGGCAGTAAATGTATAACTCATCGTTCCGCCGGGAGCGATTGTATCAGTAATGTGCTCAGTAAAGTTTGACGCACCATCGGAGAAAGAAACATCGAAATCACTCAGGTCGAAGGTGGAAAAATTTTTAATTACAACGGTAACCGGCTCAACATTCGAAAGTGTTGCACATGAAGAAAGCGGTGCTGTAATGTCATCCACTTCCCAGAAATATTCTGCAGTGCCGATGTATTCAAGTTTGATGTAAACGGTTGACATACCAGCAGCGTATGTTGTGACGTCAATGTCAACTGCATGTGGATTTGGAGTGCTTTGGCCAGAGGCCAGTCCGGCTTCAGCGTGGTAAACGTCAGTCCATGTTGCACCGTCATTACTGATCCATACAATTCCCTGGCTCACGCTCCACTGCACAAAATATTCGTTCAGGGTGAGGTGTACGTTTGCATGTGCAGAACAATCAATGGCATCTGAAATAAGTTCTCCATCACCAGCACTTGCAAATGCTGAATCACTGTCAAATATCACATAGCCGTTGGCGGCACTTGTACCAACCGGGCTTAGGTTACCAAATGAGGTAGTCAAAGCGCCCGTAAGGGTGTACCTCCAGAAAACACCGTCACCAGCGAGGTCATTATTCTGCCATGTGCCAGGAATCCCGGCAGCAAAATCTTCCATGTAAAAAGGAACAGATTGTGTTGTGTTTGGGTTGCCATTACGGCCGTCATTTTTTCCAAAAGGATTTGCAATTACTGCAGACGAAACCGCCAGCAATGACACGAAAAAGTAAGTAGTGATTTTTTTCATAGAGGTTGTGAGTTTGTTTGAGGGATTCAAATTTAGAATTTTAATGTGATTACGCAAAATTCCAATTTCTCTATCCCGGACTCACAACCGGATCAGCTTGCGAACGATTCAGAATATTGTTCGATCGGCGGACAAGCACAAACAAGATTTCTGTCACCATATGCATTGTCAACCCTGCCAACAGCAGCCCAGAATTTTTTCTCTCTTATATATGTGAGTGGAAATGCAGCTTTTGAACGCGAATAAGAATGATTCCATTCGTCTTTTGTAATTTCATTCATTGTATGCGGAGCATTCTTCAGCACATTGTCTTTCCTGTCGGAAATTCCTTTTTCGATTTCCGAAATTTCTTCACGTATCGAAATCAATGCATCGCAAAACCTGTCCAGTTCTGCTTTTGATTCACTTTCAGTAGGCTCAATCATGATCGTTCCTGGAACAGGAAAAGACATTGTCGGAGCATGAAAGCCATAATCCATTAGTCTTTTGGCAATGTCTTCAACTTCTACTCCTGCTGCTATTTTAAACGGACGGCAATCGAGTATCATCTCGTGAGCGCATCGTCCTTTTGTTCCCTGGTAAAGAACAGGATAATGATTTTCAACCTTCGCTTTAATATAATTTGCATTCAGGATCGCATACTTTGTAGAATCAGTTACTCCATCGGCACCGAGCATTTTAATGTATGCATAACTGATCAGCAGGATACTCGCACTTCCCCACGGCGCAGCGCTTACAGCATGCGTTCCTTTATTCCCGCCTGTTTCAATAACAGGATGTGAAGGAAGGAATGGTGCAAGATGTTTGGCTACGCAGATTGGACCCATGCCCGGACCACCACCACCATGTGGAATTGAAAATGTTTTGTGCAGGTTGAGGTGACATACGTCGGCACCAATAATTGCAGGATTGGTAAGCCCTACCTGCGCATTCATATTGGCTCCGTCCATGTAAACCTGACCGCCGCATTCGTGAACGATCTTTGTGATTTCTGAAATACCTTCTTCAAATACACCATGCGTAGATGGATAGGTTACCATCAGGCAGGAAAGGTTTTGCCTGTGCAGTTCCGCTTTTGTACGCAAATCAGCAATGTCAATATTTCCTTGCTCATCAGTTTTAGTGACAACGACCTTCATGCCTGCCATCACTGCACTTGCAGGATTGGTACCATGTGCGCTTTGCGGAATCAGCACCACGTTGCGGTGGATATCTCCGCGGCTCAAATGATATTCACGGATCACCATCAGTCCTGCATATTCACCTTGCGCACCGGAATTCGGTTGCAATGATGTCGCTGCAAATCCTGTGATGGTTGAAAGATATTCTTCCAGTTCTTTAATGATAATCGAGTAACCTTCTGCCTGGTTAACCGGCGCAAACGGATGCATGTTGCTCCAATGGCTCCAGCTCAATGGAACCATTTCAGAAGTTGCATTCAGCTTCATTGTGCAACTGCCCAGCGGGATCATTGAGAAATTAAGTGACAGGTCTTTGTTTTCTAAATGTGTGATGTACCGGAGCATTTCAGTTTCACTGTGGTGCAAACTGAATACCGGGTGTGTGAGGATTGCAGATGTTCTTTTCAGATCACCTTCAATTATATGATCACGCTTCGCTGAATATTTTTTGATTTCATCTTCCGAAATATTTTTTCCGGAAACTTTTGCCAGTAATGCAAACAATTTGCGGAGATCATTCATGTCAGTGGCTTCATCAATACTGATCGCGATAAGATCCGCACCTGCCTGCCGGAGATTAATTTCAGCATCAACCGCAGCCTGAATGATTTCTTTGGCATTGGATGCTTGGAATGCAAGCGTATCAAAAAAAGTTTTGTTTACCTGTTTGAAACCAAGATGCTTCAGAATGCTGTTCGTTAACTGCGCATGCTGATGAATATTTTCTGCGATATGTTTAATGCCTTTTGGTCCGTGATATACGCCATACATTCCGGCCATTACAGCAAGCAGTACCTGGGCTGTACAAATGTTTGATGTGGCTTTGTCGCGGCGGATGTGCTGCTCGCGTGTTTGCAATGCCATGCGCAATGCGCGGTTGCCATGGGCGTCTACGCTTACGCCGATAATCCGCCCGGGCATTTCCCGCTTGTAGGATTCCTTTGCAGCAAAGAATGCAGCATGCGGACCGCCATAACCAAGAGGAACACCGAAGCGTTGTGAATTTCCGAATACAATGTCAGCACCCCATTCTCCCGGCGGCGTTAAAAGCACGAGCGCCATCAGGTCGCTTGCCACGGCAACCTGGATTCCAAGCGCGTGGGCGCCTTCAGTAAATTTCCTGTAGTTATATGCTTCGCCATTGGCAGAAGGATACTGCAGTATCGCTCCAAAAAAAGATTGATCAAGCTTTTGCTCATTGAAATTTCCGATCACGAGTTCAATACCTAGCGGAGCTGATCGCGTAACAAGCACGTCGATTGTTTGAGGAAAGCATTCATGGCTCACAAATAATTTTGTCGCATTGTGCTGTTCCTGTTCGCGCGTTCTGGAAGCATAAAAAACATGCATGGCTTCCGCGGCTGCAGTGGCTTCATCGAGTAATGAGGCATTTGCAATCTGCATTCCGGTAAGATCCATAACCATGGTCTGGTAGTTCAACAATGCTTCGAGGCGTCCTTGAGAAATTTCTGCCTGGTAAGGTGTATAAGCAGTATACCATCCTGGATTCTCGAGAATATTCCGTTGGATGACTCCCGGGATTATAGGTTCATAATAACCTAAGCCGATGTAATTTTTGAAAACTTTATTTTTTGCAGAGGTGTCTTTTAATTCTTTCAGAAATTGATTCTCGCTGAGCGCTGCAGGCAATGGAAGCGCATTCTTTAGTCGTATCGAAGCGGGAACGGTTTCATCGATCAGTTGGTCAAGTGAATTCACTCCTGTTTGTCGGAGCATTTCAGCAAGATCATTTTCGTTGATGCCGATGTGTCGGGAAGCGAAGGTATTTCGAAGCATTTGGGTATTTAAAAAGGAGTGCGAAAGTAGAAAAAGTTAACCGTTATTCGTTAACCGCTATCCGTTAAACGTTATTCAGCTAGATTTGCCTGCAGGATATTAAGTAAAACTAAAATGCTCTTATTAAATCGAATCCTTTATTCATCTTTTATGATGTTGTTTACCTGGAATGCTTTTTCCCAGGCACCTGTAAAAAACGGATTCTTAAGGAGCACATTTACGGTAGAAAAAATAAAGATGGCCAAGGTGATCGATGAGTTAATCGAAAATTTACCACCTGATTACGATGTTGTGTTTTATCGTTTGAGCTTGGCAGGAAAAGATTTACAGAAAATGGACTGGAAACCTGACAATGAAAAAAATGTTTTGAATAGTACCTTTCAGTTTATCGAGGCCGGACAGAGAATCTATATTGAATATATTGAAGTGAAAAGAAGGGGTCGTGATTCCAAGCCGGTTCATATCCAGCCCAGAGAACTGATAGTTATCGAGTGAATCCGGGAGTGGACTTAAATGAATGATTACCCTACTTTTGTAGTTCATTAATGAAGCGGTTTTCCCTTTTAATTATTTTTTTTAGTCTCTTAAGAAATACAATCATATATAGTATATTTGAAAAATGAATCTATATCCGAGTAAAGCTGTTAAGGTTCTCATTCTATTACTGATGAGTGCGAATGTTTATTCACAGGATGTTCGTCCTGTTGACGGGAGTATGGTGAGCAAATCAATTTCTGTTGATGCGTTAAGAAAGGTTCAGAGTCTCGAAGATTTGATAGATAGTTTTCCTGATGAAGATTATTATGTTTACTCCTGTTATATCACCCGATCAGGTAAAGGACTTGTAGCAAGAACAACTTTTTGGGAAAACACTTATCCCGAAAAGCGAGCACCAATGATTTCGGACCTCTTCAAGAACAATGAAAATCCTCTCCAGTCAGGACAGAAATACATATTTGATCGCATTTACATCAGGAGGTTCAGTGACAAAAATGATTCTAAACCATATCATTCATTGGAGTTATTGATAACCGACTAACACTTTGGGTCAGTTTTTTCCAAAACTTTACTGAACCAATTTACTTCACCAAAAGAATCCGTTTTCAGAAACTTTTTTATAAGCTTCAATTTTCTACTTTTGTATTGTATAATGAAACGGCTTTCCCTCATTATTTTTCTGCTTGGCGCTTGCATTGCTTCAGTAGCGCAGGATTCTGCTTCCGTTGCAAATGATGTGACCATACTGTACAGGAAAGAAAACACATTTGGACTTGTCGCACACAGTGGGGGATTCGGTATGGTTTATAGAAATGCAAGACATGTTTCCGTTTGGAAAAAACGGGTAATAGAAGTTGAATTTGTAAGCATGCGCCATCCCAAACAAACAAAGGTTGTGAACGAACAAACCTCGGGCGATGCGAAACCATTTTTTTTCGGGAAGATGAATTACGTATACCTCACCCGTGTCGGTTATGGTATGCAGCGTGTTATTTTCGGAAAGGCTGAAAAGAGCGGGGTTGAAGTGCGATATAATTTATTTGCAGGTGCTTCTCTTGGATTTACAAAACCTGTTTATAATGAAGTGCTCATTGATACAGAAGATCCGAATATTAAAACAGTGGCTACAAAAAAATATGACCCGGATGATCCGCACCAGCAGAACGTATCTGATTTTTATGGTCCGGGAAGTTTTTTCAAAGGCTTTGATGAATTAGCAATTTATCCCGGTGCCTATGGCAAGTTTTCCCTCAGCTTTGAATATTCAACTGTTCATCAAAAAGTCGCTATCATCGAGGCAGGCGTAACAGCCGATGGTTTTTTCAACACGATTCCGATTATGGCCTACACAAAAAACAATCCTTACTTCGTGAATCTTTTTGTTTCGCTTTTATGGGGAGGGAAGAAGAACTAGAAGACAGTAAACAGTACACAGTAAACAGCATACAAGGCCAAGTGGAAATAACTGCACCTAACAAGAAGCCATCCTGGCTCAAAGTAAAACTACCGACAGGAGAAAATTACACACGTGTTCGCGGACTTGTTGAGGAGCACAAGCTGCATACGATCTGTCAGAGCGGTAATTGTCCGAACATGGGAGAATGCTGGGGAGCGGGTACAGCTACTTTTATGATTCTCGGGAATATCTGCACACGATCCTGCGGGTTCTGTTCTGTTGCAACCGGCCGCCCGGAAGCTGTCGATCCTTTCGAACCTTTACGTGTTGCAAAAAGCATTAAGACCATGGGTATAAAACATGGCGTGATCACATGTGTCGACAGGGATGACCTGGAAGACGGAGGTGCTGAAATCTGGGTGGCGACAATCCGAAAGATAAGAGAGATGAGTCCTGGCACCACGATGGAAACATTGATCGGTGATTTTGCAGGCAAGTGGGATAATCTGCAGCGCGTGTTGGATGAGAAGCCTGATGTACTCTCTCATAACCTTGAAACTGTGCGAAGACTTACGAAACAGGTTCGTGTTCAGGCGAAGTATGACAGAAGCCTGGAAGTTTTAAAGCGCGCCAGCGAAACACTGCCGCGGATAAAATCCGGAATCATGCTTGGACTTGGAGAGAGTAAGGAAGAAGTTCTGGAAACAATGCAGGACCTAAGAAATAGCGGCGTGAATATTCTTACGCTCGGGCAATATCTTCAACCGACGAAAGAGCATTTACCTGTAGTTGAATTTATAACTCCTGAAACTTTTACCGGGTACAAAGTCACCGGACTTGAAATGGGTTTTCGTTATGTCGAGAGCGGACCGCTGGTGAGGTCAAGCTATCATGCTGAGAAGCATATTTTCTGAAAAGATAAGGTTGATCAAAAGTACTGTCTAGTACTACTGCAAAATTTTTGTAACTCTTGAAATAAGGGTTTTTAAATCCTCCGGCTTCACCGGCTTGGTTAAAAACTCTTCAGCTCCTGCATTCAAACTTTGTTCTTTAGCTTGTGAATCATTCGATGTACTTAATACATATGTCGGGATATCCTTAAAGCTGCTGACTTTTTTAATCTCCTTCAGGAATTCAAAGCCATTCATAATTGGCATATTTAAATCTACGAAGATGAAATTAGGTTTCACAGGTTTCATGAGGTTTAATTTCTTGATTGCATCCAAGCCATTGTGGGAGTAAAGGAATTCAGATTTAGGAATCATCTCAAGTAAAACGTCTTTGAAAAATAAAATATCATCCTCGTCATCCTCCACTAATAAAATAATAGGTTTCATTGGCAGTTGTTGGTTATTGTGCCTTGGTCCGATTCTGCCCGGTTTCGAACGGTTGATACTAATCAAAGATAAAAATATTTATTAGAAAAAATCTGCATAGATTAAAATAAGAATTCAGGCGGATTAGTCATAAAGAAGATGCCAAAAGGCACGTCTTTTTATTATAACGCTTGCTTTGTTATACAACCTAGCCAATTATTACTCTACCACAAATTATTATGACACCTGTATCGAGCCCGGGATTAAACATTTTATTAGTTGAAGATGATGGTGATGACTTGATGTTCTTTAAGGAAGCGATTACAAGCATTTCTGAAATCAATGAGGTCACAATTGTCAGAAACTGTGATGAACTATTTTCCCAAATGGAACTTAGTACTCATTTCGATTTGGTTTTTATGGACATAAATCTTCCATTAGTTGATGGAAAAATCTGCTTGAAAAAATTAAAATCAATTGAGAAGCTAAAAGACATTCCGGTCATCATGTTTACAGGTTCAAGCCGACAGACTGACGTAGATGAATCCTACGAGTGGGGAGCACATTATCATGTTGTGAAACCATATGCTCACACCAATTACATCGAATCACTTAAAATCGTAATGTCGCAAGACTGGAAAGTTGCTCAACCGCGTCCTGCAAAAGAGCAATTCGTTGTTAATCTGACATTCAATTAACAACTATAAATTTTTCTGAATACGATATTTCAAATTTCTCCACTTGAATTTACCTTTACGCCATCACCGATGAAAAGGAAAAGGTGTGGAGAGGAAAAATCATCAAGGAATAATCCCTGCGCTTAGTGTTGTGAATTCTCCTTACGTTAATTCGTAATTTTCTTCCTACTTCGGTGAGGTTACTACCTTTGCTGCATGAAAAAAATCCGTGTCGCTATCAACGGCTTTGGCCGCATTGGCAGAATGACTACCCGTGTTTTGCTTGAAAGAAACAACATTGAACTTGTCGCCATCAATGACCTGACAGATACAAAAACACTTGCCCATCTTTTCAAGTATGATTCGGTTCATCGGGCATTTAAAGGCACAGTCACCGCAGAAACAGATCATTTGTATATCAATGGCATCCAGATAAAAGTTATGGCAGAAAAAAATCCTGCCGATCTTCCTTGGCATTCAATGGACATTGATGTTGTAATAGAATGTACCGGAAAGTTTACTGATGCAGAAGGCGTAAAGGCGCATTTGGCGGCAGGTGCTAAAAAAGTATTGTTGTCATCGCCGTCAAAAGGAAAAGATGATATGAAGACGATTGTGATTGGAGTTAATGAGCATACGCTGACAGGTGAAGAAAAAATTATTTCAAATGCTTCCTGCACAACAAACAATGCAGCTCCCATGCTGAAAGTTCTTGATGACAATTGGGGACTGGTCTCAGCTTTCGTTACAACGGTGCATTCATATACGGGCGATCAGAATATTCATGATGCTCCGCACAAAGATTTAAGGCGTGCCCGGGCAGCGGCTGTTAGCATAATCCCAACAACAACCGGGGCAGCAAAAGCTTTGGCAGAAGTGCTACCGCATTTGAAAGGAAAATTGGGAGGAGCAGGGGTAAGGGTTCCGGTTCCAAATGGATCACTTACAGACATTACCAGCGTTTTGAAACAAAATCCTACTGCCGATGAAGTGAATGCGGCATTTTTGAAAGCATCTCAATCTACTGCACTAAAGGACATCATTGAATACGTTGATGAGCCAATTGTATCCGTGGATATAATTGATAATCAGCACTCCTGCATTTTCGATTCAATGTTAACCACTGTCCTGGATGGTATGGTAAAAGTTGTTGGATGGTATGACAACGAAATAGGATACAGCAACAGGTTAGTAGATCTGGTTCAGTTGTTATTTCGTAATAAGGCTTAAATTTGAATAAAAAGCTTCGTTTTCATCCTTTTTCAATATAATCATAGTCAGGCAGGAGTCATTTTGTAAAATAATTTTTTACAGGAATAATTTTTTGTTTACTGTTGTCCTTCATTTCGGAACATTTTGTCAGCTTAAATTGTTGATCAGCGTAAAAGAATTCCTAAAAAGTTAAATGGGGGTTAAATTTCAAAGAAAATTGAATTATAATATTGACAATTGCGTTTGATAACTTGGCGGTACGATAATTTAAATATAACCCGCATTATCAATTAAATGACCTTATTTGTCCCGAATTATGTTAACGAGTATGATTAAAAGATTAGATAGAAGAAGAGATCGCAGCCGCAGAAAAAAAGTAAAAGGAGAACATGATGCAAGCACACGCATTAAAGTTCAGCTTGACCACAAAACGATGATGATCGTGCATAGCATGAGCGCCTTTAAAATGTGGAAAAAGCGTTACCCTCTTGCCCGGGTGATTGCCTGAATTCCCACTTAATTTAGCCTGGATTTTTTTATCCGGACCCCTATTTTTCCTGCCACAAAAATTATCAACGATTATTTGCACAGTAAATATTGTTGTTTACATTTGCGTCCCCAAAAAAATGGGCTGTATTTTCCTTGAAAATATATGAAAATTGCCGATGATCAACTGTTCCATGGTTGTAATTATCAACTGTTGGATTAGAATAATTTTGGCAGAATTTAGAATTGAAAAGCCGATGTAGCTCAGTTGGTCAGAGCTACTGATTTGTAATCAGTAGGTCGGGGGTTCGAATCCCTCCATCGGCTCTCACAGCCATCGAAGCATTAGCCAAGGTGGTGCAATCACCGAAGTGTTGACCGAGGTGAATTACAGTCGCAAAAGCTTTAGCGAAGGCGATTTGGTTCTTTGAAAAACAGAATGAATTGGAAGGGGCGATACCAGAGTGGCCAAATGGGGCAGACTGTAAATCTGCTGGCTTACGCCTACGGAGGTTCGAATCCTCCTCGCCCCACATGGTCACATGAAGTATAAAAAATAATTTCCGGTATGCAGGAATAAAATATAAAAGCGGAAGTAGCT
>Ga0193738_1001064_pt1 | contig 11530 bp, 12 predicted proteins | sample L2a1metaG_FD_144927 | JGI IMG/M metagenome (GOLD analysis project Ga0193738, IMG submission 144927) | Soil microbial communities from a riparian zone of the East river system, Colorado, United States - L2a1 | ecosystem: Environmental > Terrestrial > Soil > Riparian zone | place: USA: East River...
GGCGGATATGGCATCTCCGCACCGCCGTATCTGCCCGTGCCAAGCTCGCGCTCATCACGCGCATACATCTCCAGCGCAGAGTCAAGGTTGCGTGGCTCCAGCTCATAGAAGGATCGCCACGCATCTCCAATTTCGGCGAATCGACCTGGCATTGAGCTGACGGTGAAGTCCTCGGGAGAGACGTCGCTCAACTCGTCCCAGGCCAAGGGCGCCGAGACCACTGCTGTACGCGTTGGCCGGATTGAGTAAGCCGATGCAATAGTCCGGTCCCGCGCCATTTGGTTGAAATCCACGAAAATGCGGGCGCCGCGCTCCTCCTTCCACCAGTTCACCGTGACGTGGTCAGGCATCCGACGGGACAGCTCGCGGCCGAGCGCGATCACCGCATGCCGGGCTTCGATGAAGCCGTAGGTGGGCTGAATCGGCACGAACACGTGAACCCCCCGACCCCCACTGGTCTTGGGAAAACCGACCAGATCCGCGTCCTCCAGCACCGAGCGCAGCTCATGCGCGGCGCGTACCGCATCAGCGAAGTCAGTGCCCGGCTGCGGGTCGAGATCAATGCGCAGCTGGTCGACCTTCTCGGTGGCAGCCCGAGTCACTGGCCAGGGGTGGTATCGGAGAGTGCCCAGATTTGCCATCCAAGCGATGGTTGCCGGCTCGGTCACGCAGACCTCGTCCGCCGTTCGCCCCGACGGGAAGGTGATCGTCACCGTCTCGACCCATTCGGGCATGCCTTTGGAAGGCGCCCGCTTCTGGTAGAACGCCTCGCCGTGCGAGTCGCTCCGGGTGCTGAGCTTTACGTCCGGCCGGTACCCACCAGGCCAGCGCTCCATGGTGACCGGGCGATCCTTGAGGGCGGGGAACATACCATCTGCGACGGTGACCACATAGCTAACGATGTCGAGCTTGCTCAGCCCGACCTCTGGGAAATAGATCTTGTCCGGGCTGGTCACCCTTACGGTGCGGTTACCGACCTCGAGCTCAACCGCTGGCACCGGCATTGCGCCAGCATAGGTGAGTACCGTCGGGAACAGGCATACCGCTCTGGCTGTTGACAGAGGTGCCCGCAACTGAGAGGCAGAGATGACAGACACGCAGAACAACCCGGCCGCCCAGGTAGGCAAAGTCGTCAAATCCGAGGCCGAGTGGCGCGCTCAACTCACGCCGCAGGAGTACAAGGTCCTCCGCCAAGCCGGCACCGAGCGCCCCTTCACCGGCGAGTACACCGACACCAAGACCGTGGGTGTCTACCGTTGCAAGGCATGCGGTGCCGAGCTGTTCCGAAGCGACCAGAAGTTCGATTCGCACTGCGGCTGGCCCTCCTTCTTCGCACCTCTGGCGGAGGATCGGGTGCGCTACATCGAGGACGGCTCACTCTTCATGAAGCGTGTTGAGGTTCGCTGCGCCACGTGCGATTCGCACTTGGGTCATGTGTTCGCGGGCGAGGGTTACGACACTCCGACCGATCTGCGGTATTGCATCAACTCGGTCTCGCTCTCCCTCGAGCCGACCCGTTCCTAATCCTCACCAGAGGGCGAGAATATTGCTGAGCCCTCGCCGCCGGCCGGTGTAGAAAGGCACCTCCTCGCGCGTGTGACGGCGCGCCGCCGCTGCCCGCAGTGCTCGCATCAAGTCGACGATGCGATGCAGCTCGTCTGCCTCGAAGGCCAGCATCCATTCGTAGTCGCCCAGGGCAAACGAGGACACAGTGTTGGCGCGCACATCGGGATAGGGCCGGGCCATCATGCCATGTTCGGCCAGCATGGCCCGTCGTTCCTCCTCAGGCAGCAGGTACCACTCGTACGAGCGCACGAACGGATAGACGCAGAGGAACGCCTTGGGTTCCTCGTCCTCCATGAACGCCGGCACGTGGCCCTTGTTGAACTCCGCGGGGCGATGCAACGCCAGCTGTGACCAGACCGGCACCAGATGTGCCCCCAGGTCAGAGCGGCGTACGGCGTGATAGGCGTCCTGCAGGGTGTCGGAGTCTGGAGCGTGCCACCAGACCATCAAATCGGCATCCGCACGTAGGCCGGCCACGTCGTACCAGCCCCGGATCACCAGGTCGTCGCCTCGGGTGGCGCGATCGATAGCACGCACAGTCGCGTCTGCGGTTTCCGCAGGCGGGTCGTCCAGTTGACCAACCTTCTTGAACACCGACCACATGGTGTAGCGAATCGTCGAGTTGATCTCGCGCGCCTTCATCTCCCGCTCTCCTCGAGTTGATCTTCGTTCTTGATCATCTCATTACGCCCGAAGCCAAAATCAGCGGCGAGCGCGTCGACCGCAGCCCGTGCCGAGCCCAGACAGGCCGCGATCCCCACGCCGTCCAACGCTGCACCGGCCACCGCTAACCCCGGTCGCCCCGCCACCTCTGAGCGCAGCTGGGTGACGAGATCTCTATGTCCGACCTGGTACTGCGGCAAGGCGCCACCCCACCGATTCACCACACCATGAACGAGCGTGGCCATCTCCCATCCGGGGATGGTCAAGGCCTCACCGAAGGTGCGATCAATGAGTGCGCGATCGCTGAACTGGAGGCTCGTCGGATCTCCATGCCGTCCAATGCTGACTCGGACGATCTCGACCCCCGAGCCCCAGGCCCGACGCGCTTGGGAGGCAACCCAAGGCCACTTGATCGACGAGTACGTCAACGCCTTGATCGTCGGCAGTTCGCCGGGCGGCACCAGCAGCCCGGAGGCGTCCGATCGCACTCCCCGCACCGCCAGCGTGATGACAGCTACTGACGCATACGGCAGGCGAGCGAACTCCTGCGCCGAGTCCACCAGACCCGAGAGCAGTCGACCAGTCGCTGTTGCCGGTGCGGTGAGCAACACTCCGTCGGCCATGATCATCTTTGGTGCGCCGGCAGCGCCCATGATCAGCTGAAATCTCCCGGCCACATGCTCAAGCGACCGGACGGCCGCGGCCGGCCGCAGCGTAACACCACGCCGATCAAGATCATCAACGAGCGCCTCGACCATGATCGCCATGCCGCCCCGGAGCCCGGCAAACACCGGACCCTCCGGTCCCTCCTGGGCTATCGATTGGGCGTGCCGAAGCAGTGAGCCACCACCCTTGGCGCGCCCGAACAGCTCATGTGCCACTGCATCGAAGGAGAGCCGTCGCGCGTATCCGGCGTAGACCCCGCCCAGCAGCGGCTCTAGGAGTCGATCGGTCACCTCCGCGCCGAACCGTTCTTCGACATACCGGCCGATGGCTACGTCGTGATCAAAGGCGGCCGCGGGCCGTTCAGGCTCTGAGGCCGCCGACCGCCAACCTTCAGCTGATAGCAAACCCGCCAGTTGCGGAACGTCGGTCGGTACGCCGAGAAGCGAGGCCGGCATCGCGTGCAGATGTCCGCCTACCAGCAATTGGGGTTTGGCCTCTGTCGGATGCACCACGCGAGAGCCCAAGGCGAGCTCATCGATCAGCTGCAGACCTTCGGGGCGCCGCGCCAGGATCGACTCTGCACCACCGTCCAGGCGTACCCCGTTCATCGCGACCTGGGCAAGTTTGCCGCCCCATCGATTCCCCGCCTCGAGCAGGACGACATCAACACCTTGCATGGCGAGCAGCCGGGCTGCACTGAGCCCGGTGATTCCGCCGCCAACGACAGCAACTCTGATCATCGGCCACCCGCCGCAGACATACCTGCCAGCTCCTCACGGGCCTCCCGCCGCAGGTGGGCCCCCTCGGTGTGGACCAGCTCGACGATCATGGCCAGGGCTTCAGGGTCGGCGTCGGGCGGTACACCATGCCCGAGGTTGAAGATGTGACCTGGCGCCACAGCGCCGGATGTGATGACCTCCCGGACGTGCTCTGAGAGCACCGGCCACGGAGCCGACAGCAGCGCGGGATCGAGGTTGCCCTGCAGCGCATAACGATGGCCGACTCGCCGACTAGCCTCTGCCAGCGGCAGCCTCCAGTCCACACCGATGACATCCGCTCCCGCCGCACCCATCAGCTCGAGCAGCTCAGACGTGCCAACTCCGAAGTGGATCCGGGGCACTCCCGCGTCGGCTAGAGCGTGCAGCACCTGGGCCGAGTAGGGCTGCGCGTACCGGCGGTAGTCCTCGACACCAAGACTGCCTGCCCAGGAGTCGAACAGCTGCACGACGGCTGTGCCGGCGGCCACCTGCGCCCGCAGAAAGACCGCAGACAGCTCAGCCAACCGGGTACACATCGCGTGCCACAGCGAAGGCTCCCTGATCATCAAGGCCTTTGTCATCGCGTAATCGCGGCTTGGTCCGCCCTCAACCAGATAGCTGGCCAGGGTGAACGGTGCGCCTGCAAAGCCGATCAGGGGGATATTGCCGAGCTGGCTGGTGATGAGCCCGACGGCTTCGCTGACGTACCACAAACGTGCCGGATCCAAGGGTCCTAGCTGCTCGAGATCAGCTGGCGTACGGATCGGACGAGCGATCACTGGGCCGCGACCAGAGACGATCTCCAGGTCCACTCCGGCCGCTTTCAGCGGCAGCATGATGTCGGAATACAGCACCGCGGCGTCGACGCCGTAGCGGCGCACTGGTTGCATCGTGATCTCGGCCACCAGCTTCGGCTGCATGCAGCTCTCGAGCATCCCAATGCCCTTTCGGCTAGCTCGATATTCCGGAAGCGAACGCCCAGCCTGTCTCATGAACCACACCGGTACCCGATCGTTCGGGTGAACCTTGCGGCATGCGGCCACCAGCAGAGGGACATCCGAAGCTACGCCAGGCACTCGTGAATCTTTTCACGGTAAGGAAGCCCGGCGCGTCGGAACTCCCGCCTAGGGACGGCCGAATACGCTCATCTGATGGCAGCGAACAGCGACGCGGATCCAGCGCCGGACGCTTTTCGTCGGGCCGCTGATGACCTGATGTCTGCGCCTTGGCGTTCGGAGTTGCACGTCGAGGAGCTCCCCGCTCCGCAGCGCATCGCGCCGTATTCAGCAGCGATCACTGCCGATGTTGTGGCGAACGGTGACGAGGTAGGCAGCGGCCGTTTTGTACTTCTGCATGACCCGGCCGGCAACACCGCATGGCACGGTACGTTCCGCTGTGTCACCTTCGCGCGCGCGGACGTCGATCCAGAGATGGCGACCGACCCGCTACTGGCCGGCGTGGGCTGGTCGTGGCTCATCGACGCACTTGGTAACCATGGCGCCGACTACGATGCGCCAAGCGGCACCGTGACGTCGGTGTCCAGCGAGTCGTTCGGGGGGATGGCCGAGGAGCCGCCGCGCGCTGAGATCGAAGTCCGCGCCTCGTGGACTCCCTTGCTCGATGGAGGAGCCGGGCTCAACCCTCATCTGGCAGCGTGGGCTGAACTACTCTGTACGCTAGCTGGCCTGCCCCCGCTGGCTGCCGGAGTGGTGATGATGCCCTCTCGGCGTAAACCGCCCAACCGAAGTTCCCGGAGACGTTGACCGAAGTACCGCTCAGCACAGCTGATCTTGAGCAGGAATCGGAGTTGCTCACAGAGCCCTCCGAAGGCGTGCCACCCCTCGTCAATACCCCGCAAGCTTTGCAAGACGCAGTGACTGCTCTGCGTAGCGGACTTGGCCCGGTTGCGATGGACGCTGAGCGGGCACACGGTTTTCGGTACAGCCAGCGTGCCTATCTCATCCAGCTACGCCGTGGTGGATCTGGGACACATCTGGTGGATCCAACTGCGTTCGGTCAGCCGGCTGACCTTTCTGCCCTCGGTGCCGTTGTTTCGGACGCCGAGTGGATCATCCACGCGGCCGGTCAGGACCTGCCTTGTCTCTACGAGGTGGGACTGGCTCCCAGGACCCTGTTCGACACTGAACTCGCGGCACGACTGCTCGGGTATCCCCGGGTTGCCCTCGGCACCATGATCGAAGAGCTGCTCGGTGTGCGGCTGCTGAAGGAGCACTCCGCTTCAGACTGGTCCAAGCGGCCGCTACCGGAGGAGTGGCTGATCTATGCCGCCCTGGATGTCGAGCTCTTGATCGAATTACGCCACGAGCTCGCCGCCCGCCTCCTCGAAACTGGCAAATGGTCATGGGCGGAGCAAGAGTTCGCGGCACTGGTTGCGAACGCTGGCGTCAGCCCCGAGCCGCGGCGGGACCCGTGGCGCCGCACCTCTGGCATCCATCATGTCCACACCCGTCGCGGGTTGGCGTATGTGGCGGAACTTTGGTACGCCCGTGACGGGATCGCCCAGCAACTGGACCGTGCACCGAGCAAGATCCTGCCTGATGTCGCAATCACCGAGCTGGCTGCACACAAACATCCGGATCGTGCCACGCTCCGGAATATTCCGGCCTTCTCGCGCCGCCAGGCAAAACGTGCCGAGAGCAGCTGGCTCGAGGCGCTTGACGTGGTGGCACGGATGCCAGAAACTGCCCTCCCGCCGATGCATGTTCCCAACGATGGCCCGCCGCAGTCGCGACTGTGGCCGGCTAAGAACCCCGGGGCAGCCGCCCGGCTGGCGGCCCTGCGCGGTGCACTGTTGGCGATCGCACAACAGTACGAACTGCCGACGGAGAACCTGCTCACACCGGACCACCTACGCCGGCTGGCCTGGCGCCCGCCATCGCCCTTGACCGAGGAGTCGGTCGATCAGGCGCTCGCCGATCACGGCGCCCGCCTGTGGCAGCGCGAGCTGACCGTCACGACCATCACTCGCCTGCTGGCGCAGCCATTGCCTTCCTGACCTCCTATAAGGACGCCGGAGCCGCCTGTCGAAGACTCACCCGACAACGCACCGGAACAGCCGGGCGCAGGGTGATATCGGTGCTCAGCGGGACCTCTCCCGACTCCGAGGTCACCACAAACCGGGCGAACAGCGTGGCGATGGCGACCGTTGCCTCGGCCATCGCGAAGTGGCCGCCGATACAGCCGCGAAGGCCGCCGGCGAACGGGAAGTATGCGTATCGCGGCCGTGCCGCCTCGGCGGTGGGCTCGAAGCGGCGAGGGTCGAATCGCTCCGGATCAGGCCAGAAGTCGGGGTGCCGATGGGTGGCCCACGGGCTGAGCAGCACGATGGAGCCGGCTGGGATGCGGTTTCCGGCGATCGTCACCTCGGTCTCGGCAAGCCGGCCGAGCGCGAACGCTGGTGGGTAGAGGCGCATTGCCTCCTTCAGGACCATCGTCGTGAGCGTCAGCTTGGCGATGTCGTCGGCCTGCGGCGCGCGTCCGCCCAGTGCCTCGGCAATCTCGCGATGCACCGCGGTCTGCACATCAGGATGGCGGCCAAGAAGATGAATGGTGAAAGTGAGTGCCGTGGAAGTCGTCTCATGGCCCGCAAGCAGGAAGATCAACACCTGGTCACGGATCTCCTGACGACTTAGCTGTGCGCCGGTCTCGGGGTCGCGGGCGGCTAGCAGCAGCGAGATCAGGTCCTGCCCCCTGGCTGAGCTACCCGTGCGACGCTCAATGACCGCGTCGACGACGTCGTAGAGCGCGCGTCTGGCGGCGGCTGCACGGACCTGACTCGGCGTAGGCCACTGTCGCGGCAGCCGCAGCGGGCTGATTCCCCGCCGGCGCACGTGCTGGTTGAGCACCGGGAACGTCGCCCGAATCACCGGTACGGCGTCGGTGACATCAGCGCCGAAGAGCACCCGACCCACGGTGCGTAGCGCGTAGTCGACCATGGCGGCGTTCACCTCAACCGAAGCACCCTGCGTGGCGGCTGCACCCCAACCATTAGCGAGGCGAACAGCCTCCTCAGCCATGACCTCGACATATCCGTCGATGTGCCTGCGGCTGAACAGCGGCGCCACCGTGCGTCGCTGCTGCCGCCATTGCTGGCCTCCGCTCGTGAGTAGACCGTTGCCGAGGTACGCGGCGACCTCCTCGTAGAACGGGGTGCCTTTGCTGTAGCTGTCCGGATCCCCAGCGAGCACCTGCTCGACGCCGTCGGGGTGGGTCACGAAGTAGAGCACCCGGCGCAACCCCGGAGGGCCCACCACGAGGCGTACGACATCGCCGTACTCGGCCATCACCTGCTCGAACGTGCCGAGCTGGTCGCGCTGCAGGCGCGGGGCGAGGCCGAGCAGCACCGACCCGCGCGGGCCCGGCACCTCTGATCGCTTGCTCACGGCACCGACTCCGCACTCGAGGGCGACAGCCGCCTCGCGGTGACGAGCGACATTCGCATTGGAAACACCATGCCCCTGCCGTTCAAATATGTCGACGGGGTGTGGCCTGTGTCATGCCGCCAGGGCTCGCAAGACCCACTTGGAGACGACTTGGAGGATGACGTGGGCCGTCGGAAACGCCTAGCCCCGGAGCACGAACCGCTCGCGATTGGCGTGCTTGGCCCGGAGCAGCATTAACCCGGCTGCACCCAGGACAAGCCCCGCCAGCACAGCCACAACGGCAACAGTCCGTGCCGGAGTCTGCGGCGGGTTGGGACCACTGGCCGCGACAGCAGTGGACGCCGCTGCGGGCGAGGCCTGCGGAGACGAATCACCCTTGGGAGCCGCATTTGAGGCAAGGATGCCCGAGCTCTTGAGGGCGGCCAGCAGCGCCGCATCGTTTTGGGGACGGTGCCAGCGGCCGGGCAGATCGCGGAGATTGCCGCTCTCCTGGTCGATCAGAGTGCTGATCCAGATGCCGTCGGATCGGGTGATGTAGATCCCGTCAATGCGCCAGACGCTCACGTCGTGGATCATCCAAGTCAGCCTGATCCCTGGTTGGCCGTCGAGGTCGACACTCGCGGGTTTGCTGGGTGATCCCGAGGGCTGGTGGCCCCCGATGGCCCGGGCAAGCTCATCGTAGGGAGCCTCGGTGTAGTACAAGCCGGTGGCGCGATGGTCCTTCAGGTTCACGATCAGCACGCTGGTCGGGCGGCGAGCACGGCTTTGACGATCTTGCGTGGACTCATGGGTCACCTCCGTTGGCGGGTTCACTGGCCATACACCGCCACCGGCTGTCGGGTTCGCCGACCTAACGTATCGATTCGGCGATCACGACCGCGCGCTCCAACGACAGATCTCCTTCCAACCGAAGGGTCACCGTATCGGAGCCACCCAGGCGTTCCCAGACCAGGCAAGGCCCCGAGATCCGCGCCTGGGCGCGACGCTCAGTTCCTTCCCGGTCCGTGTAGACGATCTCGTGGGCATCGGCAATAGACGCCGCGTCGCGGCCGTTCACTGCAGTGGGCGTCACCCGGGTCCAGACCCGCTTCACGAAGACCCAGGAGATCCTGCCATCGAACTGGTCGAGATGAATCCGATCTGGCCCGCTCCCCCACTCCATCGACACCACACGCCGGTCGGCCGAGACACTGACATGGTCCGGGGCGCCGAGTTCGTCGGGTACGCCAAGACTGAAGTCGACCATGGCCCGCGCCTGCTCAAGCGGGACTCCCGGCCCGGAACTGGGGATGGGCTCCTGGCTGGCCGATGGGGCGGCCGGTGGCGGCGCGGACTTGATCAAGACTCCGCCGATGCGCAGCCACTCCACGACGGCGGCCCGTACCGGCGGGGTGAGTACCAGCCCGATCAGCAGCGCGGCCACGATGGCAGCGACGAGGCGGCGTCTGGAGCTGGTCAGCCAACCCCACCAGGTCGACAACCGCCCCTGGCGCGCCTCTTCGGTCTGCGCGCGCACCAGCACCTGCTCAGCGAGATCGTCGCGGGGTGGCGCCACGATCAGTGTCCGACCCAGTTCTCGGAGCTCTTGCTCGAGGTCAATCTGCGATGACATCGGCCACCTCCGTCCGCAAGATCGTCAAGGCCCGGTGCAGACGCGACTTGACGGTGCCGGGCGGGATGCGCAGTGCGACGGCAGTCTCGGACTCCGAGAGCTCCATCAGATAGCGGCAGATCACCACTTCTCGCAGCGGGACGGCCAGTCGCCGGATGCCGGCCAGCAGCTCCTCGCGCCGCCCGGAGCTGAGCGCTGCATCCTCCGGGTCGCTGGTCGGTAGGTCGAGGAGGCTGCGAGCCATCTCCTCACGAGCCGCCCGTCGACTGCGGCCCCGGAAGAGATTTCGGGTCTCGTTGCGGACGATACAGAGCAGCCAGGGCCGGAACTCGCCGTCGCTGCGAAATCGGGGCAGCGCGGCGTACGCCTTCACAAACGCCTCCTGAACCACGTCGTCTGAATCAGCGCCGGCGCCCCAGGAACACCGCCATCCGTTTGGCTATCGGGGCATGCCGACGGACCAGGTGAGCGAAAGCCGCGGCATCGCCCGCTACCACCTCGATCACCAGGTCAGCGTCGGTTGTCTCGCTGATTCCCTCGATCCTCACTGGGTGCTTGCCCTCAGCTCTGTTACACCGCCGACCCCTATAGGGTTCGCGAGGCGTCCACAAGACGATTATCGAGAGATTCACACCACGTGGACCGCCTTCGCTGCCACGACCGGCCCAACTGTCGCTCAGATGGGACGATGTTGGGTGATGACCAGTGATCGGGATCGAGACGCCGAAGGACGTGCCCGGCAGGCGCGTCCTCGGGACAAGCTCGGCCGGCCACTGCCTTACGGGAGTGCCGGCGTCGAGCCGGTCTCAGAACATGCGCTGCCGCCGGAGGAGACGATCAGCTACGCACACGAGCTGCTGGATCAAGGCAGGCCATTCTCGGCACACGAGGTCTATGAGGCGCGATGGAAGGCAGGCCCGGAGGCGGAGAGCAATCTCTGGCAAGGGCTGGCCCAGCTGTGCGTCGGCGTCACCCACGCCGAGCGAGGTAACCGGATTGGCGCGTTGCGCCTCATCGGCCGAGCCCGCGGACGCTTAGAGCGCTACGCGCCGACCGGCCAGCCAACATACGGCCTATCGCTCGCAGAGATCATCACCTGGATACGAGCCCGGGAAGGCGCACCCCAAGAGGGCGGCTCCTGGCTGGACGATCAACCACTATGAAGCGGTTCTGAATTCCCTCAGAACTTCACTCCAGCCGATCTCTGGGCCGCCGATCCATCAGGATTGCCAGCAACAAGCCGCAGCTGGAGTGAGATTTTGCGGGTGCGCCCTGAGCGGCTCCATTGTTACTGGTGAGTAATATTCCGGTATGCCTCGTGATCTCCGTGATGTCGTCTTTGTCGACGGCGTGCGAACGCCGTTCGGCAAGGCGGGCTCGATGTACGCCGAGACCAGGGCCGACGACCTCGTCGTCCACTGCATCCGGGAACTGCTACGGCGCCATCCCGAGCTGCCACTGGAACGCATTGACGATGTCGCCATCGCCGCAACCACACAGACCGGTGACCAGGGCCTGACCATTGGGCGTACGGCCGCTTTGCTGGCTGGAATCCCGCGCACAGTGCCAGGATTTGCGATCGACCGGATGTGCGCGGGCGCCATGACCGCAGTGACCACCACGGCCTCCGGGATCGCCTTCGGAGCCTACGACGTGGTCATCGCCGGCGGAGTCGAGCACATGGGCCACCATCCGATGGGCCAGGGCATCGATCCAAACCCGAGAATCGTCGCGGAGAAGCTGGTCGACCAGTCAGCGTTGATCATGGGATCGACGGCGGAGAACCTTCATGATCGCTTCCCTGATATCACCAAGCAACGAGCGGATGCCTTCGCGGCTCTCAGCCAGCAGCGAGTGCAGCG
>Ga0193738_1001065_pt1 | contig 11530 bp, 7 predicted proteins | sample L2a1metaG_FD_144927 | JGI IMG/M metagenome (GOLD analysis project Ga0193738, IMG submission 144927) | Soil microbial communities from a riparian zone of the East river system, Colorado, United States - L2a1 | ecosystem: Environmental > Terrestrial > Soil > Riparian zone | place: USA: East River...
ATCGTACGTACCTGGCGGCAGGCTATCGATAATCAAGCCGAAGCCGCTCTGCTCGAACTGGTCGCCGAAGAGCGCCGCGACGTCAGATCGCGGCCCCGTCGCCGCGACCCCGAGGAAGATCGGAAGCGCGCCGTCGGCCGGATAGGCCCACACATGGATCGGCCCGATCCCGGTGCCCCTGTCGGCGTCCGGGTCGATCGCCCACCCGCCCAACACGATCAACCCGTCGCCGATTGCGCCGGTCGTCGGGATGTCGATCGTGACTTGCGGTCCGACGCGATTGCCGCGCGGGCTGATGACGATGGTGACTTCCTGGCGGGAGATCGGCCGGCCGCCCTCCCAGCGCACGAACACAAGGTCGTAGCTGTGCAGGAAGCCGACGCCCGGATTCCACGTGAACACTCCCGTCGTCGTATCGAGATGCGATCCGACCGGCAGGTCCGTCAGGCCCGCTGACGTGCGCAGGTGTCCGCTGAGCGTCGTGGCCGTTCCAAGCCGCACCTCGAAACGATCGAGCTCCTCGCCGCGCAGCATCGCGCGGCCGTCGATGCCAGCCTGAATCCTGCGGAACGGCCCGCCGAGATCAAGGCCGCGCCTCGCGAGGATCGACGAGCGGTCGAGAGCGGCGGCGTCCACCTCCGCGACGAGCGGTGTGCCTGTCGCTTCGGCAGAGGCGTCGGTCATCGGCGCGACCGGGTTGTTGACGAAGAAGAAACGGCTGCCGATGCCGTCCGAGAGGCCGTTGTCCGCAGTCACGATCCACGAGATCGTGTGGAGACCGTTGCTCAGCGCCGTCGTGTCGAGTCCCGCCACGCCAAGCGCTCCCACGATGCCTGGGTACGTGGCGAGCGGAAACAGGCCCGCGAGATCCGAACGCGTCGACCAGCCGATCGGCGACCCGACCGCGACGCCGTCCACCAGGATCGTCACCTGGCCATTCGGCGGCGACGCCAGCGCCGGGCTGCGCGCGAGGACCCAGCCGAAGTTCACATACGCGCTGCCGCTCACCACTTCACCTTGCGCCGGCGTGTCGATCGCGCCGAAGGGACGGGCGGACGCACTGTTCGCGCAGGTGATGGTCTTCGTCCCGAGCAAGGTCGTCCTGCCCTCGCCGTCATCCGCGTAGGCGTACAGACGGAACGTGCCGTCCCCGCCGTTTGGCAGGAAGTTCGTGAGCAGCAAGTAGCCCCAGCCGCCTCGCGTCGAGATCGGTGGCAACGGGTACGCGGCCGCGACGTCCGGGCGCGATCCGTCGATAAACACCGCGGTCCCGATCGGGATGAGCGCAGTTCCTTCACCGGCGATCGGATTGCGCAGGATCCGCACTTGCGTCACCGCCACGTCGTCCAGTGCCCAGCCCGACACAGCGATCGAACCCGCGACGCCAGTGGAATTGTCGAGCGGCGTGTCGATGGCGCCGATCGGCGCCGTGGCGATCGATGACGGATAGACATTGAGCGAGACCGACACCGGCCCGGCTGGAGTGCCCGCCCCCGCGTACGTCAGGGTAACCGCGCCGGCCACGGGGCCGATGGCTGGCACGGACGAGTCGTCGATAACGCCAACCGTCAGTGTCGCGGCGCCCGATCCCGACGTCGGCGAAACGCTGATCCACGGCACTGATGGCGTCGCGGTCCACGTCACGGCGCCCGAGCCAGACTGCGACAGCCTGACGGTTTGATTCGGCGTCTTCGAGGCGAAGCCCGCCAACGTCTTCACCGCACCGTAGCGGAGCGTCGGCTTGTCGATCGACATCACCGGCCCGCTCCCGTTCTGCGTGATGCTGATCGTCTGGCCGGCGATCGTCATGGTGCCGACTCGGTACGAGACGGCCGAGTTCGAGGCGACGGTGTAGACGATCGTGCCGGCTGCCGTTCCACTTGCGCCGGACGTGATCACGAGGAAGGCGCTGTTCGACGTCGCGCTCCACGCGCATCCGGTGACGTTTGGCGTAACCGTCACGTTTGACGATCCGCCGGCCGCCGCGAAGGACGGAGTCGTCGCCGAGAGGGTGTAGCTGCACGAAACGGGATTCTGTCCGACGATGAGCGTGAAGCCCGCGATCGTCATGGCGCCGCTGCGCGTGCTGCCGGTCAGATTGGGCGCGACGGAATAGGAAACGGTCCCGCTGCCTGATCCACTCGAGCCGCTCGTGATCGAGAGCATCGACGTTGAGGCAGATGAAACGGTCGCCGTCCACCCGCATCCGGCGGTTGTCGTGACGGAGGCGGTGGCGGTTCCGCCGGCGTCCGGCGCCGTGGTCCCGATGCTCGGCGAAATCGCATACGTGCACGTGGGCGGCGGTGGCGGTGGCGGGGACGCGTTGCCGCTCGGATAGATGAAGTTCAGGCCAGCGAGGTCGTCAGGCCCGAGCGCCGGCGCGGTCGGCGTACTCCCGGAACAGCACGACGGGTGCATGATGTTCGCGGTGCCCATCTCGGAGTGACCGAGCCCGATCGTGTGGCCGATTTCGTGCTCCAGCACGCGGGCGAAGTTCGTGGACTGACGGAACGAAGAGGCGAGGTCCACGGCGTTCTGGAAAATAACGTAGCCGCGCGTGAACCTGCCGAATTCCTGCCCGTTGATGATTCCGCCTCCGGACGAGAAGGCGAACCCGCCACCGACCGCCAACGTCGGGTTGGAAATCGTTTCATTTGGATCGTCGAACGTGAGGACGCCGGTGCCACTCGCCAGGCCGCTCCCGGTACCCACGACGCTCGTCGTGCCGGCGTATTGAAGGATGATGCTCGCCGTCGAAGGCGCGGTCCACGCCTGGAGGGCGAGCTGCAGCTCCGCAACGCCGTTTCCCGAGAGAAGCGGCGAGGGCGCGTAGGTGCTCATGTACCAGTTGATCGGCCTGCCCAAGTCCGCTTCGGTCCAGCGGTAGGGTCCGAGGAACGTGAAGCCAGACGAGATCTCGCCAGTTTGAATCAGCGAGCCCGACTCACCGTTGCGAACCGCGCGCACGCCACGGACCCGTTCCGTCAGATCGCGGAACTCGTCGAGCGTTCGCTCCGGCGCGGCCACAGCTGGCGCGCCCAGCACTAACGCGTCCTTCAAACTTCTGGTGAGCGTCCGGGCTGGCGACACGTCGAACTTGGAGAACCCCATCCCGACGCTGTGGAGCCCAAGAGGTCCGCGGCGCAAGCACACCAGCACTTCTGCGCCGAGCTCGTACGCAACCTGCCCGCCCACCCACATCGTCTCGTCGCCATCGACGCCGCCAAGTTCCCACACTTCGATCTCGCGCCCGGGGACGCCAGTGAAGTCCTCGAGGACCGCGATCGTAGACACGGTGTAGATCGCGCCGCCGGCTTCGGGACGCTCGAACCGCTGGCGGATGGCCCGGCCGTGGACGACGCGGTCGGACAAGGCGATCAGTTCCGCGTCGGTGCGGAAAAGGATCGTCGAGGCGTACGACGTCTCCGCGGCCAACAGCAGCAACACCGCGCCAATCACGCGACCGACGCGGGACGTGAGCACAGCCATATGAAATAAGGTCGAGTTTGGGAGGTGGAGCCGCTGGGAACTCCAGTGTCGCAGGCTGCGCCGGGAGTGTCAACCAGGGGCAGAGGTTACAATCCGGGCATGCGCCGTCTTTGTCTCGTTCTGGCCCTGGTGTTGGTCCCGGCCTTCGCCTACGCCGCGGGCCCTCTCGTGGTGGTCGGGGGGGGCGGAACCGGGCCAGAGATCGTGTCGAAGGCCCTGGCGCTGTCGGGCGGCCGGAACGCGATCGTGGTCGTGCTGCCGCAGTCGTCGGCGCTGCCAGACGCCGGCGAGTCGTCGGTCAAGATGTGGCTCGACGCGGGCGCGAAGGAAGCCGCCCGGGTGGCGTTTGACGATGCGGGCGCGGCGGCGAAACTGCGGCGCGCGACCTTGATCTGGATGCCGGGCGGCGATCAGAACCGATTCATGAAGGCGATCGAGGGAACCGGGCTCGACGCCGTCATTCGCGAACGGCACGCCGCCGGTGTCACGGTGGGCGGCACCAGCGCGGGCGCGGCGGTGCTGGCGGCGGCGATGTTCACCGGGGACGCCGATCTGAAGTCGATCGTCGCCGGCGCGACGGTCACCGCGAAGGGCCTGGGACTCTGGCCAGAGGTGCTGATCGATCAGCACTTCCTCAAACGCCAGCGGGACAACCGCCTGATCAGCGCCGTGCTGGATGAGCCGTCGCTGGTCGGCGTCGGCATCGACGAGGCGACTGCCGTCATCGTCGCAGGGTCGTCATTCGAAGTGGTGGGGATGAGTTCGGTGGTGGTCGTCGATGCGCGAAAGGCGCACATCGACAAAGCGAAGCCAGGGGAACTCGCCACTGGACGCGATCTCAAGCTGACGATTCTGCGATCAGGACAGAGCTACTCTCTCAAGTAACCGCGAACCCGCCAACCGAACCTCACATCGCCGCGAGCTGGGTTTCATGGCCCTCTGCCATCGCGATGAACGCGCGGTAGGCGCGGCCGAGCGCCTTCTCTCCGCCTGTGTGAATGAGATAGTGCCGTCTTCGCCGGCCGCCGCGCTGCGGTGACGGGTTGCCGACGTACGAGACGATCATCTTCTTCTTTTCCAGCCGGCCCAGCGTCATGTGTACCGTGCCGGCCGACGCGTCGCGTCCGGTGCGCTCGCGGATCTCGCGGCGGATGGCGGCGCCGTAGGCGCCGTTGCCCAGGCGGATAAGTGCCATCAACACAACGTGTTCGAACTCGCCGACCACCGGCGCGAAATAATCGTCGGCTTTGATTTGTTTCACATTGCTAAGTATATAATCATGATTTCTGCTTGCACGACTCATCCGCTGCAGCCATAATCATTTTCTTTTGGGAAAGGACTGAGAGACCTATGGGATCCGCAGCATCGGGCGACGCCATCCGCAACATCAACGACTTCGGCATGTCGGTGCGCAACGCGCCGGCCGGCCAGCAGCGAAAGGCGACCGATGAATTCGGTTCGCTGACCTTCAACGAAGAGGTCCAGCGGGCGCGGCTCCCCAAGGATGTGTTCCGCGCGCTGCGCCGCGCGGTCGCCCACGGGGAATCGATCGACCCGTCCGTGGCCGACATCATCGCCAGCGCGCTGAAGGACTGGGCGGTCGAGCACGGCGCGACGCACTACACGCACTGGTTCCAGCCGATGACGGGGATCACGGCGGAGAAGCACGACTCGTTCCTCAACCCGACGCCGGACGGCCGCGCGGTCGCGGAGTTCAGCGGCAAGGAACTGGTCCGCGGCGAGCCGGACGCGTCGAGTTTTCCGTCGGGCGGCATGCGTTCGACCTTCGAGGCCCGCGGCTACACCGCGTGGGACCCGACCAGCCCGCCGTGGCTGCTGGTAACGCCGCAGGGGGCGACGCTCGTGATCCCCACCGCGTTCGTCAGCTGGACCGGCGACGCGCTCGACAAGAAGACGCCGCTCCTCCGCTCGCAGGAAGCCCTGTCGAAGCAGGCCGTCCGGATCCTGAGGCTGTTCGGCTCGAAGGCGCAGCGGGTGACCACGACCTGCGGCCCCGAGCAGGAGTACTTCCTGATCGATCGGCAGTTCTATTTCAACCGGCCCGACCTGATTAACGCCGGCCGCACGCTGTTCGGCGCCCGGCCGCCGAAGGGCCAGGAGATGGAAGACCACTACTTCGGCTCCATCCCCGATCGCGTCCTCGCCTTCATGATGGACGTCGAACGCGAGCTCTACAAGGTCGGCGTCCCGATCAAGACCCGGCACAACGAGGTCGCGCCGAGCCAGTACGAAGTCGCGCCGATCTTCGAGAACGCCAACGTCGCCACCGATCACCAGATGATGACGATGGAGATGCTGCGGCGGGTGGCGCCGAAGTACGGCCTCGCGTGCCTCATGCACGAGAAGCCGTTCGCCGGCGTCAACGGCTCGGGCAAACACCTGAACTGGTCGATGAGCGACGAACTGGGCAACAACCTGCTCAACCCAGGCGACACGCCGCACGACAACGTCCAGTTCCTCGTGTTCTGCGCCGCGGTGCTGCGCGCAGTCAACAAGTTCGCCGGGCTGCTGCGCTTCTCGATCGCCAGCGCCGGCAACGATCACCGCCTCGGCGCCAACGAAGCGCCGCCGGCGATCATCTCGGTCTTCCTCGGCGACATGCTGACCGACATCTTCCAGCAGGTCGAGAAGGCGGGATCGGCGAAGACGACCAAGAGCGGCGGGATCATGGACATCGGCGTCAACGTGCTGCCAAAGCTGCCCCGCGACGCCGGCGATCGCAATCGCACCAGTCCGTTCGCCTTCACCGGCAACAAGTTCGAGTTCCGCGCGGTGTCGTCGAACCAGAGCATCGCGCTGCCGAACGTCTGCCTGAACGTCGCCGTCACCGAGTCGCTGGACTACGTCGCGACCGAGCTCGAGAAGCAGCTCAAGGAAGGCACGAAGCTGACGGTGGCGATCAAGACGCTGCTCACGAAGCTGGTCAAGGAAAACAAGCGAATCATCTTCAACGGCAACGGCTACTCGGAGGAGTGGCAAAAGGAGGCCGCGAAGCGCGGGCTTCTGAATCACCGGACGTCCGTGGACGCCTACGCCGAAGCGATCAAGCCAGACGTCGTCAAGGTGTTCGAGAAGTACGGCGTCCTCAGCGAGCGCGAGCTGAACGCCCGGCACGATGTCGCGGTCGAGCAGTACAACAAGACCGTCAACATCGAAGCGCAGCTGATGGTCCTGATGGCCAACCGCTACATCCTGCCCGCCGCCTACAAGTTCCAGGGTGAACTGGCGCAGACCGTGGTCGCGGTCAAGGCAGCCGGCGCCACCGCGAAGGAAACGCGCCGCGCGCTCGACGACATGATCAAGCTGACCGACGAGTGCAAGATTCGCGTCGTTCGGCTTCACGAGCTGCTCGAGCACGAAGATAGTGACCCGCTGAAGCACGCCAGGTACTTCCGCGACAAGGTCGTGCCGGCCATGAACGCGCTCCGCGACGTCGGGGATTCCCTGGAAACCATCGTCCCGCACGACACCTGGCCGCTGCCGACCTACCGGGAGATGCTCTTTGTGAAATAGGGAGCCAACGCGAACAGGGAAACCTCCGTCCAAGTAGCCTGGACGGAGGTTCTCTCATGATTCGTACAACCGCGCTCGCCGGGCTCGTCGCCCTGGCGATTGGTCCTGTGACCGCCCCTTCTACAGCCCAGTCCGGTCGAGTCAACCTCGAGGCCGCGGACTGTTCCCGCGTCAACCAGATGTTCGGCGACTACGAAGTCGCCCGCGCCCAGCAGCACACCAGCGTGCCGCTGGGGGCTCCGCTCGAGCTGCGCCCGGATATGAACGGTGGGGTAAAAATCGAGCGCGGGTCCGGCAGCGCTTACCAGGTCACGGCCTGCATCGCTGCCGGCGGCCGGACGGCCGCCGAGGCGCAGACCGCCGTCGATGCCGTCCGGCTGGTCACTGAGGGCAACCGCGTCCGCGTCACCGGCGCACCCGACGCCTCCACCCGTGTCCGCAGCTGGAGCGTCCATCTGATCGTGCTCGCTCCCGAAGGCGCGTCGATCGAAGCAGAGACGACGAACGGGCCGATCGGCGTAACAGGCGCGAGCGGCACGTTCTCGCTGCGCGCGTCCAACGGTCCGATCTCGCTGAGCGATGTGGCCGGGGACGTGAAGGCCCGCGCGTCGAACGGCCCGATCAGCGTGACGGGGAGCCGGGGCGAGTTCGAGGTCGAAACGGCGAACGGGCCGATCAGCGTCGATCTCGGCGGCAGCCGCTGGGACGGCCACCTGACCGCGCGCGCCTCGAACGGCCCGCTCACCGTCACGGTGCCGACCGGATTCCAATCGGGCGTCGAGATCTCCTCGTCGTACCAGTCCCCGTGGAATTGTCGGGCGGCGGCATGCCGCGAGGGCAATCCCGAGTCGGACGAGCGTTCGCGCAGTCTGCGTCTCGGCACCGATCCTGTTGTCGTCCGGCTCTCGACGGTAAACGGACCGGTCACGGTTCGCGAGCGCTAGAACGACCGCATGAGGCCGGTCCGGCTATTGCACCCTCAGCCCATCAGGAGAACTACCGATGGGCTTGTCGTTGAAGCCGGACCATTTGCGCCGGTACAAAGATCTGGTCGGCCTGCTGCTGAAATACGGCCGGTCGGATCTCGCGCTGTGCACCGGGCTCGCGGACGATCTCGAACATCTCGGGCCGACGTTCATCAAGGTTGGCCAACTCCTTTCTACACGCGCTGACCTGTTGCCGCCCGAGGCGCTGCGCGAACTGGCGCGCCTGCAGGACAACGTCGAGCCGTTCGGCTACGACGAGGTCGAGCGGATTGTGTCCCAGGAGCTGGGGGTCCGGCCCTCGAAGGCGTTCTCGCGCTTCGACGTCACGCCCATCGCAGCCGCATCTCTCGGCCAGGTCCATCGCGCTGCCCTCCGGAGCGGAAAGGAAGTCGCGGTCAAGGTGCAGCGGCCGAACGTCCGCGAGCAGGTCCTCAAAGACATGGAGACGGTCGACGAGGTCGCCGACTTCCTCGATCACCACACGCACGCCGCCCGGCGGGTCGGGCTGAAACGTATGGCGGGCGAGATGCGGCAGTCGCTCCTGCGCGAGCTCGACTATCGCCTCGAAGCGCAGAACATGCGGACGATCGGCGCCAACCTCGCCTCCTTTCGCCGCATCGTCGTCCCGCAGCCCGTCGACGACTACTGCACCGAGCGCGTCCTGACGATGGATTACATTTCGGGGCAGAAGATCACGTCTGCCAGTCCTCTCGTCCTGGCTGACGCGCACTCAACCGAACTCGCCGAGGACCTGTTCCGCGCCTATCTGCACCAGGTGATGCTCGACGGGATCTTCCACGCCGATCCACATCCCGGCAACGTGCTGCTCACAGACGATGCGCGGATCGCCCTGCTCGATCTCGGGATGGTGAGCCGGCTGTCGCCCGAACTGCAGGAGAACCTGCTGCACCTGCTTCTCGCCGTGGCCGATTGCCGCACTGACCATGCCGCCGATCTGGCGCTCAGGATGGGGGAGCGCCTCGAGGGCTTCGACGAACCGACGTTCCGCCGCAAGGTCGCCGAAGTGATCGTGCGGAGCCAGGATTCGAAGATCGGAGAAGCGCCGGCGGGACGGCTCATGCTGTCGATGGCGCACGCCGCGGTGGAGGCGGGCGTGCGCCTGCCGAATGAGTACATGCTGCTCGGCAAGACGCTGCTCAACCTCGACGAGGTCGGACACACACTCGCGCCGGGCTTCGACGTCCAGAAATCGATGCGCCGGAACGCGAACGAGCTGATGATGGAGCGCATGCGGCGCAGCATCTCCCCTTCGTCGATGTTCTCGGCGCTGCTCGAAGCGAAGAACTTCGCGGAGCGGCTGCCGGGACGCATCAATCGCATCATCGATGCGGTCGCGAACCAGGAGATGAAGGTCCGCGTCGAGCTGATCGACGAAGGGGCGGTGCTCGACGGCCTGCAGAAGGTCGCCAACCGCATCACCCTCGGTGTGATCCTTGCCGCGATGATCATCGGCGCCGCGATGTTGATGCGCGTGGAGACGTCGTGGCGGATCCTCGGCTACCCGGGCCTGGCGATGCTATTCTTCCTCGCGGCCGCCTTCGGCGGTGCGTGGATGGCGTTCTCGATCCTCCGCCATGACCACGCAGGAGGCCGACGGCCGACTCCCTAGCGGTGTGGCAATGCTGAGACGAACGGCGGTCGCTATTGCGGCGCTGGTATCGCTGGCGGGTTGCGGCGAGCTGCGCCGCGAATTTCTACCGAGGACGCACACGACGTCCACGTCGCCCGACGGCCGCTGGTCGGCCTGGGTCCGGCAAGGGTTCAACATCGACCCTCCCGACGATCATCTTTTCATCAAGGGCCCCGACGGCCAAGCCTTCAAACTGGCCGACCTCGCGCCGGACGCGGACTGGTGCCGAACGATCATCTGGACCCCGGACAGTGCGAAGGCCGGGTTCCTGATCACCGACAATCGTCTGTCGGTCTTCGATCTGCGATCGCGCGAGCATGTCGCGGAGATCGTGCTCGTGAAGATCGACGGCTATCCTGGAAGCGAGGCGGCCCGAAACATCGCCTTCACGGATGCCGGCCGCGCGGTGACGTTCGAGCGCACCGATCGCCGGAGCCAGCGGCTCCTCGGGCGTGAGACGTTGACGCTGCCAACGGCGCGGCTGCGCGTCCAGCCCGTCTGGTCCGATACGGGAGAATCGGCCGGCCGCACGTGGGCGAAACTCGTCGCGCAGGATGGCCAGGAAGTTCGCGTCGGTGTGAACCCAGGGCCGGACGGCGTCGCGACCCTGCCGGCTTTCCGTGATGGGAGACTCCGAATCGTCGAGCTCTGGGCCTACCGCCCGGGGCGAACGGTGCTCCTCCGCGACCAGGACGTCTCCGCTCCGCCCGTCACCGTTCGATTCGAGCGGCCAGGGAGGTAACGACCGCAAGCTCGTTGCTTCGTTCTGAGATCCGTTGGGCTCCGAAGGATCAGAAAGTCAGCCGACCGTCGCCGACGAGGACGCTGCGGCCGCCGATGCGGACGCGTGTGATGTCGCCCCCAGTCGCGTCAATCGAGATGTGGATCCGGCTTGGCCGCTTCATCTGCACGCCCTGCAAGCTCACGACGTGAGTAAGCCGGTCGCGTGGGATGAGTTGGTGCGCGAAGAGATAGCAGCCCAGTGGTCCGCTTGCGCCACCGGTCGCCGGATCCTCGGCAATCCCGAAGCCGGGGGCGAGCATGCGGCTGTAGACCGCTTCGTCGCCGTTTGCCCCTGAGCGATCAGTTGTGAAGATGAAGAGCGGCAGGCTGTCGACGCCGGACGCCTTGCAGACGGCAGAGTACGCCCGCAGGTCGATCGCCACCCGATCGACGGCAGCACGCGTCGCGAGCGCGACGAACAGAAACGGGACGCCGCATGACACCACCTGCGGAGCGGGCGGGGCCATGTCGCCTGCCTCGACACCGATCGCTTTCGCAAACCCGCCGCGATCGCCGATCGTCGCGCCGAACGCCGGGTTCCTTTGCGTCATCCACGCGAAGCTGAGCGCGCCGTCGTTCCATTCCAGCGTCACCGGCGTCGGACCGACGCCAAGCCCGAACACGAAGCGGTCCTGTCCCGGCGTGATCACGCCTTCCTTCGCGAGCGCGAAGGTACTGCCGATCGTCGGATGACCGGCCATCGGGAGCTCTTCGCCCGGCGTGAAGATTCTCATCCTGGCGTCGGTGCCCGGCGTCTCCGGTGGAAAGATGAACGTGCACTCAGAGAAGTTCATCTCGCGGGTGATCGTCAGCATCAGGTCTGTCGACAGCCCCTGAGGCTCCGGGAACACTGCCAGCTGATTCCCTTCGAACGCGCTGTCGGTGAACACGTCGTAATGGAGATAACGGTATACAGACATTGGTGAATGCCGATTGTAGATTGCCGACCAACGATTGACGATTGCCAATTGGTGATTGGCAACCGTCCCCTTCGCCACAGGCGGGCGCTATCATAAGGACCACATGGCCAAGCGGAAGAAGGAAGCCTCTCTTTTTGATTCGGACGTGGATACCTCCGGACCCTCGG
>Ga0193738_1001066_pt1 | contig 11523 bp, 9 predicted proteins | sample L2a1metaG_FD_144927 | JGI IMG/M metagenome (GOLD analysis project Ga0193738, IMG submission 144927) | Soil microbial communities from a riparian zone of the East river system, Colorado, United States - L2a1 | ecosystem: Environmental > Terrestrial > Soil > Riparian zone | place: USA: East River...
CATTCTGAATTGCCGGCAACCAATTGTCGGGAATACTTTTTACAACTCTTAATGCTTCTTCGTCGCAACCGCCGCCTACGCCTCTGACTACTGTATGATTAATTGCATTTCCTTTTTTATCGATGATGAATGAAATATATACCGTTCCTGTTATTTCATTTTCTCTAGCCTTCGCCGGATACTTAATATTTCTTAAGATAGGATCAAACATCATTGGCTCTCCTCCGATAAACAACGGCGGCCGGTCAACTGCAACTTTGTTTGTATCCGGACCGCTCAGTACAAATTTTCTTTCCCTGCATTTATCGTCACAGTTGTAAAATACTATCTCGTGTTTTGAATAATCAAACTTCTGGTCAAGTACTCCTTTGTAATCAAAGAATTCCCATAAACCGTCTTTAACACCATTTTTATAAAATCCGTTCACCATAACTGAACCGCCCCGATAATTCTTCTGATAAGCACCGTGCTTTATTGATTCATCAGATTCCAATACATAGTATGTTTCCTGCTCTACCTTATTTTTAATCCTCTTTGTTTCCTGTCCGAATAGAATTATAGGGGTGAATACGAGAAGTAAAATGCATATATTTTTCATCGTCATAAATTTTTTGCTGTCAACCAGAAGTGCATTGTCACTGCCTGTTGGCCGCTTGTCGCTGGCTGTTCCCTGCCTGCTGGTACCCTGCAGAACCTTCGGTCAGCAGGGCGGGCTGCCTACTGGTACTGGTGACTGGTGCTGGTGACTGGCTGTTTACTGTTTCGATACATTGAACATCCAACGGATACCAAACTTGTCCTTGCATGTCCCCCAGTATCCCCAGAACTCATCATGTGGAGGAACGCAGTCCTTCTCTCCGTTCGAAAGTTCATTGTACAATCGGTCAGCCTCGACCTTCGTGTCAGGATTCAGACTGATCGTAACATTGTTCCCTTCAACAAGCTTATGTCCCATACTCTCCAGCATGTCTGTTCCCATGATCTGTGTTCCGCCGAGAGTTGGCAATGCTACATGCATGACTTTTCTCTTATCACCTTCGGTAAGCGGCGGCATTCCGGGTTGTGCGGGCATGTCACCCATGCGGGCGATCGGTGCAGACCATTCCGTTCCGAATACTTTCTTGTAGTGATTGAATGCTTCTTCAGCGTTACCCATAAAGTTGAGGTAGATTGAAACTGATGCCATGATATTTTTTATTTATTTATTTCGCTGACTTCGACCCTTCCAACTTCGCCAGAAGTGCAGGCTCCGCTCAGTCAGCTGCAATTTTACTAGAATCCCGCTTGCTGAGACTTCGGCGTGAGCTCAGTCGAACGCCTGTCGAAGCGAGCGGAAAATTAAACTGATGCATTGAGTATTACAAGCAGCGTGTCAAATTTATCTGAATATCAAATGCAATGGAAATAATTTTTCGAATTATCGCCTGAAAAAGTATCCAAGAGTCTCCTCAAGATGTCAATCATCATTACATTAATCTTTCAATGTACTGCCGTTATACTGACCTTCTGAATTCCTTTCAGATGTAATTCAATATGTCTTTCGTGCGCCTTGTTTGCATATTCACTGATGATTTCTAAAATGTCGTAGTCAATAAAATTGCATTCACTGCCATCTATTGTCAACACGCTATACTCAGGGACTTCGTCCAATGCTTTTCTCAGCTTTACTTTATTCAGGAAAGTAACATTGCTGTTGAGCTTGATGTATTCCGTTTCTATTCCCTCGTGAAATGCCTTTGTGATTTTATATTCCGCCTTGAAATTATTTCGGACGATAAAGTAAAAAGAAATTAAAAGTCCGATGCTTACTCCAATTAATAAATCGCTTAAAAGAATTACGATGATGGTAAGTACAAAAGGAATGAACTGTTTCGAACCCAGGCTCCACATATTGCGAAACAGTTTTGGTTTGGCGAGGTTGTAACCTGTGATAAGCAGTATTGCAGCAAGCGATTATTCAGAAGTGACGGCACAAGCAGCACAGCAAGCAAAAGAAATAGTCCGTGTGTAAACGCAGAAAGTTTTGTCCTTCCTCCTGCATCGACATTGGCGGCGCCTCTCACAACAACTGCAGTAATCGGAATTGCACCCAGCAGTCCGCAAGTCATATTACCGATTCCTTGTGCAACCAATTCACGGTTAACAGGGGTGATACGGTTGCGTTTATCCAGCTTGTCGATTGCCTCGATGCAAAGTAAAGTTTCTAACGTTGCAAGCATTCCGATACTAATTCCAACTTTCCAAATCTCATTATCAGAAAACAGTTTTGAAAAATCGGGGAAGGAAATGCTTGCGAAAGCATTCGAAGGAATGTTTACCAATTGAGTTTGCTTGAGTGAAAAACCGGATGCAGCATCTGTAAAAACAATGTTGGTGATAATACCGATCGCAACAACTAATAATGGCGCAGGAATTATTTTTAGTTTTTCGGCTGAAGGCAGTTGAAGTAAAATGAGAACGAATAAAGAAATTAAGGTAATTAAAATTGCCCCTCTTGTGATGTGGTGATTAAAGCTTTGGAAATTGCCGAGGAAGTTATCAGAAGAAAATAACTTCAGGAAACCGCTAGTCCAAAAGTCGGGTTGGTCGTAACCAAGAGCCAACGGAATTTGTTTTGAGATAAGTATGATTCCGATTGCTGCCATCATTCCTTTAATTACAGATGATGGAAAATAGTTTGCGATCGCTCCAAGCTTTAAAAGTCCAAGTAAGAGTTGGAACAAACCAGCCACCATAACAGCAAGAAGAAAGATACTGTAGTCGCCAAGTGAAATGATTGAAGCTGCAACCAATGTTGTCAAGCCGGCGGCAGGTCCGGAAACTGCAAGCTGTGAACCGCTGATAACGGATACTACAAGTCCGCCGATGATGCCTGATAAAATTCCTGCGTAAAGAGGTGCTCCCGAAGCCAACGCAATTCCCAGGCAAAGCGGAAGCGCAACCAGGAAAACAGAAAGCCCCGCAGGCAAGTCGTGCTTGAACCAGATTATTCTGTAGTATCTAATTGTTCGTTTCACTTTCTATTGACTGAAAGATGAAAATCTCTGCATCAAAACCATCCAACGAACAGATTCATGGATATTTTCCATTATCTGTTTTTATCTCTCAGCTTTTGCAGCAAGCCTAAATCCCCATATGGCAAAAACGAAACAGGTTACTCCCGGAACAACAAATAACATATTCCAATAAGAAGTAGTAAGAAGCGAAGATACAATTGCAATTGTAACAAGTGTTGCAACTACTGCCCCTGCTCTTAACATGTTACGGCTTGGTGATTCACGGGAGAGTGCAAAAAGCAACACGCTAATGGATAGAATATCAAAACCATCATGCCTCCATACATGATTTGAATAAGTGGTTACCGCATTAATGCCGTCTTCTGTTTGAAACATGTTCATGAGTGCAGGGAAGAAAGTTGTGATGAGTCCGAAAATGAACCAGAAGACAGCCATTGCCAGGAAATAGATTTTTGTTGAGTTGTGTTTATTGTTTTCCATAAATTATTTATTGTTGTGTTTCTTTAACAGAAAATTTGTTCCTACTACAATATAATATTCTAAAAATCCGAGGTTATGATTGCCGACTTCAGGCGCATTGTTTTTAATAAGGACTGATGGAAGTGTTGCATAGCCTCCCTTCAGCTCGCCAGCTATGAAGAGATGTTTTCTGAATTCGATTCTCGGGCCGGTTTTAAACGACATCGCATATCCTGCAACATGAAAGTCATTGTCCAGACCGTCACCCATTACTCTTACGTCAGTCTTCGTTACCACCCACACACCTCCTATTCCTGAATTCAACAGGATAGAAATATTGTCTTTCCATATCCTGAAAAGCGGCTGCTGATATTCGACATCCAGGCTGACAAAATTAAATCCATTTGTATGATCAAACATCAGCAGGTCATCTTTCAATTCAATAGGTTCGTTCAGATAACTACCGGCATATTTATCTGAAGCCTTCTGGGTAATCACACCGGAAATTGTTGTTGGTTGATTCTGTGTCACTACATATTTCATGTGATCCATACCTCCTGATATGGCAAAGCGATTTGTCAGCATATATCCCAAACGATAATTGTACTGCGGTATCGAAAAAGTAGTCGGGTTAAAATATACAGATCCAAAGGGCGTCGGCTTGTCTGCACCTTTTAAATCGTAAAGAGAAAAGTCGTAATCAGGTCCGCTGAAATGCAGATTTGTCTTTGAATAATAGCTTCTGTTATATCCCCAATAAAAATAAAATGAACCTTTTTTATTTGACTTAGCGTCACTGCTGCCGGCGGCATTTGATGAAATGATTGTACAGAACAGTAACAGAATCTGGAAAAACTTCATAAGTGGAATGCGTCGAAGATAAAATGTTTCTCATTCTGCAACAGCAAATTTTTGAATGAGATTTACTTTTATTACCAACCATCTTATCGAACAAGTTTCTGTTCGACCTTGATGAACCCTTACAGGCTACGTTTACAATAAAATATTTTCGAAGAAGCTTCCATGCTTCAATGACTCTGGCTGTTCAATGACCGCGGCTGTTCAATGTCTGCGGCTGCTTTCCCGAAGCGCACAAAGGCGTTCGCCTGCCTGCCGGTAGGCAGGGGATCAGCGAGGCGGCTCCCGATAGCTATCGGGACGCCAGCCTGCTGAAATGACTTCAGCTGCTTAATGACCTTAATGACTTCGGCTGTTAAATGACTTTGGCTGTTCAATGACTCTGGCTGTTCAATGACCACGGCTGTTTAATATCCGGCTTTAAAATACGCCCACCCCTGCTCCTGCTTCAACACCAACTCTCCAACACCAGAAGGTACATACCCTGCCTCCTGAATAATATCTTCCTTTGCAATGCTGCGCACTTTCATCGTGTTTTCGCAAACCACAAATGAGATACCTTGTTTTTTGAACTCGGCAACTTTTTCTTTCTGTGTGCTGCTGGTCATCAGCATATCCACACCCGGACCATAGGCAACCACTTCTATCGCTACCTGCTCACCCCAGGCTGCTTTCAGGAACTTCAGGTTGTTCATCAAAAAATTCCATTGTTGCGGATCGCTCGTGCTTAGCTGAACAACCACTTTATGGCTTGCTTCATTTTTATTTACTCCATTATTTGCCTGAGCCAGAACACCGCCTGTTATCAGCAAAAGCGAAACGAGCATGGAGACTACCAATTTTTTCATGAGGTTTGATTTTAATTAGTTTGTAAAAAAACTTTTCGAAGATAAATGAAAATTTAAAGCCGAGAATCCGGATGACCGAGCTATACTCATAACCTTAAATATTTATACACGGGACACAGTTCGGATGTAAAAATTTAATTATGATTTTTACTTCGTTTAACATCAATTATTCCTTGTCCTGATGTACCTAAATAATAAAGTACAGTTTGAATATAAATATCGGTTCCATTGTCACAATTAGTGAAGATGAGTAATCTTTTTTGGCACATTTCTATCTTTCATAGCAGTTCTTCAATAATAAAGTTGTAAATAAATTGAGCACTGGTATATGCTGCATATTCTTGAAAACCGTCATTTTTACTTGCATCTCCGAAATCTGAAACTGATTTAATCATGATTGGCTTTGTGTATTGATTAGGACTGTTTTCAGCAGAATAGTAAAGTCCATATGCTTCCATTTCAATACCTAAAAGTTTTCTTTGTCGCCTTTTAATGTCTTGAAATATTGCATCACTTGCAATAACATAAGAACCAGATGCTACAGGTCCCAGTTTAGCTTGCAAAATATTTTTTGGCTTTGCAGATCTCCATTCAGTTTGAATCTTGATAAGAACTTCTGATTTTCTGAGAAAACTGTTGATTTTTGCCTTCAACTCGGGACATAAAGGAATTGGTCTAGGGTCAGGTTCAAAAACTATGTCTTGAATTGTTCCATCAGATGATATCTCCTTCATTTTTCCACTTCCATAATCCCATGATTGTTCAGCTATAATAATGTCGCCAAAGTTCAAATCTCTTTCCTTAAGCCCTGCACAAATTCCACTCATAAAAAGATATTTGGGTTTAAAGTTCAAAGAGATTTTGGTTGATAGATTTGCAGTTGCAGTCATTCCCATTTGGTCCGCACAAGCAGCAATTATTTTTAGTGATTTTCCCTTAGCAGAAAAACTAGACGAATAGTATTTAGTCGCATCACCTGGCAATTCAAAAATTCTCCAATTATTTGAAAGGCGTAAAATGAAATCAAATTCAGGAGCGTTTAATGCTGTAATAATCGCTATGTCGCACTCTAAATTTCTTTGCTGCTTTTCAAAGAAACTATTTCGTGTTGAAATTAAATGATAGGTTACATTTTTTAATTTGTCTTGCCAATTGACTTCTGTTGCTTCATAGTTTATCAAGTGCCAGAGATGTGAATGAAAATCAGCATCAAATTTTGATTTTAATTCTCCAAACTCGGTTAAGCCAATAATATGTATTGGTGGATTTAAACTTGGGTTAGAATTTATATCTCTCAAAAAACCAACACCTTTTTCAGGAGAAGGATCATCACCTTTTTCAAGAGGCAATACCAAATCTAAAATCAGCAGGTCGTAGAAATTAATTGTAAGAAGTTTCTTTGCTGATTTGATATCAGCAACGGATTCAACAAACTCATCTTTGATCATCAAATCTTCCTTTAGAAGCTTGATGATGGTTTCCATTTTATGAGGATTATCCTCAACGATTAAAATATTTATCATAGAAGCTCCTTCATTTTTGATTTTAAATTCTCCTTCCAACTAATGTCTGCTGGGGAGAAATAAACGAATCCCATATAGTTTGAGGAAAACTCATTCTTAAATTGTTTGTGCAGTTCATCTAATCTTGTTCCGTCAACAAAATTTTCATACATAGTAACAACTAAAACCTTTGTATCAATATCCCTGAGAAACATTTCTTTCAGAATGAGCTTTCCTGCTAATGGTATCGGGTCACCACCCATCTCACCCGGCTTTATATCATAGGTCGGCATACTAATGTCCAACAAGATTAATTTGTAATCATTGTTCAGAATTATTTCTTTTAGTCCACTGTGGTATGAACCACAAATAACTAATTTAATTTCTGGAAACTCACTCTCAATAAATGATTTCAATTGGGTTACCTTATTCTGATTGTCCTCAACTAATAATATTTTCATACAATTAAATTATCAATTACAATTTTTAATGAAGCACAGAACCTATCTTCGCTATCAATCCTTAATTCGCATACATTATTCACATTCTTTAAATCATCTTGCATAATCTTATAGGCTTTGTGAAATCCTGATTTGCCTTCAGTAGAAAGTTTTTTTGTGTTAATTTTCTGTTCACCAATTTTCGGCATTCCTTGTATGTTCCCAATATCAGGGAACTCATTCGTGATTTCAATGTAAAGCCAGTTGTCAATTTGAAACACTTTAATCTCGGTTGGAATAACTGAAATTGAATTTATTGAGTGCTTCAAAGCGTTGTCAAAGAAAATGCGGAATAGATCAGCAAAGTGAGAATAGTATTCTCCTTTAATCGTCAGATTTGCTTGAATGTCCTTCGTAAGATCAATACCTTTGGATTGGTAACTATGATTGATATTTTCCAGAACTATGTTTATCACTTTGTCAATAGTGAAATCCGAAGTTTGACTTCCTGAACGGTTAAACCAACTTGCAATTCTATCAATTGCATTTTGAACTTCTGTTGAACACGTTGTAATATTGGTGTAAATATCTGGTAGATGAGCATGAGGCAATTTGCTTTTAAGTTCACTCGTAAAATTACTTAATGCATTGTTAAATTTGTCTTTTACTTCACCTTGTATTTTAGCTCTTATTTCTTCCAAATTTAAGTCGGTTCTTGCCCAAAGAATTTCAATTGCCTTTTTTATGAAATCTTGATAATTTTTTACATCGTTTAATGAAATAGAATAAAGAATGAGCGCTCTGTCGTCAAACAAATAGTTGAACCAACCTTCTGGATTTTCTTTACCCGTTTTAATTTGAAGATTCTTTTTTATCAAATCCGCAATAAGAGAATCAACTGCTTCTGAAAGCTTCGCTAATTCTATTTGTAAAATTTCCCTTTGTCCAACTTGCAAATAACTGTAGCGGGTATTCCAATAAGGTACTTCACGATATTTTTTGAGAGCATTATCCTTTTGAGAAATCAAATTGAACCTTTCAAATATGGGCCGAACCTCTCCAAGCAAAACTCCATGCCTAATTCTTGTGCTGAGATACGCTGCAATACCAAATTTACTGTGAAGAAATTTTTCCGTTACCACTTCAAACACATCTTGGAAAACATCTTTAAGTGGATGTGATGAGAATTTACTCTTTCCATCAATCGTTGCTTTGGAATCGCCAAGATCAACCGTGGCTAAAATTCCTTCCTTCGCAAAGAATACAAGCTGCTTTGACTCATCTTTAAAAATGTTTGCAATGGTCTTGTATCTTTCATAAAGTCCTTCATACTCCTTCAGCTCGCTGTTTATTAATCCTTGCTCGTTTACATAAATTTTACTTTCATCAAGTTGTTGAAGTCCTTCCTGAATAATAAGGATGTTAGTAAGAGAGTTCAACTCGCGTCTGTAAATTTCTTCATCACCTTTATTTAATTCTACAAGCTGACGACAGATAGCAATTCTTTCTGAGTATCCTTCTTTGGAACCGTTGATAAAAATGGAGTGTTTGAAGATTTCTGTTGTGCAAGTCAGTTGCAAAAACAAAATTATCTTGGCCTTATCAAGCGTGGCGATTTTGGTGAAATGTTGAGAAGGTTTTTCTACTCCATTCGAACGGTTGAATCTCTCATAAGCAATATGAATTTCGTTTTCATCTGCATTACTAAGTGTAAAGAATAATGGCAAGTCAATTGTTGGGAAAACATTCCTGAATTTGTTTTGCCTAATTATGTTTTGAATTTCTGTGCAATCAATCTTTTGAACTATGAACTGATTAAGTATGAAATTGTTAACATACAATGAAATTGCCTTATCCAGCTCACTTAACTTGATGTAACAGTCAAAAAGATTTCTCACACTGATTTCATAGATAGTAGGAAAATCCTTACTTGACTGAATTAACTCTTCCCACAACTTACTAGCTTTTTCGTAATGTTCCTTTACTTGATGAAACTTAGCAAGCTCAATCTTCTTTGTCCTATCAGGAATATCTAAGTCCGCCAATGTTGATTCAATGTCATCATTCTCCTTCCTCAAAACTAATTCTACTGTTATTGATTTTGAATGCTTATCCAAAAGCGATTTGAGAAAATTCTGACGTTGTATGCTATCGGAATAATTTTTTGAAAACAATGGATTCTCAAACGACAAGGAATAAAGATTATAATTACTCCAATAATTTTTAATTGAAATTTCGGAATTGATGAAATAAAATATTCCTTCTGAAATTGTAAATGATGAAAGGTTTTTAGATAATCTGCTCAGATTGGTTGATGCTGTAAATGGGTCAATTTTTCTGCTTAATTGATTATTTATTTCATTCAGAATTACGTTTTGAATATTTGATTTTTCGTTTGGTAAGTGAAATATTTTGCCACTTAATAAAAATGCTTTTACATATAACGGGTAGAATTCAAATCGGCTAGGAAATTTTTGTAAATGAACTTTCATTTCTTCTATTGCCTCTTCATAAAGACCTGATGTGTAGTAGTCGAAAATTTTCAGATTGAAACTTTTATCACTAATTGCCTTGACTGAGTTTGGTTGATAAGTAGCTAACAAGTTGAATAATTCTGAATCATTAAATTTTTTTGATAGATAATATGCTCTTGAAAAACAGAAATATCTTAACTCAGGCTTTGTCTCTTTGTCTGCCGAAACCAATTTTAGAACTCGCACGAGTGTGAGATATCTGTCAATAATAGAATTATAAGATTCAAAAGCAAGAATGTCCTTAAATTCAAAATAGGCATTATATTCAAAAGGGTTTAAGCGTAAATAATAATATTGTCGGTTTGCTTCACCTAGTTCTCCTCTCAGCGGTGCTAATGCTGAGAAAACATCCGCATTGTATTTAGAGACAGAAAAGTTCTTTTCAATTCTGTTGCTTATGTAATGCGCAAGAGTTGGCGTAAAAAATCCTTTATTTCCTTTGTTAAAATCACTCAGAAATGATTTATGCGCTTCGGGAGATTTTGAGAGTTCCAATAGCAAGAATCGTTTCTCCAAACTCCATATAGAGCAACAAATTTCGCTTTCAATTTTATTCAAGAAATCTTCAGCTAATTCGTAATGCCCAAGAATAAAAGCATCTTCATACAGTTTCTTGTATTCAAGAAAAAGTTGAATTTCTGTTTTGTGTTTTCGGACACTTAAAATAGTCCAATTTATTTCTGCCGAAAGTTGGTCAGCCGATGGAACATGTTCAATTTTTCCAAGATTACCAAGCTCATCATAAGATTTAGGGAGGGGATTTCCATGAATATATTTGTAAACAATGTTTGATTCTGAACTGATCTCATCTGTGATAGTGCAGAGTTCAGGAAATGGACAATTGTTTTTTAAAGAATAAACACTATCCCTCTTTTTTAAATGTGAATTTAAAATAGGAGTAAAATATCTACGCTTTATGTAATCAATTACTTCAAACATTTTCCTTTGAGTTATAAAGATTCTGAACCCAACACCCTATAAAAAACTCAAGGTTGCCTTCAATCTTCCTTACAAGCTACGAGTGTTAATACAGTTTCTATTGCCACAGTTTCATTCCTTTGATTCTTCACTTCAACATACCACTCCACCACCCCCTGCGGAATCTGTCCTTCGCGTTTGTCCTTTTTCATTTTCGTTTTGCAGGTAAGAAAAACCTGGATGGTGTCGCCGACATATACCGGTTGTGTGAACCGCAGGTTGTCCAGGCCATAATTCGCAAGCACAGGTCCTTTCTTCGGATCAACAAATAATCCTGCAGCGGCAGCGATGATAAAATATCCGTGTGCTACACGTCTTTCAAAAATGGATCCTTCCAGTGAGGTCTCGTCGGTGTGTGCGTAAAAAAAATCTCCGCTGATGCCGGCGAAGTTTACAATGTCGGCTTCGGTGACGGTGCGCTTGTGCGTGATGAGTGCATCGCCCACATTGATCTCTTCAAAATATTTTCTGAAAGGATGAATAACGTCTTCCTTCCTTTCTGCTCCCGGCAGATAGGTGTTCATGATCCTTGTTAAAGTTGTCGGTGATCCTTGCAATGCTGTGCGCTGCATGTAATGCTTTACGCCGCGGATGCCGCCCATTTCTTCTCCCCCGCCCGCACGTCCTGGCCCGCCATGCACGAGGTGTGCCAGCGGTGAACCATGACCGGTGCTTTCGGCTGCGCAATGACGGTTAAGGATCATCATACGTCCATGCATGCATGCCGATCCAAGCACAAACTGTTTTGCAAAATTATCGTCGGCAGTAATTACAGAACCAACCAAACTTCCTCTTCCCATCTTTGCAAGCATTGCTGCATCTTCCACAGTTTTATACGGCATGATCGTACTCACCGGACCAAAGGCTTCGATCTCGTGCGGCTGACG
>Ga0193738_1001067_pt1 | contig 11523 bp, 10 predicted proteins | sample L2a1metaG_FD_144927 | JGI IMG/M metagenome (GOLD analysis project Ga0193738, IMG submission 144927) | Soil microbial communities from a riparian zone of the East river system, Colorado, United States - L2a1 | ecosystem: Environmental > Terrestrial > Soil > Riparian zone | place: USA: East River...
GCTATGCGGCCTACAAGATGTATCTCGGGAAATAGCATGATAACATTTCTCCCTCTTGGTAGGACAATACTTTAAGAATAACAGATCATCTTGTTGAGTCCAGAGGTCAGAGGGTTTATAGATCGACGTTTCTTTGCGTCTTAGTCTAGGTATGTTCTCAATTACGGAAGGTTTGGGCCTTCTGTCAGGTTCTATATCGGAATAGTAGAGCCACTTGATAAATCGTAATAGATGTATTCGATAAATGTTGTAAGTGCCTATCCATTTATGCATAAGATCTTGTGTTTCTGTTCTGCGGAAACTATCTAGGAATCTAAGGATATATGTCCTTGTTAAATCTTTGAAAGGTTTATTATTACAATATCTGGAGAATTTGCATAATACCGCAATCAGATCCTTTCTATAATGATCTGATAGGTTGACTTCGCATTTCATAGCAGCGATATACTTGACAATGGTCTCAGCGTTATTTTCACTAATGGAATGAAGTTGCTTAGCAAATGATGCTGTCAGACCAGCCGTCGCTTCATCTATTTTTCTGTCCATTAGTGGTGAACCCTTTCTTATAGTTGTGGTAGTAGGAGTTTGAGAAAACGACACAGCAGGGAGTGTGTCTGAGTATGATATAAGTATACTATCTACATCTACTAATTGCTTTAATAGTACCTATTGGTTATCTGTATTAATGTCGTCTTGGTTCTCTAAAATACTATTTCATAAAAAAAACAACAACGTATGTGATCAATGCGGTCAAAAGTTTGAAAAATACGATGAACTTATAGCTCATGCAAGACATGTTCACCATCATCCGATTGTAAAATGCCATGATTGCGGCAAAGAATTCATCCATGAGAAGGATAGGCTACACCACGTGAAAGAAGAACATGAGAAAAAGGTAGACCATAGAACTCATAAGTGGGAGCATGTTCATGACAAAAAAACAAACCCACAGGAGCAGGTCGATAAGCAGACCAAAAATTTTGGGGATAATTTCTGAGCGAAATAAAATAAGAATAGGTAATTCCCACCTGGTAACCTAGTCTTATCAAGAAAGGTTGTACACCGCCAACATATATCGGATACAACAAATATCGGTGGCGATCCAAAGTTTGAAGTATCTATTTGTTCGTATTCGTATTCTAGATTCTGTTAAAAGAACCGTCAAATGTATTGATCACAGAATTTTACAATACAACGCGCAATTTTATTTGCAGTATCCTCGATCTTACGATCATTGTTTCTTAATTTGAAAGCAACCTCAAGCTGAAATGATTGATTAAAACCATTAACCATACCCCCAAGACTTCCATACCTTTTAATGGTTTCTCCTCCATCAAAATTAGGGTCTTCTTCATCGCCTTTCTTTGAAGGACATGTGGGAATCTTATTATTGATTAGCAATCTTATTAATCCATTCTTATCGAACAGTGCATTAGGATTACGTTTTAATAATTTGGTAATACTTTTCCCATTGTCTGTTCCAACAAGTAATTCGCAACCAGATTCGTTTGGCCTTTTCATGCCATGGATATCAAAATGAAAACTAAAGCCACCTTTCTTTTTTATATTGCTATGCATTTTATTAATTTGTGTTGAAATTGAATTATGATATTTACGATAAAAATTTTTAACACGAAGATCATCAAAAGCACATTCTTCACATCTATTAAGGTCGCAATAATGGCGTTTAATTGTTCCAATTTCTACACATACATCTTTCTTGCGCAGTCCAGAAATTTTTTTCGCTATAGCAGCTGTAAGTTTGGAAGTATTGAGATCTCCTTTTAACACAAAAGGTTCATTGCAAGAGTCTGGCAACTTAGAACGATCTCTAGGTGGCACTCCGAAGGGTATTACATGACCGTCATGTGGACATGTGAGTATAATTTGTTTCTTTATATTTCCCTTAATAAAATTATGGCTACTACCTTCTCGTTTTGACATTTAATTATGAAAATAATCAAATACTGAGTTAATATGTGTGTCTAAGCCTTTAACTGTAAAGCATCAAAATGAAAAGGCCACAAGTTGCAACTAACTCATAAGCTTCTATTGAACTAACTTGTATGCTACAAGTTTGTTGTCCTGCATAACAGGTATTATCATAATACTTTGGCTTGGTATAAATCCTAGGTCAGCAGTCCCTTGTGTACCTAACTCTATCAAAGTTGAGTACTCTGATCCATTTGCATTAACATCATACAACCTTCCTGCAGGATTGTCAGTAACATAGTAATGTGTTTCCGTAGCGTCAGATTCTATCCCATCAAGGCCACCAAAAGGAGAAGTCAATCCTTCCTTTCCTAAGCTACTTATTGACTTATTTTTTAAATCGACAACTTCTATGCCGGCACCAGGTTTACTCATCTCTCCCAACGAAGCAACGATTAGCCTATTTTTACTATTGTCAACATGTAATCCGTTAGGGCCATTTAATTGTGGGCTTTGTAACCAAGCTTGTAAAGTCGTATTATTACTATTATTAGCGTCTCTATCTAGCTTGTAGATAGTATTGGTAACTGTATCAGATACATAGATATTTCCTTGATTATCCACTGCAACATCATTAAGAAACGCGCTTCCAGGTGCGTTGAATCTCTTGACTATTTTTTTACCATCAATATCAATCTCGACTAAATCTGTGATATCTGAAACATACAACCTACTATTATTGTTATTAACAGCCATACCTTTAGGTGCATTTAGTCCTGTAAACCAATTCAATTCAACAATGCTCCCGTTAGAAGGTGAAACTGTAGAAATGAATCCGTTCTGATCCTTTTGGTCTGGTTCTCCATTAATATTAGAAACGAATAATAAATTTTGTTTGGGTGCATATACCACTGATTCTGGGTTTTTCAAGTCAACGGGTGTTTCCCATATTTTGTTGAACTTTGTTTGCCCTACTTGTTGCTGCTCTTGTGCCTGTCCCTGTGCTTGTGCTTGATTAATGTTGTTTATCATATTTATGCCAGCCCCATTAAATAACATTATTCCAGATATTGCTACTAAAAACAAAGTTGCCAAAACTAATGATTTCTGTGGAAGCCTTTTATTATTTGCTATCAATGTCCAAGAACTATTGGAGATGATTAATAAACCTAACACTTCATTTTCCTTCATTGTCAGCCCATGATTTTGTCTTCTCGTACTTGCTTGGTTATTCCTAAATCCAACTCGGCTCTATTTAACATACAATATTAAGGCGGTTGAGCTGCTACCGAAAAGATCAAGTTTGTTACGTTACCATTTATGTCAGCTATATCAGAACGTAATTCTGATAAAAGCTGCAGTGTTTCAGTTGAATTATTATCCTGTACTGCTTGAATTGCTTCATCGATGGTGAGGTTTGCATTAGTGATTAGTAAAGAGATCGCTTCATTATAATCTGATTCAGTTAAAGGAGTTGTAGGACTCGTAGCAAAGATTGATGGAAAGAAAATCTGATACATTAGCAAGCTGGATGTTATAAAAAGTAATTTATTTTGTAATATCAACTCTGAATTCTAGAAGCTAAATAATAATATAAAAAGGTATTCACTACACAAGTAGTCTTGCCTGTCATTATTACATACAAAAACCTAGACCGAGTAGTAAATACAATACAATTAGAACGTCCCCTCTTTCCCTTTTCATGGTCACCTAAGTCTACTGAAAGTAATAAGGCTTGTTCTACCTCGTCTATCGGATCTAATACTAATCAGGTGAGTGGGTCTGCAAGTTTAAGACTACTTCTTGTATAGTTATGTACTGCCGTCGTAGTATTTATATAAAGAGTACGGAGGCTTTCTCAAGTGTACTGCAAAGCCTAAAGCATACTGACAAGTAAAAATTTTTATAATATGGTGAGTAAAGATTCTTAGAATAAAATTTGTCCAAAATAAAGAAAGGTACAGAACGCGTTGGACATGATGTCAAGAAAGGTGCGGAAGATGCAGGACATGATGTCAAGAAAGGTACGGAATATGCAGGGCACGAGATAAAGGAAGGTACAGAAGATGCAGGACATGATGTCAAGAAAGGTGCGGAAGATGCTGAGCACGAGATAAAGAAAGGCGTAAAATCTATATTTAACAAGTTGAAAAAGCCATTTTAGGGGCCCGAAGGTGTAATTTGGAGGTCGATTCTAGGCCTCTGATTTAGTCATAGTTGCATGCCACTATGATCGAACACTCGCACTAAATGATTCTGAACTTTACCGGATGCAGACCAACAACATGATTATATTTAGACGATGACTGACTTTGCTTTTACTAATGCGCCACGTAATAATGTTGATAACACTAACCTATTCTAAAGTGTAGCTCCTAGGAAGGAAATTTCCTAGGGTCCAATAAATTAAATTCCTCCAAAAATGCTTCGACTTGTTCTTCTGATCCCAAAAGGCCTCAGGTTTTAGTTCATTGTGTGTTGCGACCGGCAACCACCATTACTAACCTATTCTAAAGCGTAACTTGCTCAGGAGCAAATTTCCTAGGGTCCAATAAATTAAATTCCTCCAAAAAGGCTTCGACTTCTTTTTCTGGCATCTTTCGTACATCTATTTCGCCTTTTAGTACCTTATCTAGTTTCCCAATCGCTCTTTTAAAGCGCTCAGTATCCATTACTAATCCATAGTAATCTTTTACCCTTTCTAGTGTTGTTTCATAGTGTCTCTTGTCGCCTGATGCTGTAGCATCAGATATTATCGCAACATCATAGCCTATGTTAAATCCTTCCCTTAATGAAGTCTCTACACAAATAGACGTATCAATTCCAGCAAATACTAACAAATTAATGCCTTGACTCTGAAGCCAAATTCGGAATTCTGTATCTTGGAAAGCAGAATCCCTTCGTTTGAGAACCACAGGATCTCTTGCTTCAGGTTTTAGTTCATCGATCGTCACTCCATCCCACGTACCTCGAATACAAATGGGTACTTTCAATCTCTCCTGTCTTGATCTCGGTAAGATGTTATGGACGTTTGTCAGAATATCAATACCACTACTCTCCTTAATTGCTTCGGTGTAAAAGACAGGAATATCCATACTCCTGCAGAATCCAATTAAGTCTTTAAGCTTTGGAATAATTTCTCTGTAAAGGGAGGTGTTCATCCCTATTTTATCATAAGATCCTCCCTTTGATACGAAACCATTCTGCATATCTATAACTATTAGTGCAGGTGTAACGGTACGGCCTGAAGGAAAAGTGACTTTGAACATATTTTGAATAAATTAATTATTAGCTTAAAGATAAATGTTTAGGCATAGACATGATAGATTAAAGCTGATATGCTCATAAAAGATTTGTTGCGCTGCAGATGTTGATAGTAATTTCCAACTCCTGCATGGGTTAGCTACCCACGACTGTCCTATTATATTCTTTAATCGGTTGAGTATGGGACCTAAAATCATGTCAAATATGGTTCACAAACCACTAGCCCCCATGGGTTTCAGTTGTAATTGCAGGCTAGTTTTTTAATTGTTTGAACTTATTACAAATCAAGAAAGACTATTATTATTGCCAACCAAGCTAGTATACGATACTATTATGACATACCGGAACGCTCTAAGTAGAATTACCTATATGATGTCTGCCCTAACGATGGCTCTATCTCTCATTCTATCTTTTCATATCAGTTCTAGTTCTCAAGCTCTTGCACAACCCTCAATCAATGTACCTAGTTTGAGAGCTGAATTAGTTTTAGATGGACTATCATCTCCGACAAGTATTGCATTCTTAGATGAGAATAATATATTATTATTAGAAAAGGAAGGAAGCGTCCGACTCATTTCAAACGGTCAATTGCAACCACAACCTCTGCTGCAGCTAGAAGGAGTTGAAAGCAATAACGAACGTGGACTTTTAGGAATTGAGGTAATGGACGATAAAGTCTTTCTCTACGTTACTGAGAGTGGAGCCCAGGTTGAAGGAGTACCAACTGAAGGTGATGTCAGAAATAGAGTTTATAGTTATACATGGGATGGTACATCTCTTACAAATCCTCAATTACTTGTAGATCTTCCAGCTGGCCCTGGAACTAATCATCAAGGTGGGAAGCTAAAGCTTGGTCCAGATAACCAGCTTTACGTAATAGTGGGGGAGATGCAAAGAGAGGGGCAGCTTCAAAACTTCCAGAATGGTCCGCCCCCTGACGATACTGGAGTTATACTTAGAGTCAATCCAGCAGATGGATCACCCAGTCCTAGTAATCCATTCTCAAGTGACCCGGCTAATCCTCTGAGTAAATATTATGCCTACGGTATACGCAACGGTTTTGGAATTGAATTTGATCCTGTGACAGGACAACTGTGGGATGCAGAAAATGGTGAAGATGTTTTTGATGAAATTAATCTGGTTGAACCAGGATTTAATAGCGGATGGAAGCAAATAATGGGTCCAATAGCTGCTAATCCAGGTGTATCTGAATCAAGTTTAGTAAATTTCCCTGGTTCACAATATGCCGATCCTGTTTTTAGCTGGTCAGAATCAAGAGGAGTCACCGATATTGAATTTTTCAATTCAACAGCATTTGGACCCAGCTATGAAAATGGCATTTTTGTAGGAGATATAACCAGCGGCACACTTTTTTACTTTGAACCAAATGCTGATAGAACTGGTGTAGCTTTGGAAAGTGATCCCTTGTTAAGTGATTTAATTGCAGATAGTGATGAGGAAATATCATCTGTTACATTTGGGACAGGTTTTACAGGAATTACTGATGTAGAGACTAGTCCTGATGGTAATATGTATATTCTCACATTTGATAGAGGAGCAGAGGGTCTAGGAAGCCTCTACAGGATCTTGTCTGCTGGCGAAGGGGATGCCCCGGGAGCCCCTCCTGTAACTGTTACTCCCCCATCTGTTGATGAACAGGATGAGGCTGATACCGAAGAACAGGGTGCTGATGATGAGGCTAATGTAGGTGGCGAAGATAATGAGGAGGAGCAATAGTAGTAACCGGAAAAAAGAATGGGTCAAGCCTATCTTTACTTTAATGGATTTATCCGTTCTAGAGTCTTTCCTATAATCGTAGTCTACTAGGAATGGACTTGCAGCAGGCGCAGCTTTTGTTTTTAAAATACTTTTCATAATTTCTGGATATCAAACCAACTTCGAACTTTATTACTTAGTCCGTGAGCAGATTCCAAAACTAATACAAACACAGAAGGTAGAGGTGTGGATGTTTGTAAAAAATCACATTGGGATCCTTCTGTGTACTACCGACGTTATTTGCACAAATAATCAAAGGGACCTTTTGCATCCTAATCAAGTGGAGGATAATCATCCAAGATCTGTATCAACCTAAGGTCTGCAATATCATCTCATCTATCTGTGCACGTATCATAAGATACAAAAATACCGGCAACCACTTAACAGCCAAACTAAGCATAATGGATTCTACTAACTTTACAGAGTTCATAAAGCAAAGCGACAACGACAAAAACAGCATCCAAGAAGCAAGAGTACAGTACCATACTTGGCGTCTACTGCCAGATGACTAACTAATGCCAGAACTGCAGCGATAGTTTGAAAGCATCAAACAAATCACCGCCAATTGTTTTAACGTATAGGGTGCGTAGAGAAGAAGTCTTTTAAGCCTTCAGCCATTAACTGTGAACTCATCATGTGTAACATCTCATTTGGAATTTCGATCTTGTATTCGGGAAGAGTAATGATATCTTTCATGCCTTCAGTTTCTTGATTCCTTTTTTCCTCCAAAAGAATAGTGTTATAGGATTCAAGATAACCCCAAGCGACAATGCTATGGCTATACCACCAAGTGCAACCTGTAAAATTTTAGTTCCTCTGGGAGATTCGATCAGTTCAGTTTTATATTACTAGGTTTATATCTACAAATCAGTATTGTTCCAACAATCTTGCCGTCTTACTCCAATAATTCTCTTGCTACAAGATAGCTAAACAACTTTGAATCTCCACAACTAGGAATATGTTTAGCAACGAATGCAGGGTAAGCAATGCAATCATTATAGATAACTATCATTGTATTATCACATCCGGTATTCGGAGAATCAGCACAAATTTTAATTAGCTCTGAGTTTGCTTCATTTACTTCTTTTGCTTGAGGTATGATTGTGTTTCTCAGATTTGTCATATTGGTTGCAGAAGCATTGTTCTGTCCTTGTTGTCCTTGAGCCATTAGTAATGATAGTTTTTCTTGTGGGACAATGGCATTGCTGATAAGAAAGATTGGTAATAGTATAAGAATTACCCGACAGAGGGTCATATTTTTTATGTAATACAAGTTGGTCAATTATAACTAGTCATAATGCTCTTATAAAGAATAGGAGTGGCAGTGATTATTTAATATTAATATAATATTACAATATCAGATTCCGAAAACAGCAATTTTGAAAAAAGAATTACTAAGACTTAAAAGAGCTTTCAACGTAAATTTAGTTAGTAAATGAGAAACCCGTTTAACAGATCTGGCTACCCTTATGGGAGTAAAAAGAGAATAACACCAGAAGGAGAGCCACTTGAGGGTACAGGGCGATCAAGATCTCTAGTGAGAATAGTCATTCCTGTCATTATAGGTATTATTATAGTCTCAATAATAGCAGTTTCGAGTGTTAGAATAGTAGATGCTGGTAATAGAGGAATATTGGTTCAATTTGGAAATGTAGCCACAGATAACTCCTTAGATGAAGGAATACACTTTGTTATACCGTTTCGTGACAACGTCGTTCAAATGGAAGTGAGGACACAGAAAATTGTAGAAAGTGCAACTTCTGCATCAAAAGACTTGCAAGACGTAAGTACCCAAGTAGCTTTAAACTATCACGTAAATCCTGACAGAGCTCAAGTCCTGTATCAACAGTTAGGGCCCGATTATGCGAATCGTGTAATAGTACCTGCTATTCAAGAATCTGTAAAACAAGTTACTGCTAGATTCAACGCTGAAGAGTTAATTACTAAAAGAGAGACCGTGAAGAACCAAATTGAAGAACAGATAAAGACAAGACTAGGAGCATATAATATAGTAGTTGATGCCTTGTCCATAACAGAGTTTCAATTCTCACCTCAGTTCACTGCAGCAGTAGAAGCTAAGGTAGAAGCACAACAAAGAGCATTACAAGCTCAAAATGAGTTAAGAAGAATACAGATAGAAGCACAACAAAATGAAGCTCAAGCAATTGGAGAACAGAAGGCTAACATCGCTAGAGCAGAAGGTATCAAACAATCCAATGTTTTACAAGCAGAAGGAGAAGCACAAGCAATAACAATAATAGACGAACAACTAAAGAATAATCCAACTTATTTGGAATGGCTTAAAGCTACTAAATGGGACGGGGTATTACCTTTGGTAACAGGAGGAGGATCTGGTGGACAAGGAAACACTCCGTTTATAGATATTCCAACCGCTGGGAATAATATAGGACAAGAACAACAGTCTACAACAAGCAATAACACAGCTAATGCTTCTGCTCTTCCATAGTACCCGTATATGTAGCAGACACAGAGAACGCAAACATACAAAAGTTCGACAGTGAAGGTACTTATTTAACTACATGGGGTTCTGAAGGTACTGGGACGACCAGTTTTTAGACCTATTAAATCTGCAGTAAAAATACCCGAATCTATTTACCAGTTCAATATGAATCGGAATTAAATATTTGATTATTAAGGCAGATATACCTTTTATATTAATACTTGGTAATAACAGATACTATTGCCAGCTACTAAAACTCCAACTTTTGATTCTGAGAAGACTGAAGTATTGTATGGCTTTGAAAAGACTACTGAGGCGATAATGAAATTCTTAAACAGTGCAGAGGTTTCAATGAATATCTGTGCAGACTATACTGGGCCATCAGTAGCAATGGGTGTGGAGGTATTTAGGAAAGGATTGTATGAACTTAAAACAAGAAACGTCCAGTCACGATTTATAACAGACATCACGAAAGACAATATTAAATATTGTAAAGAATTAATGCAAATAACAGAACTTCGTCACCTAGATAGAATTAAGGGAAACTTTGCGTTGAGTGAAAAAGAATATACAGCTTCGGCTACGTTGCAAGAAGCATCTCTATTACAACTAGTCATATATAGCAATGTTAGAGCGATTCTTGATCAGCAGCATTATGTTTTTGAAACTTTATGGACTAAAGCAATACCTGCAGACCAGAAGATAAGAGGAATTGAAGAAGGTATTGACTTGGGAAGGACAGACATAATTCAAAGTCCAAGAATGATACTTGACTTATTCACAAATATGATAAAATCAGCTAAAACTGAAATATTGCTGATGCTTCCTACAATCAATGCCTTTCTTCGCGAAGAACGAATAGGAGTAATAAAACTCTTAAAGAAATCAGCGATAGAGAATAATGTAAATGTTAGAATCATAACTCCTAGTAACGATGTTGTCGAAGAAATACTGCAAGATACAGAAGCTGCAGCGGCTAGGGAAGAGCGTCTTGAAAAACAGAACGGGGAAAGTTTTAAAGTACGACGTAGTAATATTCAATTCAAAGAGATAGCCGTAACTACAGTTACTACATTAGTTATCGATAGAAAGGAATCGCTAGCAATAGAAAAAACAGATGATTCAAAACTAGATTTTATAGAGGCAATAGGGTTAACTACTTATTCAAACAGTGAACCAACAGTAATATCCTATGTTTCAATATTTGAGGGTTTATGGAAACAAGCCGAACTGGTAGACCAACTAAAGACACGTGATAAAATGCAGAGAGAATTTATCAATATAGCTAGTCACGAAATGAAAACACCCACTCAAGCCATTCTTGGGACCAGTGGCCTATTGAAGTATTATCCAGAAAGAAAAGATGAATTAGTAGAGATAATACAAAGAAACGCCAAAAGACTACAGACACTCATTAGTAATATACTGGATGTAACAAGAATTGAGAGTCAGACGCTAATACTAAATAAGGAACGATTTGATATATGTAACTTGGTATCTTCTGTATTAGAGGATTACAAAGATAGGGCAAAGGATAGTAATATTCAATTAATCAACAAAAATAACAATAACAATAATCCTATTTTTGTGGAAGCAGATAGAGATAGGATTGTCCAGGTTCTCTCCAATCTATTAAGTAATGCCATCAAATTTACGAACCAAGGGGAAGTATCCATTAATTTGTTTGAAAAGATTCAAGATAATGAAGATAGGAAAAAAGAAGTCCTTGTAAGCGTAACTGATACAGGTAGTGGAATAAATAGTGAAATTTTTGGAAGATTATTTTCAAAATTTGCTTCAATGTCATATCAAGGCACTGGTTTAGGGTTATTCATTTGCAAAGGTATTATACAGGCCCATGGAGGAAGGATATGGGCCGAAAACAATAATAATATCAATGGAGAGGGGGATAAGAGTAGCGGGGGGGCTACTATTACATTTAGTCTGCCTATTGCCGCCACCACGGTGGATGGAGATAATTAACAATGGATAATAACAGAATTTTAGTCGTGGATGACGAACCTGATCTTACTCAGGTTTCTACGCTGGCTTTGGAGTATCATGGATTCAAAGTCGATTCATTTAATGAT